>Ga0214544_1005464_pt1 | contig 24576 bp, 10 predicted proteins | sample CNSS3metaG_FD_160074 | JGI IMG/M metagenome (GOLD analysis project Ga0214544, IMG submission 160074) | Root nodule microbial communities from cowpea collected in UCLA plant growth center, Los Angeles, California, USA - CNSS3 | ecosystem: Host-associated > Plants > Roots > Nodule | place: USA... | reverse complement strand
ATACACACGAAACTCTGTTTTTCCATCATCACGAACTTAAATTTCTTTTTTTATCACGAATCATGAATTTGAATCAGTTTTATTATTATACAAAGAGGGATATAAAGGTAAAATGATGAATAATGTATGCAAATCTTCACAGTTTGAAGCGGATGGAACTTTGGTATTATATCGCAGATCCATCGTTGCAATCAATCGCAAATCATTTCTATCGAACACAAAAATTTTATATCCATCTCTCCAAATTAGCTTATTTATTGAATCTCTTCAAACGTACACACCCTAATAGAAAAACTACACTAAAAATACTTTAAAAAGTTAATGGTCAGATCAGGAATAATCTGTTACATTTATAGAGTTAAATCAATTGTTAAACCTAACTTAAAAATTAAAACACCTTAAACCTCGTGGGAATAAAGGTTTTGCTGTGGCAATGCCTTGCAAACCTCTTTTTTCTCCTCCATTGTCATTCATTTCGTAGCATCCTTCAAACTCCAATCACACTAGCCCTCTATTTCTTCGTCAAGCTTCGTTTTTTATCGGTGCCAAACTCTTTTTAGCCGTTGAATTTCAGGGATTCAAAGCAAAAATGCTCCCTCAGCGCATGAAGAAAGCCATCACTGACAACCCTAAGAAGCTTGCCAACTTGATTGACCTCGTCAATCTTCCATCCACGCTCAGAGAATTCGTGGGCCAGTCTCAGATTTCCCGTTTGGGCTGTTTCATGTGCGTTTGGTCCTACATCAAAGCCAATAATCTGCAGGTTCCCCCTCTTTTCTTTTAAAAGTGTGATGTTTTTGTTGAAGTTCAATTCTATCTTGTTGTTAGTTGGATTTTGATTCGCTTTTGAAGTTTGTAAAATTTATCTTGAGGTTACTTGTGATGACAGAATTATGTGAATTGTTTGTTAATGGATTATTGTTGAAGAGTTAGAGTTCAAGATACGGCTTTTGAGCTAAGCGTTTTGTTAAACAATTCAAGAGGTTTTGTTTTTGAAATAAACATTGCCTTCTCTTTTGGAGAGGCGGTGATTAAAAGAGGTAGGAAGAAGTAAAAACTGTGAATGGTTGGAATGGACCTTTATAAGGTAGTTGAGTAATTCAATATTGATACACCTAGCCCATTTTTGAATATGTACTGGGAATGGAATGGATTTGAATAAAATTACTATTCCATTGGGTAATTTTATAACGGAATAGGAAAAAAAAAGGGGTGTGATTCTATCCCCCAAACTGGAAGGGAAAAAGGAAATGAGTATTTGATTGAATGGAATGCATTCTGTTATGTTTCATTCCATTTCATTCTATTATAAACAATGCAAAGAATGGAACATAATAGTATTTTGTTCATTTTCACTCTATTTCATTGTTTTTACACAAATCCAATCAGCTCTATATTTGGCTAAAATATGCCTCCTTGCAGCTTTAATGGTACAGTAGTACTTAGCAAAACTTTTGGGCACTTTGTATACATGGATTGATGCAAGACAAGAAATCTCTAGTTTGTGCTGCATATCTTATTTGAGCTATGCTATGCACACTATCTGCATATTATTCCAAAATAGACATCTCTTTCTGACATTTTTCAACTGTTACATAATCTTTTACAATTACTAAATTTTTGATTTTATGAAAGTTATAAATTTGTAAAATGCGGGTACCCAGTTGTCAAGTTGGCTCTGGTGTTTTATGGGTTGGGGTATTTTTTTGATATATTGATATGCAGCTCCCATGGATTGATTAAGATGAGTTGCTTCTTTAATTGAGCAGGATCCAAACAACAAGAATGTGATCAACTGTGATGATAAGTTAAAAAGTATTTTGTTGGGGAAACCTCAGGTTGAGTTAGTAGAACTTCCTGCACTTATCAAGATGCATTTTCCAAAAGAGCCCAAATGACATGGGTGATAGAATCATGATGCCTGTTATATAGGAGAGTGTAGCCTTCCTCAAGACGAGATTCTGAATTTGTTTCCTTTTTTGTCTTTTCCTCCATACTGTAGCATCATATGTGCAGGAATCTAGCTTCAGAGCCACCGAAATTGTCAGTTTTCTTTATGCTGTATGGATTGATTAATCTTTTTACATGTGATTCAACTTAAAATATCCTATTTCGCAGCATGCTTTTGCCACTTTCTAAATTTTGTAAGTTAGATATTGATTTTGTATGCACATATCTATTATGCTTTTATCATTTACAACGAGTCCTTACAATTGTCTTTTGAAAAGGGAGCCAAGGTTACTTTTTATCAGAAAGATAGGGTAAATATTACGGTGTATCTATTATAATTTGTAAATTCCAGATATATTCTGAGTTACTTTGTGATGTAAGCCAAGCTATCTCCAATCTGAACTGTGCTACTCTCAGTTATGTAGCCTCTATCAACAGAAGTGGTGATGCTATTTTTTACCATAATCACTGCTAAGATAAATATCCATGTCATGCCACGATTGGTCTAAAGTGAACACTGATGAATGTGGCTGCAATATGGAATCGGCAGTAATTGCGAGGGTGTCATTTGAGGATGGCAATATGAATGAGTCAACAAGAGTTAGTCATAAAAAATGGTTTGTCTTTTTTAATACTTCTATTCGTAATAATTCAGTTTCAATCTTGCAGTATATACCATCTTCTGCAGCTTGTGACTAATCTAAAATGGGTCATTGCTCTCTCACCGTCAGGTTACGAGGTTTGCAATTCCAGAAACACATTTAAGTTATGAAAACTTTTACAGGGAAATATTTGTGCTTTCAATTAAATTTGCTAAGTTCTCATATAGGTTTAAGGAGAGAAACAAACACTAGTTGTATCCATCTTTCTTTTTTCTTTCTGATGTTGCTATTGTGCACATGTTTGTCTCTTAGATATAGTCTATGCAACTTGAGCACTCTCATAGTTAGATGTTTGTGTTGCTCCCCAACGTTGAAGAGGATAAACCAAGTTTATCAATTGATTATCATTCAAACTCTTAGCATGTATGTGTTTCTGCAGGTCAATATTGTCATAGAAAAAAAAGTTAGGTTTAATTACTCACTTAATCCCTATAGCTGTATATGCTTGATTAGTCCTTATATTTAAAAATAATTCATTTTAGTCCTTTACATACCATTTATAGTTCATGTACATGCTATTTTATGAAGAGAAGTTCTCAAAAAACTTTGAACATTGTGTTACTCTTGTTTTTCATCTTGAAATTGGTTCTCTTGATGCTTTATATTTTCTTTTGTTAACCCTACTTCTGTTACTCAATGTTTATTTATTCTTTTGAAGTTCGAAGAAACTTAGGACTTTTTTTTTTTCTTTGTTGTTCCTTCTCTATGGTTATTTTTTATTTTGCGTATTAGTTATTTATTTTTGTGTCAAGTATTATTGGTTCTTCTTGCTTGTACTTGGACATTAGTTTCTTATTGAACACCAATGAATGGTGACAAACATAAGTAAAGGGTTGGGAGGAGGAATATATTTATTTGTAGTGAATCAAGGACTATAGGTGTTGATATTTTTGTGTTGTGCTTCTCAATGAACTTAGATTTAAATTCATAACAATAGTTTTGTTTCTCCTGGAAATGGTTTAAGGTCTTTATTATTTTGAGTTACTACATCCAATTCATCAAAATTTCATCCATTGCCTTTTTTTTTGTCCTACTAATAATGGAAGGTATGAGGGTAATTTGTGTTGGGTTGCTGTGGTTATTGATAGAGTTAGGTGCTAAGGTAAATACCTAAACCTAATTTTGAAAACCATTTAAAGAGAATTTTGTGTCTTCAAGTTGACACCTCTTTCATTCATCAAACTGTTGTACGTAAAATAAATCAAACAATAACAAATGAAGAAATGAATTCAACTAGTTTCAATGAGTGATACTTCAAATTTTTAAGTTTTTGATTATATATTATTTAGTTTAGATTTTTTGTTTTTGTTTATCATATTTACTCAGTATGTGACATGATAATTTTCCAAAACACTCTCATGTGTTATAAAGATAAACAAAAACTAATATTTTTATTCATCTCAAACATCATGTCAAGATATACATCACAGATACAATTGAAACTATTCAATGTATTTTTATCCTCCTATTAATAACAAATAATTCACCTAATTCATACTCTACTCAAATTTCAAGTATAGAAACTTGGCTTCTTATCTTCTTTTAAGATGTCCGCTCATGATAAGAAAAAGTTCTATTAATAATTAATTTTAGTGATACAAAATTATTAATTATTATAGTGATCAAAAGTTGTAAGTCTGACTAATTTAAATAATAATTTATAAATAAAAAAGTATTGTTTATAAAATAATTATTATTATAAATAAAAAATTATAATTCATTTTTAATTCATTTCGATTTTTGTAAAGGCACAGGTGAAGCATGATTGAAACAACAAAGAAAGAAAAAAATTGGAAAAGTGAAAGTTAATTTTTTTTTTTTATTGAGTTATTAGATCTGGGTATGAATATTAGAATGTGGATTTAAGAAAAGCGTATGCGTAGAAATAATGAATTTCATCATATATTTACTAATATTATACATAATAATTAAAAAATATTTGTTTAAAAGTTATAATAAACTATCATCAAATATAGAAAATTTATTAAACATTTCATAATATAACTATAATTTATTTTTATATGAGATTTAAATATATATTTTGACAATGTGTTTTCAAAACGCATTGCTTGATTGAAAATTTATTTCACATAAATATGTTAAAATTAAGTATTAGTTGGAGTCTCACGTTAAGTAAAAATAGGTAAGCAAAACAACCTATAAGAAAAAAAATATGTAAATTTATTATTTTTAAGAATTTGGGTTGAAATTGTTGTCATGATCTAATTGATATTACTCATAATTTGTTTGTGTCAAGTTTTTTTCATGACTCTACTTCCAACAAATATCATAAATTCGTCATAAAAGACTCGTAAACTTATTATCTTTAACAATTTGGGTTGAAATTGTTGTCATGATCTAATTAATATCACTCAATTTATTCGTGTCAAGTTTTTCTCGTGACTCTACTTCTGACAAATATCATAAATTCGTCATAAAAAAGACTTGTAAACTTATCATCTTAAAGAATTTGGATTGAAATTATTGTCATGATCTAATTAATATTACTCATAACTTATTTATGCCAGGTCTTTGTCGTGACTCTACTTCCGACAAAAATCATAAACTCGTCATAAAAAAAACTCGTAAATTTATTATCGTTAAGAATTTGGGTGGAAATTGTTGTCATCGTCTAATTAATATTACTCGTATCTTATTCATGTCAGGTCTCTCGTGACTCTACTTCTGACAAATATCATAAATTTGTCATAAAAAAGACTCGTAAACTTATTATCTTTAAGGATTTGGATTGAAATTGTTGTCATGATATAATTAATATTACTCATAACTTATTCGTGTCAGGTCTCTATCATAACTCTACTCCCGACAAATATCATAAATTTGTCATAAAAAGTATTCATAAACTTATTATCGTAAAGGTTTTGGGTTGAAATTGTTGTCATAATTTAATTAATATTACTCATAACTTTTTCGTGTCAGATCTCTCTCGTGACTCTACTTTCGACAAATATCATAAATTCATCATAAAAAAGACCGTAAACTTATTAACTTTAAGAATTTGGATTGAAATTGTTATCATGATCTAATTAATATTACTCTTAACTTATTCGTGTGTGAGGTCTCTCCTGACTCTACTTCCGACAAATATCATAAATTTGTCATAAAAGTTGACATAAATAACGATGGTTTTTCTCATTAAAATACGCGTTTGCTAATTTTAATTCTTACAACAATGGTTTGATTGAATAGTTGGATCTTTCAATAACAATTAAGATTTTTAGTTTTTTGATTTTCCATGATTTGCCCATTTATAATAGCTTTCAATTTCTATTTTGTTCATTGACGACTTTCTTAAAATTCAAGATAACTATCCAGTCTTGATCTTTAATAGAAATACATATAATTTATTACTTATTCATATTCCACCATTGAAAATAAAACACACTATAGCTCACTTTATTCAACTCTCATAAAAAACACATAGAAAAGAAACTTATGGAAGCCCCCTGATTGTGGTGTTGCATGATGGGCATCGAATGGTTGATTCTTGCACAATGTGATAAAGAGGCCTATCATAATCTTGGCGAGCGATGCTGAAGAGAAAAACTCTTGGCACATTGTTAGAGAGTTGATACCCTCTAATCATCTCATGAACTGCACTTCTATGGCGATGATTCATGTAACTTGGTAATGGAGAGTTTTCCATATACACCCCTCCCCCAACATGGATAGGTGTCCTAGAATCAAACACCATGTCTTCACTCACACTGTTCTTGTAGTAAATAACCCTTCTCTGTCATCAAAACAACATAATTTATCATTAATATTTTAGCTAATAAAGAAAGAAAAATATTAATTCTCATATATTAAAAATAAGAATTTAAGAATTTAGATACTCTGTTCAGTTTTAAGTATTGTCTCTCTGTTGAATTTAAAAAAATATACTAATCTACGATGTTTTAAAATATATGAAAAACTATTTTAAATACATCGTGCATCGGTATATTTTGAAGATTTAGCAGAAGGACGGTATCAAAAGATCTGGACTCCAAGATCATTGATAAAGTTACCTCCAGATCTAAAACTCTTTCCCATGGATAAGGAAGTGGAGCTTCCGGGTTATTCACTAGGAAGCTAAAGAAGTTTGAGACTTCTTCCATTATCTCAACACAAGCACCTTCAGAAAGCTTGGTATATCACACTTGATGAGCTTCATGTTAGCCATATTTATACTACTATTTTTATGATATAATTGTATTATTTATTAAACTATATAATTAACATTCATTGCTGGTCACATTCAATAAATTTACTTTTCGCATAAGACAAATTATGACAATTTTTTATATTATATGGGATTTTTTTTACAAATTTGTTAAAAAAAATTTGCAAGAAAAGTTTTTTTCTTGTCTTTTTTTCTAAGAATTTTAATTGACAGATACATTCTTCGTGGATAATTATTTTTAACAAAATTATAAATTTCGCAAGTATTTTTTACAATTTTTTTGTGAAAAGTGTTTTATACAAAATATTTTGCAAAAATATTGGTAGGAGTTTCTTCAAAAAAAATTGCAGGAAATTGCTGCCAATTTGTTTGCAAAATATTTTGTATAAAACACTTTTCACAATAAATTTTGTAAGAAATACTTACGAATTTTATAATTTTGTTGGAAATAATTACTCACGAAGGAATTACCTGCCAATTAAAATTCTTAGAAAAAAAAAGCAGAAAAAAGTCTTTTGTTGCAAATTTTTTAACGAATTTGCAAGAAAAATCTCATGTAATATGAAAATTTTTAGTAGTGTAAGATGTCATAATATATAAAAGGACAAACATATATCCTAAAATGTATATTTACAGTACTCCAGTGGCTTTTAATTGTAAAAATATTTTAAATTCAAAATCAAATATAAATATAAATGTTAGGTATTTTCCAAATAATTCAGATTATGTTACAAATGACTTCTTGTTATACTTCATGTTAAGTTCTAATCAAGGATGCTTTAAGAAAGGAAAAAACTAAATGATATTATAATTAAGTGATATTAATTAATTTTTTTAATTAATATAAAAGTTGATTAATTTTAATTATACTTCAACTCTGAAGGAGTGATTTTCAATGTAATACAGAGAAGTTTACATATGATTTAATTAGTCTAATTAAAAAGTCACTAACCGTGTCACCAAAGTAAATGAGGCAAATATGTATTAACTAATTAAAAAAAAATTGCAAGGAAAATGGAACTAGAAGAAAATGTCTTATTAACAAGCAATTTATGGATATAACATTATTAGTAATTATAGTGACCAATTTATAAAAAAAAATTATTAGTTAATAAAATAATCAGTATTATGAATAAAAAATTATAATTGATCTCTAAATTGATTTCTAAAATTTAGCTATCAAAGTTTTAGTTACCAAAGAAAATTGGTCACTAAACATTAACTACCAAGGTTTTTGCTATAAAGAAATTGTTTCTAAATTAGTCTATAACTAATTAGAGACCAATTTAACAATCAATTATAATTTTTATTTATAATAATGATTTTAGTAATTAATAATTTTTTTTATATTTTAAATTAGTATCTAAATTGGTCACTCAAATTTATTATTAATGAAGCATTTTCTTGTAGTACGATAGATTCACCATTAAAATAAAAGAATACAAGTAAATAAATAGCTTTATGATTTTTAATGATAATTTTGAATTTAAATATCATTTAATGTTTATTTTTTTCTGTTGAAAATATTTCTCTTTTACGTAATTCAAACTTTGTTTTAAATTTTTAATTATAATTTTGATTTATTTCAGTTTTCGGATAGAACAACGTATAGCATTTCATTTATAACTACAGAGTAACATATTTTGGTAAATTCTAAAACAACTAAGAAAGAAAAACTGATCTCTATAAACATAATATTTTTAGAGTTAACTTTGATTTTAGTTACTAAATTTTAATAATTTGAAATTAAAATTAATCCATGTTTCAAACTTGAATATAATTTATTCTTCAAATTTTATAAATAAATGAATATAGTCTTTTTAACTTAATTACGTTAATTTTTTATGTTACATGTCAAATGACGTCTGGGATTGGTTGACGTTGAAGTTGTTTACACAGTTTGATATATTTTAGCTCAAATGTCAATCTAGAACACCTTATTTAGTACGTAAAGGAAATTAACACTAATGGATTAAGAGTTTATATTCATTTATTTTTAAAGTTTGAGAACCAAAATGTATTAAAAGTTTCGGACAATAACAAATTTCAATTTTACATCCGAAATTAGAAACAAAAAATATATTTAACAATTTTTTTTGTAGACTTCGGTTGGTCTGTGGGGGCCTTGCCCCACTCCAAATCTTTTTCCCACATTGTTTCTTAAATTATATTATATATTCTCATTATTTTAAAGTACGAGTCTTCAAATATTTGATTTCGTAAGAGATGAAATTTAAATAACTATTGAATTTAAAAACATTAAGAAAGATAATAATATTTATCGTCACCTTTTTACTTGCTCAATTAATATTAATTTATGATGCATGAATATTTCAATTTGGATCATTTAGTCATGCTCGATACATATCTCATATATGTATATGATACTTTAAGATATTTTATCGATACTTATCAATGAAATATCGAATTTATAAAGTAGTAGTACTTTTATGATGAGAATAATTTATAACTTTTTGTATTGACAATTTTAATATATATGATTTTAATTTGGATTTACACAATAACAACCGTATATTTATCATGTTTTTTAAGAATTATTATACATTTTTCAAGATGCATATATCATGTACCATATCCTATTATTTTTAAAATAAACGTATCGACGTATCAGATACGTGTCATATCCGATACACGTATTGTATTAATGCATTATAACTACTAATTAATAAGTTTAAGTTGTTAATATCATACTCAATAAAAAATCAAATTAAAAATTCAACTTCATTATATTACTTTTAATGCTCTTAGTTATTTAAATTTGAAAAATTTTTCTACCCTCTTTGAACCATATCAATCTTATCATACAGTGTACATCCTACTTGAAAAGAAGGATTTTTATTTTTTGTGTAATAATAATTATTAAAACAAGATTGTAAAATAAAATGAAAGATAAATTTCTTGCACCTAATTTAATTGTTTACATTAGAAAAGATATAACTACAAATTTTAGTTTTGATTTAAATATTGGTGACTTTAATAATTTGAAAGAATAGTTTATTTGATATATGTTTTTTTATAGTTATAATTATATTGAATTATGTATTATTTTTTTTATATTACTAACAATGATAAAACTATGTATTCAATAATTTGAAAGAACAATTTATTATATATATATATATATATTATTTTTTTATTTTATAATTATAATTATATTAAATTATGTATTCATTTTTTTTGTATTAATGACAATAATAAAATTATAAATTTTGAACATATTATTTTGGTTCCCTAAATTTAGTGAGGTAATTTTTTTTATGAATCATGCTAACTGGTGTCGGGCATCGTTTAAGATATAACTAATAAACATTGAATTGTGTAAAAGTTCGTAATTAACTATGATATTAAATAAATTCCGACCTTAATAATTATTAATGCAATTTTACTTATTTATGGTACAAAATTGCACATAGATATTATATAGATGTAATTGATAATTTAGTTGTTACATACAAGGATTAAATATGTTTTTGGTTTCTTAACTTTCAATAAATTTTGGAATTAGTCCATTTCGAAAGTTTGAACCAATTTAATTTTTCATCTTTCAAAATATGTGAATTTAGTCATTTTAATCAAACTTTGTTAAGTTTATTTGACATTTCAAGCGCGCGTTTCATAATAGTATTTGACTTAACATTAAAGCAAAAATGTTTCAAACCGTATAAATTACTCAAATACAATCCTAGGATGCGTACGAAACATCAATTAAACCTAACAAAATTTGATTAAAAAAACTAAATCTACGTATTTCGAAAAATGAAGACTAAATTGGTCCAAAGTTTTGAAATGGACTAATTCTAAAATTCATAAACGTTAAGGATACAAAAATATATTTAATCCCAACAAAAATTAAAAAAATAATTATATTTTAATATTGCTAAAAATTGAAATATAATTAAACATAAAATAAAATAATTAATAGAAAATAAAATATTATTTGTTATTAATAAAGAAACTAAAAAATAATTAACATAATATTATCTGTATTAAAAAACAAACTATATTTTATTTTCTATTAATTAAATTTATTGTACGTTTAATTATATTTTAGATTTCAGTAACATTAAAATATTATTATTTTATTGTTCAATTATATTTTTACATTTTTATGTGTATCAAAAAATTATCAACTAAATATGTATTACTATAGACATTTTTAAATAATTGAAAATTACGCTAATAATTATTAAAGTCATAATTCATTTAATATTGTAATTAATTATAATTTTTTTTTAAATTTAATATTTATTAATTACATTTTAAAAAATGTGTTTAGACACTAATTAGCCTTCTCTACTTTTATATATAACTTAATAAAACGAATTAAAAAGAAAACGAAGAGTAAATTTCTTTAAATTATATCCTTGAAGTAAGTTTACGTATTATATTTTGTAATAAATACATTGCATTTTATAATATATTACATTAAATACATTATTAAATGTATATTACATATAAGAAGTCTAATAAATATATTAATGTAATAAATGCATCATTTAATATGCACATAAATATATTAATTTATATGAATTTTATATTAAATAGCATTTGTGAATGAAATACAATATTTAATGTATATAAATAAATATTTAATACATATAGTTAATGTCACCATATTTAAAAAACTTTATTGAATTTCAGGTCAAAGTTATTAAATATAGTCTAATATTTTATTATACAAAACTGTAATGAAATACTTAAATATATTTCAAAAATATATAATTTTAAGAAATATTTATAGGTGATAAAACTTTATCACCTATATATATATATCAAAATTATATATAAATTAAAATAATTATTACTTTAAAGTTTGTCTATTATAATTAATAATTCAAATTTAATGTATGAATATTAATTATTTAAATCATTATTGTTATTTTCATTCTTGAAATAATATTATATACAAAAGTCTATTTTTAAGTTTCTTTTTATTTTAGTTATTTTATAATACCAGTCTATCTCAATTTATCTGAGTTGTCTACTTATCAATACAAGCAAAAATACAAACGTGTTATCGTGTTTATGTTTTCGTATTTTTTAATTTTTATAAAAATTTAAATTAAGATTAATAAAAAATATATTATTAATTTTTAAAATAGTTGTTAAATATAAAAAAAAATATATGTAAAAAAAAATTAAAATAATTGTTAAATATAAAAGAAGTTTTTAAAATAAGCTAAAAATAAACTATTTATAAAATATTTAACTTTTAAAATATTAATTAAGGATAAAATTTGAATAATAAAATGTAGATAAGAAATAATATCTTTTCATATATTATTATAGATGAGTGTAATATATTTTGGAGACTAGACATGTCAAAGTGAGACGGGTTGGCTCACCACGAGTCGAGTTAAAAATGAGTGAACTCAACTCAACTTATTTTATGGTGAGCCAGAAATTTTACAACCCGGTTCAACCCACCACATGTTGATGGGTTAAGTGGGTTGGCTCACCAACCCACTTAAAAAAATATTTATTTAATTATTTTGAAGTATTTAAATACTTAAATAATTTTTTTAGCAACTCATGAGATGATAATCACAGTAAAATCAACAACAAATATCTTCATCATGCTAACTTAGAAAAAATATTTATAAGACAATTGCTTGTGTATTTACTATGAAGATTATACTTAAAGATTAAAGTATCAAACTATATAACTTGATAATCAAATTAATTAAACATTCAAAGTATTCAAATATTATTGAGTAACATTCTAGCATTTATAAATATGAAATTATGAATCTATATAATTAGAAATAGTAAATAATTATTAAAAAAATTAAAAAAAAAATTGTAAAAAAAATGTTGGTGGGTTAAGTGGATCAACCCACCTGCTCGAACCCATTTAACCCGTAGGTTAAGTGAGCTGGACTAAATTCAACCCACTTTTGAAAAAACTGAATTTTTCTCAACCCAACCCAACTCAAACCCGTGACGAACAAGGTTGACTCACGAGTTGAAACCCATTTTGACATTTATGGAAACAAATCCAATAATTTTTTTACCGAAAAGTGAGTAACTTCTTTTGATTTTCATGCACGATCAATTTTAATTTAAAAATATATATAAAAGAAACTAATTAGAAATTAAGAAAATTTATTTGAAAAAAAAAATGAAATCCGTCACCTTATATAATTTGTATCAACTTTTACAAATATTGCATTGAGGACATTAAATATTGCTTTAATACTGCATTAAATATATATTTATATACAAACAACAACAACCGTCACTGAAGTATTAATAGTTTGACTGTATTTAATATTTCATAAATACAGTTTAATGTCATATTTTCTCTTAATTTCTTTTAATATTATTTTTCAGAAAAATAAAAAAAATATTAAATGATTTTATTTATTTTGATAAATTAGTTGTATAATTTCATATTTTACTAATTTATCTTCATGAAACACAACAAATACATGTGTAAATTATTTAAGAGCTAAGATATAATAAATGGTTAAATATATTTTTTTCTCTTATAAGATCGAAAAAAATAAAATAGATAAGTAAAATATTCGCTTTAAGCATTAAAAAAATAACGACTCAAAATCTTTTTAATACTAATATTTTTCTACTAAAAGAATTTTTTTAGTACTAATATTTCTCAATTTCTGATTCTTTTTTAATTTTTTAATATATTTTTTTAATTTTTAAAAATTTTTAAATTTTTTTTTCTTTTTTACACGTCTCACTTCACAGTTGTGTCACGTGTCAAAAATAAATAAAATTTTAAATTTTAAAATTTTAAAAAAAAAATCAAAAAATATTAAAAAAATTCAAAAAAAAATGTGGCATTGACTTTAACACAGTCTTTGTCAAAATTAACGGTGATGACCAAATTGAGTCATTTTTAAGAAAATGAGAACCAAATTGAGACAACAAAAAATTTGAGGACCAAACTGAAATTTTAGACAAATAAAGGGACTAAAAGGGTAATTTAACCAAATTATAAAATTACGTTTAAGAAAAAAAAACTCAAATTTTATTTTAGTATTATTAAATTAATTATGGAATTATTTTTAAGATAAAAAAGGCCTAAAAATGGTATTAATATACTTCTATTAAATTAATTATAAATTTATTTTTAGAATAAAATTTTAATTTAATTATTATTAGTGTTTGTTCATTTTTATTGGTATTAAAAATTATATATAATGAGTTAAAACATTTTTTTAATAAATTATAATTTGAAAAACAATAATGATTAGTTATCTTTTTTCTTTTATAATCAATTATGATTATATGTCTATGTGACTTTAATTTTAATTCTATTTCCATCTTTTATTTCTACATGATTTCAATTATGTTTGTACATTCTTGTTTTATCTCTAAGTGACTTCAGTTTTAATTATATGATTTTATTTTCTTATGTTATCTTTATATGACTTCAATTTTTATTTATTATTTTTATCTCTGTGTGACTTCTTATTATCTATGCATCTTCTTATGTCTCCTTGATTTCTTCTATTTTAGAGTTATTCTTTTGATAATTTTGACAAATTTCATTCCTTGAATCTCATACTAGCCGTGTGTACAAATATTTTTATTCTCATTTTTGGTTAGTATGTTTTTCTTCCTAATTGTGTTGATGTTGTTTTTATTCTATTTATTAAATTTGTAATAGAGATTAAGGTTTCTCTTGCCTGATTTTGTTTAGAGATTAAGGTTTAGGATTTTAGCTATAAAGAACAATAATTTTTAAATTGTTGTTATTAATGATTAATCTCAAAACAAACTTTGTAGGTTTATGAAAAAGTTGAGACTTAAGAAAAAGAATTTGACTTAAGATTTCAAGATACTACAAGTCTGCAATCAAATTTACTTTCTCGACAACTAAAACCAAGTTATATTGTTTTATCTCATTCTTTTTATGTACTTATTTTTAGCAGTGTTTTATACATTATAATTTTACTTTCATATAAGAATATATAGATATTCAGAAGAAAAGAAAAGTTGAAGTTTTAATTGTTTCACAAAAGAGTTGTGAACAAATTTATTAAAATGAAAAAAAAAATTAAAAAATACCAATGCGTGTTCCTGGAATGAACACAACTAATAACAATAGATAAGTAGTTAATGATGAAGATAAGTTTGATTTTCAAAACTCATGATAACGATTAAAAATATATACAAAAATTAAACAAATTAACCTTATTTTTTATTGAAAAATAAATGTTAAATAAAATTAACTTTGACAATTTAATAAATAATTTTGCATCCAAAAAAGCTAAGAAATAAATTTTAATAAAAAGCTTTATTCTTAAATTTGTTTTAGGCCTCCCAAATCCTTCTTGGTCCCTTAACTTTCGACGAAAATTAAAATAAGTCTATCTTCAAATTTTGCCAAAATTTAATCCTCAAACTTTAAAAATATATAAATTTCTTTTAAACAAATTTTATTAAATTTATTTGATATTTTAAATATATTTTATATTAACCTTTGAATTATTTATATACGTTAACGGAAAACGCCTTTGAATTATACGAATTTCATATAATTATTAATGTTACACGACCGTATAATACTTAAGTACTCCTGAATGTCTGTCCAGAATTTTGGGTTGTTAGAAAATTAAAATTAAATGATGTCATTTTTAGTATTTTAATATTATATATGAAAAAGAATTTGAGTGCATAATTAGTATTCAGTTATAAATAATGTTATTTTTATCTCTGTAATATAAATTCTCATGGAACAAATTGTCCAATATTCAGAAATATATGAAGTAAAAGATGACCTGTCGTGATTTGTAATTTCAGGATGTAGGATTATTTGCCAATCAATATTAAAAATGATTTTTCTTTGTTATCTTTAAATATGAAGAGCTTGATTATGAAAATTAATTACAATGCATAATTGTATGCATTAATTTATAATTAGAGAGATGCATAATGAATTATACCTTCAAGCTATGCACCCCTTTAATTGCAGAAATAAATTAATACACATAATTATAAAATCAAGGTTAAATAATTTTAGAGGTTCTCATCTTTGTCCCGAAATTTTAAGTAACTCATTTTTATTTGATTCAATTGAGTTCCTATCTTGAAAAATTTGTTGCAATCAGGTCATTTGCATTAGTAGTACAGTAACGCTGTTAACTATGTGTCACGTGTCAGCACGTGATTTTTTTAATTATTTTAATTTTCTTTAATTCTTTTTATATTTTTTTAGTTCTTTTTAATTTTTTTAATTTCTTTTTAATTTCTTTTTAAAGACAATGTGATATGGCAGTAGCAGTGCCACATGTCATTATTGGATATGAAAAGTCTCGATATAATCCCTATATTTGTTATTTTGTCTCAATTTGATCCTAATTTTTTAAAAACTGAATCAATTTCAACCCTATATCAAATTTAATTTTTATATAAATTTTACAATGGTATTTTTATTATAATTGATATTTTTAACAAAATTAAGTTAATTTAAATGTATATTTTGCATTGAACTTTATTTAAATATTGTTTCAAATATTTATATATCAATAATTTATAAACAAATGTTAGAATTGGTTTAAAAATAACAAATTTATAATTTGAATTGTAAAATTTTAAATAAATATATTTATTTTAAATTGTTATAAAATTCTTTTAAAATTTTATATTTGAATTTATAAATCCGTTGAGCAGTGAAAGGTATCGTTGAGCGCCACTTATTGCAAATGGCTAGATGTTGAGTGCCGCCACTGAGCACCAATTTCCTCTGGTGTTTTTGTGCTCTGTTATCTTTGGTGATGCTTTCTATGGATTAAGTTATTGTACTTAATATTTTATGAATAATAATGAATGTAAAAATAATGTTGTGAGCATGTGGAATGATGATGTTCAAAGAGTTTCAAAGGAAATTCTTTGTGATGATATATATTTTAGTGTATGTCTTGATATAAGAGATATCAGGTAGGAGGTATCCTGAACTCTATTAATCATTCACATTTAAATAGAGTAGAATGAGTGATCTCGTGAGAGTCGCAGAAGATCCTAGTCACTGGACTTGTTCTTTGGTCCTAGGCATGAAGGGGATTAACCTTGTGTGTGGTTGAGTGATAACTCTTTTGTACACTAGCTTACCCTTTTGTGTGTTTTATGTCTTATGTTTTCTTGTGTGGTTTGTCCTTTTCTTTTGTGATGATCATTTGTTCGGTTAGAGCAAATGAAGATATTGGTTTAGAGGTACATTTGGAGGATGAGAAGTCATTAACTAAAGTAGTGGAAGGTCTCAAGGAACTTTAACAGTGATTAGTCTTCATATAGTGATAGTTTTGGTTTTAGTTCGTGTGTATAAATGTCATATTTTTATAATCTTATCTTTTTGTAAATGTGTATTAATATACTTTATTCACTTATTAATTGTTTTGAATGTTATGTTAAAGCATTTTATTTTATTAGTTTTAAAATGTTAAAATAAGATATTACATTAAATATATAATTAATCTTTTTCCTAGGAATCAAAATTATGTTCATTTGAAAAATTATGAACATTAAATGTATAATGAAACTTCTATAAAAAATAAATATTTGGAAAATGTATTGAGTTGTCTTCCTTCTACATTAAAGAAGGAGAAAAAAATAATTAGAAGATTCTCATCTTTTCATTCTTATTCTTACTATTCTATCTATATTCCATTGTTCTAGACCCTTTCAATTATATTTATCACAGAAATTAAACCTTGCAATTTCGAAATCATACTAACATTTTCCTTCCCCTAAACCCTAGCACCAACATGTTTTCTTTCTTTCTTTCCCAAGCAAAATTTTTCTTCTTTATTGTCCACTTCTTTCTTCTCACAAATCACTCATTCCTGGGTACGGTTAGTCTTTCTTTTCTTTTCTTTTTTTGTACAATTATTTCGAAACTCATTATTCAGATGTTATTTAGTTGGTTAATGGGGTAAAATCATCTTTGTTGTCGGTGTATTAAGGTTGCTTAATGAAATTATTCATATACTAACAACAGAAATTTATTCTTCTTAGTAAATATTTGTTACTCTTCTTTATTGCGGAAAGGTTTCTGATTTCCCTCTTTTACCAAGAGTTTCAGTAATATATGTTTGTATCGATAGAAACTTTTATCACACATATTACCAATGTAACTAATTTCGATTATATAGAGAAATTGCGTCTAGATTTTGTCCTCCATAGTTATGAATTTTGAAAACCTACAATGCACCACAATTAAGGCAAGACATAGTAAGCATCACATTATGCATATGATCCATCATGAAATATTACTGATCATCATCCTTTCTTGACAAAATAGTCACTGATCATTTTCCTATGCAACTGATAGCACTATACACAAGATTATGGCTCACTTACATTACATGTCAATATAGGATGGTAGGATTGTAAGGTGATAAGAGGTCATATATACTAGTTCACTATTTCTTCAATCAACACTTCGCTGCCTCACAGCTTGATTTTCTCAGTTCATGGACCAACCACTAGATATTAGTTTCCAATTGAGTATCACTGGTTTCATCATTGTTGCTTTGCAAATCCAAACCATGATCCAATTTAACAATGTTTGAATCCTGCAATACATTCATGTACAAACCAATGTTAATATTCTTGATCATAAATATCTGAAGTTTTATTCTATTAAGGGATTCAACAATTGGCGAGAGATACTCCAATGCATAGTGCATTTTATGAATCACACCATGTCATTCAACTTTGTCAAAATCCAAATCTTCAAAGATAAGGTCATCAATTGTCATCATCTCAATTGACTAACACTCAATTGACTAACACAGTCCTCCTCTTCTATTTGATCTTCTATTTGATCTTAGGATGATTTATTAATTACAACACAACAACACAGACCATGATTATAGTTTTATACCTGAATAGGAAAAATGGTTTTGGAATCACCAATGGGAAAAATGATAGAAGTCTTTACGTGACATTTAGTTTGTTGCGAGCACACATGATTGTTCTTAAATGTTAAAAGAAATTATGTGTTAGGTAACTTGGTCGGTAAAGGATAATCCAAGAGCAGTATGATAAAAGTGAGATAAAGCACATAAAATCCTATGTCAACTCCAAAGATTGAAACCAGAAAACTTTGTTACCTTGGTTTCCTCTAATATTTCATTCATGTTAAATTTCCCTTGCTTCTCATGAGTGTTATTTGTATGTTTAACTGCCGATTGGTCACTCCCAGTTGTGGGTTCATTTTCTTTCTTTACAACCATCATCCTTTTCTGTTCTTCTAGCACCGCAATCTGCACCATGGAATTGACCAACCTTTAGTCATGATGAGAAGAACTCATTTGACAGAAACTATGATGCACCAAAAAATAATATAATGCACAAACTGAATGACACTATGATCTCTATAACTGTGTCTCCCATAGAGACAAGACTTTGTTTTTGCTAGCATTATGCTTCTAAAAGATAACTCATCTTTCTCATTTTCTCTTCAACTAGATAAAAACTTGATGAGTTTTTTTCTCATTAATTTAGGTGAAACTTATTTCGGTCCTGTACTTTCAAAACAATGAAATTTGCAGGCTAGCTACAAAATATATGCGAATTTAATCTCTTTTACAACTTTATAACAATCAAAATCCATCCCTGAATATTAAATTTAAACATGGATAGGACTAAATTTGTATATTTTCAAAAATTAAATAACTAAATTCATAAATTTGCGAGTACATGAACCAAAATCAAGTTTCCCAGAGCGAATTGGGACTAAACGCACCTTAAAAAAAATTATTAATCTGTATTTTCTCATCAATCTTCTCTGTTTTCTCTCTTCGCATACATCAGTACCCCCTGTAATCACTGATAAAGCAGCACACAAACCATCTTTCTCACAAACCCAAATCCCAACTAATGTAACATGCAAACAAAATATATTTTCAATCCACAGAAAATCCCAAACCCACCTAAACACTACACCCCCATCACCTAAACACAGGAACATAAACAAGAAATCGAAACTTTTCACGACAAAAACAAAAGCCCAATTAAATATTCACCCAAAAATGCTAAAGGGCAAACGAGAAAGGGACAACGACAGAGAGAGACGTACAGGGGTGTAACGGAACTTCCTCCTGGGAGGCTCGTCGGAGACAGCGGCCGCGTCGTCGGCGGTGGTGGGGGTCCAGCGGCGGAGGAGGAGGCGAGAGGAAGAGTTGGAATTGGCATGAGAGTGACCGTTGTTGTTGGTTGTGGCGGTGGTGTTGGTGGCTGAGGAAGACGGGGTGACGTGGACCCACTTCTTCTTCCACTTCCTGACCGGGCCGGTGAAGACGGTGGAAGCACCGTAGCGAGAGGAAGCGCGGCTGAGTCTGGAACCGACGGCCTCCATGTAGCGGCGGTGGAAGTGGCGGTGACGGAGGAGGAAGATGTTTCAGAGTCTGGGTTGGGTCTGAGTTTGCCACCGTAGTGGCAGAGTGAGAGAAGTGCGTTTTGTTCTGAAAGTAAGAGATGAAGCAACAAGGAGTGGTAGCTTTCAAAGTTATTATTACTCATGCCATAAATATGAGTATTGAGAATTTTTAAACCTATTTATGTATTAATTAATAATTTCATGTTTTTTTTTTAAATTAGTTTTAATTTTTGTAAATTTTTTATAAATTAGTTAAGTTGAATTGTAGATTTTATTTAATTTGAAGTATCTGGTTGTAATTTTTAATTTTTCAGAGTCAAGTTTTAAAAATTTGCAAATTGAACCATTAATTCAACATGTTTAGGGGTGTCAAAACCGGCCAGCCCGGCCCATTTTGGCCCGGCCCGTTTTTGGCCCGTTTTAAATGGGCCGGGCCGGGCTGGCCCGACAAGGCAAAACGGGTTGTTTTTTTGGGCCCAGCCCGTGGGGTGGCGGGCCGGCGGGCTGGCCCGCCATCCTTTTCCTGATATGTTCATTTTGTGGTCCAAAATCAGATTTTAAATCTTTTCATTTCAAATTTAGTTGACTACATTAATTTGTATATAAATGTAATAGTACTACATATGCATTAATACAATAATAACCTGCGCAGTGACTATAATAATAGTCAGGGTGGTTTGTTATGTAACACAACCAAAGATACAAGTTACAACAGTGAAAAGTCAACACAAAAGGAAACATTTGAAATTGTGAATTGTCAAGTGAGAGTGTGTGTGTGCAGAACCCAATGCCTTTACTGTTTTATCTTTGCATTTCAAACACCAACATGAAAATAAAAATTAAAAATACACAAAGAAAATAAAATATTAATTTACTTATTCCGCCTGTTTTTGTCTTACGGCCCGCGGGCTGGCCCGTTTTGGCCCGCGGGCTGGCCCGACGGGCCAGCGGGCTTGACGGACCGGGCTGTCATGGGCTGGCGGGCTGAAATTCGTGGTCCGACCCATACTTTTTCAGTCGAGCTGGCGGGCCGGCCCATCGGGCCGGGCCCATTTTGCCATCCCTAAACATGTTAATATAAGGAATTAAAAATATTTTAATTAATTGAAATAAAAATAAATAAATGTATGTAAAATTTACATTAAAGTCATCGAAAATTAAAGAAATCGAAATCGTAAATCAAATATTTAAGACGCCAAAACTTTGATTTAGTCAAATTTTATTATAAAAGTGGTCAAAATTTTATAATTGAACGATAGTTCTTTTTCTGTGATTATTTATAGTAATTTTAAAATATTTGATGTCTCATTCATAAAAATTATATTAATATAAAATATATCTATTAACATATATTAAATATAAATTATTTAATATTTTTTACTTTTTTTATTGATAATTGATACACCCAACAAATACAATCTACTCCGTGCATATAAATTAGAGAAATTAAATATTTACATATGAATTACTCTTGCAAAATATAAGTACTTACTAGAATCTCAACAGGGGATATGGTACGGATTGGAGCTATCCGTATCTTATTCGTTGGATAAATATTTGTTCTGTATTCATATTTATATACGTTGAGTATCCGTTATGTGGGTACCCACATATTTTTATCATATTCGTGGGTACCTATGTGTACTCGTAGATATTTACAAAAATATTTAAAAAAACAAATATTTAATCATAAATTCAAATAAAATATATCACTATCATAAATTTTAAATAAAGTTCAAATAAACTCAAGTTCATACAAATCCAAATAATTATAAAAGTAAATATAAAATGAGTTACACAATAGAAATTCTTTAATTAGTATTTGGATCAACAAGTTCACTCTCTCTCTCTGAAAAACAAACAAATAAAAAATCACTAACAATTTATATTGTAGTTTATTTTTAAATAAAATATTAAAGAAATTACTAACTTCATCAATATCCACATCTAACAACATTGTATAAAAGTTTCATGTTGTCCAATTTTAATCTAAAAGAGCCTGAAAATATAAGAAGTTCATTAAAAAAATTTAACAATCACTTAATTAAAATATCTAAGTAAAAGTGTTAATTTCATTATCTTTCATGTTGGTTCATAACCAGTCTTGCAGACACATCAATGCCTCCACAGTATCTGAAAGTAATCTACTCCGATGTGGGTAAGAATCCGACCAATGAAGACTCAGAAGCAACAGTTGAAATAATAAAATAATAAACCAAAATGCTATTAAAATGATAGAAGTCATACGATAGTAATTTTCAATTCTTACGAAACTCATGAAATATTAAAATAATAAACCAGAAAATTAGTTAAATAAGAAAACTCATACGAAACCATATTTTTTAATTCTCATAAGTCAATAAAATTTAATTCTTAAAAGTTAAAAAACATCAATTGTCACGTGCCAAATATTCTTATTTTGTTAACTCCATCATTTGACAACAAGCATACCGTAAACGTCACTGTCTATATAGGGTTTGATGTATATGCCCAATTTCAAATAAAGGAAAGAGAAGAATGTCAAGGGGTGTACTGGAAGAAGACAACGTACCAATACTTGAAGCTGGAAGAATGAAGACAGAAGACAAGATGTGCAGCTTAGAAAAAATTATGTCAAAATATTTTTTACATACATATATATATATATATATATATATATATATATGTGTGTGTGTGTGTGTGTGTGTGTATAATATATTTTTGTGAATTAAAGTTTAACGGGTACGGGTATCCATGGGTACGAATACTATGATACATGTATCTACCCCTCAATGGCGGAACTTGGACAAAAACTTTAGGGACGCCAAATTAAATTTGTTAGATATAATTTTTTTTTAATTAGAAAAAAAAACTTTTTTTTTTCATTTCATCTGCTTAAAACAAGCACACATTATAGTAGAATTAAAAAAAAATATTACTATCCTTCGTTATTATATCATCATACCAAATCATGAATACCATCTTAATAAGTCATTCGTATCTCATCAATTTGATTTGTTGGGTATTGTCAAATTCAAGGACGTTTTTCCCGGATCATGTTCTAATGAACTTTTAAATTCATTATATGTAACTCTATAAACTTTTTAGAGATTTGTTTTTCATTGTCTTGAATTTTTGATGTTCATGAAATTTCTTAAGTTTAGTTAATGTCAGATGCATTTTTTTTCATCTTTATCACAAACCTTTCTCTCTCCAAAAAAGAATCAATTCTTTTACTCTTTATCATAATCTTTCTAATATAAATTTATCACCTCCCACAAAAAAAAATATATATTCACAAATCACAATTATCACAATGCAAAACATAACAAAATCCATACAAATTTAATTAAATAAGCAACACTGTGTAAATTCAAAACTTTTAAAAAATTTACCATAGGCAACAGAAAACATAAAATCCCTAAATTTCATAATTAAGGGTTATAATAATTTTGGAAAAATTTATAATTAAGGTTCATACAAATTTCATAAAAAGAGATCCTAAAATCATAATTAGGGTTTATACTAATTTGGGATAAACTTAATTTGGAAGAAACATCATAAAAAGAATAATAAATTTAACATATATAAATTATAATAAGATACTAACCTTATATGTGAGAGATCATCCAAGAATGTATACTTCAATCTCAATCTATGTATTCCCCAACCTCTGTTTATCTCTTTTGTATTTATTTTTCCTCACACACTTTCATGATAATTTACATGATGAAAAGTTCTTATAGCCAGAAGAAAAAAACCCTAATGTCTCTTATAAATCAATATCTTCATTAAACTTTTTATTTTATCTTTTATTATAATTTTTCATAACATAAATTTAATATAAATAATATATAAATATAATTTTAATAAATATATATATATATATATATATATAAAATAATTTTCGAAAATTTTGAGGAAACCGTAGCTCCCCTATGTCCCTGAGTAGTTCCGCCAATGCATCCTTTCTTTATAATCTAGTTTAGAGACAAAAATCAAGTAGTAGTTTGGGGACTAACATATTTAACACTAAATGTATTTATTTAAAAGTTAATAAAAAAATATATAATAAATATTTATAAATGTTATAATAAATGATAAATATTAAATACTAATTATTAAACGTTATGCATTAATTATTATATAATAGGTAACGTATAATAATTACTATACTATAAATATATTCCTTAAATTTTATAAAAGAAACTAAAAATCATAAATGAGAATAAACTCCAAATGATCATTATATTTCTTTTATTGCATTAACTCCAAAAGAACAAAATCATAAATGTATATACGTATGTGATAGTGTTGAGTAATAGTTGCGAAAAAGATTATCCTATATTATTTTTTGTATTATATTTGTTGAGTAGCTTTAAAGTTAATGATATATATATATATATATATATATATATATATATATA
>Ga0214544_1005463_pt1 | contig 24576 bp, 19 predicted proteins | sample CNSS3metaG_FD_160074 | JGI IMG/M metagenome (GOLD analysis project Ga0214544, IMG submission 160074) | Root nodule microbial communities from cowpea collected in UCLA plant growth center, Los Angeles, California, USA - CNSS3 | ecosystem: Host-associated > Plants > Roots > Nodule | place: USA... | reverse complement strand
TAATATTGGTAATAACAGAAACACAATATTTTTTCTCCTTTCTTAATTTTAATTATTGACGTTATAGAGACGTGGTACAAAATATTTTCTTATCTCTAATTATAAGATAGGTATATTTTCATTTTGTCATGTACATTTAGTTCTAATATTCCTTTTTTTAACGTGGTCTTGATTTTCTCAATTTTATTTAATTTTGTCCTTTATTTTTAACGTAGTCTAGATATTTGTAAGGTAGTCTAGATAGGTAACAGTTATAAATATTAATTGTCACGTATCACTTTAGAATTTATTAGTTTTTTTTGTTATGAATTAATGCTCTTCCATTGATTTGATACATTTACTCATATGATCATATGAGTTGTATGATTGATACTCACATGATTCATTACTCTTTATATAATATTTTGTATTAACTATTTGATTTATATCCTTTCTGGGTTACCATAATGTATCTATAATTAGGACTCTTCTAATCAATAATAAGACACACAGAAAAGTTACTCCCTATCAGTACGATGCTCCAACCAACTGAGGACTAGTAAAAGTTTTCTCTCTAACGACAACGCTTTGCGTGTCTCAATCCAGGTTCTTTCTAATCATTTCTCCATTTGCCTTATATTCTTCTTCTTGTGATAAGAATTGTTTGATTTTATCAATTTTCATCTCCGTCTTATTATTTTTATTTTTATTATTACGGTGATTATTATTATTATTATTATTATTATTTTATGTGCTAGTTCTAAACACGCCAAATGTTGCTAAATTTGAATTTTTGACCCTTGATATTACAAAGAAGAATTACTTATATTCGATATTAAATGTTGAAATTTAGATGCAATGGGTCTTAGGATACCATTAAAGAAAGAAATAAAGCATGTGAACAACTAATTTGCTACTACGACAACAAGACTATGAAAAGAGATTTCACAAATATTATGAATTGATTTCATGTCTTTGTATGGTTGAACAAAGCAATGAATCTTTTGATGAAAAATCATGAGATCCGCTCCATTCCCAGAAGTGAATGCAGCAATAAATACTATGAATTTATTTCATGCCTTTGTATGGCTGAACAGAGTAGTGAACTTTTGATAGAAAATCATGAAACATGTCATATTGGTTCTACTCCATTCCCAGAAGTGAATGAAGTAACATTTGATTTATATTTTCATGATCGTGATATTTTGTGAACCTGGTTATAAAGAAAATTTCAAAGACACATTTTGTCACCAGAAGTGGCACAATAATGTGAAAAAGGAAAAAGAAAAATGTAAAAATATTGGCAAATAAGATGAAAGTATATATTATCATTACGATGGTAAATGTCATTTGAGTTGTACTTGTTGTACACCAAAGTATCTTACAAATAATGAGAAGAACATAGAAATACACTTTGCTTATGAAGATGGTGATTCTGATTATGATCATATGATACTACTCAACTTGATAGACATTGGTGATTTCTTTTCTAAACTAGATGGAAGCATTGATCACCTTATTGGTGATGGAAGTGTTAGAAAATAGTTTTATTTTATTTTATATTATATTATTAATTTTAAGACAATGTTTTATATTTAATTCATGTTGCTTTTATATATATATATATATATATATATAAGTTTTTATATTTTTATGAATAAAATCCTCTATTTTATTTATTTTTTTCTTCTCCTCTTACAAAGTAATATCTAATATTGATATTTATGTTTATATAAATAATGAATATTGACAATAACACCAATGATGAGGATTTGTGCCTTGATGATAATGCAACAACTCATACAATTCTCAAGAGTAATAAATTTTTCTCTTGTTTGGTAATGCAAAAAGTCAATCTTAGTACTATTTATGGTACTAAAAATATAATTGAAGGCTCCGGAAGAGTTACTGTACCTCTACCAAGAGGTACAAGATTGCATATTAAAAATGCATTTTATTCTCCTAAGTCCAATAGAAACTTATTAAGTTTCAAGGATATTTGTCTAAATGGATATCATATTGAGACAAATAATGAAAGAGATATTGAATATCTTTATATCACTTGAATTGAGTCAAATAAAAAATGTGTATTGGAGAAATTATCAGCCTTCTCTTTTGGCTTGTACTACACATATATTAATGCGATTGAGACACATGTCATTGTAAGCCATAAGCATATAAATAAGAATGAATTTCTTGTTTGGCATGATCGATTGGGTCATCCTGGATATATCATGATGCGAAAAATAGCTAAAAACTCATGTGGATATCCACTTAAAATTCAAAAACTTCTTTAGTCCAATGATTTCTCATGTACTGCATGTTCACAGGGAAAGTTGATAATAAGACCATCACCAGAAAAAATTAGAAATGAGTCAATCTCATTTTTAGAACAAATACAAGGTGATATTTGTGGTCTAATACACCCACCATGTGGATCATTTAGATATTTCATGGTATTAATTGATGTGTCCACTAGATGGTCACATATTTGTTTACTATCAACTCGAAATCAAACATTTGCTAAGTTATTAGCACAATTGATCAAGTTAAAAGCCCACTTCCCAGATTATCCAATTAAGAAAATTTGTCTTCATAATGTTGGTGAATTTACATCTCATGCTTTTAATGAGTATTGTATGTCAATTGGAATGAAGTTGAACATCCAGTAGCACATGTTCATACTCAAAATGGACTTGCAAAATCATTAATAAAACGTCTAAAATTGATTGCAAGACCTTTACTTATGAAAGCTAATCTTCCAATGACTACTTGGGGATATGCAATTCTGCATGCTGCAGTATCAATTCACATCAGTCCAACAAGTTATCACAAATACTCTCATCTGCAGTTGGTTTTTGGTCAACAATCTAATATTTCTCATTTAAGAATTTTTGGGTGTCTTGTATATGTCCCAATTTCCACACCAAAAAGGACTATGATGGGTCCTCAAAGACGTTTGAGAATATATGTTAGATATGATTCTCCATCGATAATAAAATGTCTTGAACCATCAACAAATGACTTATTTACAACTCGATTTGCTGATAGTTATTTTGATGAATAAGTTTTCCAACGTTAGGGGGAGAAAGAAATAAACTAGAAAAGGATATTGCTTGGAATGAAATATCATTATCTCATCTTGATCCTTGTACAAAATAGTGTGAACTAGAAGTTCAACGGATAATTCATTTACAAAAATTGACCAACCAATTATCAGAAGCTTTTACTGACACAAGGGTAACTAAGTCACATATACCCACTGTTAATGCTCCAATCAGAATTGATATTCCTGTTGGACAATCTAATGTAGAAAATGAATCGCAAACACGCCTGAAGCGTGGTAGGCCTATCGGTTCCAGAGATAAAAATTCTCGAATGAGAAAAAGGGAAAAAAGGCAAGATGACCTAATCAAGGGGGCAAAAGTCCCAAAAGATTCTTTTGACATAATTAATGATTAGGTTCCAAAAGAACCTCATGTACCTGAAATTGTTGAAAATGATGAGATCTCAATAAATTATGTCATGAATCATATTATATGGAACCGAAATAAAGTCAATATTGACAAGACTTTTGCATATAATGTAGCAAAGGATGTTATAAGTGACAATGAGGATCAAGAACCAATGACAATTGAAAATTGTCGACAAAGAAATGATTGGCCAAAATGGAAAGGTACAATCCAAACAGAATTAGATTCGCTTGCTAAACGAAAGGTTTTTGGACTTGTAGTTCGCACACTTGAGGGTGTAAAACCTATTGGGTACAAATGGGTTTTTTGTACAAAAATGAAATGAGAATGGTGAAATTGTTAGATACAAAGCATGATTAGTTTCTCAGGGTTTTTCACAAAGACTTGGTATTGATTTTGAGGAGACATATTCTCTAGTGTTAGATGCAACAACATTTAGATATTTTATTAGCCTTGTTGTACAAGAAGGTCTGAATTTACACCTCATGGATGTTGTTATAGCCTATTTGTATGGCTTTCTGGAGAATGATATTTATATGAAACTCCTTGAAGGATTTAATTTGCCCAACAAAGCAAATTCTAAAGAGGATTATTCAATAAAATTGAATAAGTCCCTTTATGGATGGAAACAATCAGGATGTATATGGTATAACCGTCTTAGTGAGTACTTGTTAAAGGAATATAAAAATGACCATATTTGTCCTTGTATTTATATGAAAAGATCTGAGAATGAATTTGCCATAATTGTTATTTATGTAGATGACATAAACATAGTTGGAACTCTTAATGAGCTCACAAAGACAATTGATTGTTTAAAGAAAAAAATTGAGATGAAGGATCTTGGAAGGACAAAATTTTGTTTGGGATTACAAATTGAGTATTTAAACAAATGTGTTTTTGTACATCAAGAATCTTATATAATGAAAGTGCTTAAAAAGTTCTATATGGACAAATCACATTCATTATGCACTCCAATGGTGGTGAGGTCATTAGATGTTGATAAAGACCCTTTTAAACCTCAAGGAAAAGATGAATAACTACTTGGTCTTGAATAGAGATGTCAACGGGGCGGATAGGGTACGGGTAGTAGCTCCCTCGTACCCTACCCGCTGGATAAATATTCACCCCGTACACGTACCCATATCCGTCTGGTATCCGTTATGCGGGTACCCACCTATTTTTTTCATATCTACGGGTACCCGCGGGTATTTACAAAATTATTTAAAAAACAAATATTTAATCATAAAATCAAATAAAATACATCAATGTCATAAATTTTAAATAAAGTTCAAACAAATTCAAGTTCATACAAGTCTAAATAATTATAAAAATAAATATAAAATGATGTTCAACATAATGGAAATTCTTTAATTAGTGCTTTGATCAACAAACTCACTTTCTCCTTGATACCTGAAAAATAATCAAATAATAAACCCCAACTGCTACGTGTCAAGTATTCTTATTTTGATTCCATCATTTAACAACAAGCATACCATAAATGTCATTGTCTATATAGGGTTTGATGTATATGTTTAATTTCAAAGAAGGGAAAGAGAAGAATGTCAAGAGGTGTACTTGGAAGAAGACAACGTACCAATACTTGAAGCTGGAAGAATGAAGACAGAAGACAAGATGTGCAACTTAGAAAAAATTAGGTGAGAATGGTTTTTACTAATAAATATAGATATATATATATATATATATATATATATATAAAGGGTATTTTTGTGAATTAAAGTTTAGAAGGTACGGGTATCCACGGGTATGGATACTATAATACCCGTACCCGCCCCGTTAACATGCGGGTATAAAAAATACCCGTACACGCGAGTAGCGGGTATCCATTTTTAATATCCATTTCCTACCTATTACGGGTTTTATCTACGGATACCCGCGGGTACGAATATTTTTGACATCCCTAGTCCTGAAGTACCATATCTTTGTGCTATAGGAGCACTAATGTATCTTGCTAATTATACTCGATCTGATATAGCATTTGCTGTAAATTTGTTAGCAAGATATAATTTTTCACCTACAAGAAGATATTGAAATGGAGTAAAACAAATACTCTGTTACCTTAAGGGCACTATAAATATGAACTTATTTTACCCAAATGATTCAAAAATAGATCTAATGAGTTATGCAGATGCATATTATTTATCATATCCTCATAATGGTCGATCACAAATAGGATATTTTTTCACATGTGGTGACACAACGATTTCATGGTGATCTGTGAAACAAACAATAACAACAACATCGTCAAATCATGCAGAAATCTTAGCATTACATGAGGGAAGTCATGAATGTGTTTGGTTAAGGTCTATAATTCAACATGTGCAACAAACTTGTGATTTATCCTCGAAAAAAATGAAACAAACAACCATATATGAAGACAATATTGCATGCATTGCTCAATTGAAAGAATGAGATATTAAAGGAGACAAAACAAAACATATTCTTCCAAAATTCTTTTTCACTCATGATCTTCAAAAAAATGGTGATGTAGAGATTCAAAAGATTCACTCATGTGAAAATGTAGCACATTTATTTACAAAGTCTTTGCCAAATAGAACTTTTGAGCAATTGGTTCACAAGATTGGACTTCGTCATCTTGATGAGGTAAGTTTACATGAGGGGAAGAAATAGAAGATGTAAAGAATAATATTATATAGAATGATGTACTCTTTTTCTTTCACTAGATTTTTATACCAAAGGATTTTTCCTAGTAAGGTTTTAACGAGGCATATTCTTTTATCAATGGACACCCAATGGGGAGTGTTATGAATTAATGGTCCTCTATTGATTTGATACAATTATTCATATGATTGATATGATTGATACTCATATGATTCATTACTCTTTATATAATATTTTGTATTAACTATTTGATTTATATCTTTTCTGGGTTACCATGTTGTATGTAGCTATAAATAGGACTCTTCCTAGAAATAAGACACACAAAAAAGTTGCTCCCTATTTTCTCATTATTTATTTTTCCTTCTATTGTCTATTCTTCTCTCTTCTCTCTATTATGCTTTATTTCATAACATTTTAAAATTTATTTTTATTTTTCTTAATTTTTTTTATATTTTAAAAAATGTCAAGGTGTTAGAGTTAGTGTTCTATTTCCAATTTGATGTCTATATTCGTTAATTTTGTTTAATTTAGTCCATTTTTTTAAAAGGAACAATTTTGCCCCTCTCCAAATTAAGATCAAATTTAATTTTTATGTAAATTTTATAATAAGGCTTTTATTAAAATTCACATTTTTATTAAATATTTTTTTGGGGTTACAATTAGTTTAAAATTAATAGTAATGAACTGTGACTGTCAGGTGTTACTTTGTTGTTTTTTTTAGTTCTTTTTTCTCAATTTTTTTAATCTTTTATAATTTTTAAAAATATGTTCCCTTGTCAACCCAACAACATGTCACGTATTAGAGTCAATGTTTTGTATTTAATTTGGTTCTTAAATTTGTTATTTTTATTCAATTTAGTCCTATTTTTTAAAAAATTGAGAAATTTTGCCCCTTTCCAAATTGAGATTAAATTTAATTTTTATGTAAATGTTATAATGATGTTTTTATTCAAATTCACATTTTTATTAAATATTTGTTGTTTTGAGTTACAATTAGTTTAAAATTAGAACGAGAATATTAAGGATAAGAATTAATAGCATTAATCTAAAATTTCATGAGGTTAAAAATTACATCATCACTTAAAATTTTAGAACAATGATATTAGTCCCAAAATTAAAATTTTCATTCCAATTTTAAACTACTCCTAAATAATATTTAATAAAAATATGAATTTTAATAAAAATATCATTATAATATAACAAATAAATTTGACCTCAATTTGATTTGGAAAAGTACAAAATTGATTCATTTAAAAAAAAATAGGACTAAATTAATAGTTTTCGATAACTAACCGATTTATTTATTTATTCTAAAATAGCACAAACTATTTTAGTGGCCGATTTCAATTGTTTGATACTAAAATGATTTATTTTTTGTGATATGTAATAACTTTCTAGAGTCAAGTATGTTTTTAGTCCTTGAACTTTGATCTAAAATTGAAATTCGTCCATGTTCCAAATTTCAATACATTTTGTCCTTAAATTTTAAAAATAAATGAATATAGTCTTTTTAATCCAACTATGTTAACTTTTTTTAAGTGTCGAACGCATTTTCTAACAGATACTGAACCGAGAATGTGTCAAACAAACAGTGTAAAGAACTCAAATGCTAAAATAAAACACATTTGACATGTCAAAAAAGTTAACATAATTGGATTAAAAAGATTATATTCATTCATTTTTAAAATTTAGAAATCAAAATATATAAAAATTTCATACATAAACAAATTTAATTTTAAATCAAATTTCAAGAATTAAAATTATACTTAACCCAACTTTTGAATATCAAACGAGACATTAATATGATCTGTAAGTTAGTATTGATGACAACAAAAAAGCTACTTTTGTGAGAGTACAATAACACTTTTGTTTGTAGTAATTTGGCAAATTATTGTGAACCACATGCAAAGATAATATGAGTAGATTGATATCATATACTGTCATAAAAGGACAACTTTGTCCCCACGTGTCTGGCATCGATGTCATTTTCTCAAAACAAATATAATCTCTTCATTTTGTAAGAACCATTTTGACACTTTTGTTTCAGCATGGATTTTCTGTGATAAAATCAAGCCAGGGTCTTTATTTTAATAAAAATTTAATAATTGAAATACAATTATTGCAACCTAAAACACAAGTAAGTTTTGTATGAGTTCTAATAGACTAGCAATCAATCATTAAATATTTTCAATTTTATAGTATTAAACACAACATTAAATAGCAAAAATTGTTAAACTCTTAACATGGATTTACTAAATATATTTTTATGGTTATTTTTAAAGATATTTCATCTAGTTCTTCTCCTCTAAAATGAAATCATACGTAAAAATTAATAAATAGAGATGACAACAGGTCGAATCAAACAATACTTATTCGCTATCCGGCCTGAAAAAAAAATCCAACATGTTATTCGTCTTGTTATCCATCGAATGCTCGTACAAAATAATATTCGTAGATTTTTTAAAATTTTTGGGTATCATGTATACTTGCAAATATTTAAAAAAATATTTTACAAATTTTAAAATAAAATATAATTAAATTTATAGAAAAGTATAAAATATAATACAAATAAAATTATTTAAACATTAAATTTTATTTTAATTAAATTTAACCTAATAAAATACAAATTTTATTTTATTTTTAATTAAATTTAACTTAATAAAATATAAATTAAATTTTAATTTTAATTTTAATATTTTACAGATCACGAATATTCTAAATATGGGTAATATAATACATGTATCTAATCCAATAGGTACTAAAATACATACTACCTACAAATAATAAATATTATTGGTACTAACTATTTACTGTGGATTTTATTTGTAAGTATATGAATAATTTTGCCATTCTAAAAAGTAAATACCCTTTCTTGAAACACTTTTATATTTATGATATAAGTCTGAAAAAAACAAACACTTTTACAAGTTTCTTAAACGGAAGGAAGTTGAATAAGAAACAAAAGAAAAATTAAACTAATGATATTATTGCGCATAAACATTAAAAATAAGTTGAAGAAAAAGAAAAGAATGATGCAAGAATTAAAATGCAAGAATATAAATGACAAAGATAAAAAAAATCTAGTACCAAAGTTATAGCATCATTTATCGAGAAAATAAATAATATTTGTGATAAGAGTCATAATAATTTTGCCCTTTTTTTCATTTTAATTCTTGACGTTATAGAGACGTAGTAAAAACATTTTTTTAACTATCTCTAATTACAAAATAAGAAAACTTATACATATATAGTAATACTTCTGAGTAGTTAAACAGTTTATTTATTTTATCTCATAAAGCACAAACCATATCAGTGACTGATTCCGATAATGATTGAATGTTTTTACTAAAATGATTTGTTCTTTTTGATATGACATAATTTTATAGATTAAATATGTTTTTAATATTTAAATTTAGGTATAAAATTAAAATTCAGTTATATTACACATTTTGATATTTTTTAATTCACAAACTTAAAAAAATGACTTAATATAATTTTTATAACCCAACAACGTCAATTTATTTTTATGTATTACACACTATATTAGATTACCATTTGAATTATTAGAATATGTTATATAGTATAAATAATTCAAATAATAACTTCAAACATTGTTTAACATGTAAAAAAAAATTGAAGTGGTTGGATTAAAAAAATTAAATCTATTCAATTTTTAAATTTGGATAAAAGATATATTTAAATTAAAAAAAATTCAATAAATTTAGAGAATAAAAACGTATTAATCTTAACTTTTCCAATCAAATGATACAGTAACATGTTCCATAACTATATTGATAAAAAAAGGTACTTGTTACAAGAGTTAAATTTGTCGCAGTACAAGAGCACAGTAACACTTTTGTTTGTAATAATTTGGCAAATTATTGAGAAGCAGATGCTAAGATAAGGTGAATAGATTGATATCCTATATTTGTGCCCACATGTCTCCCATTGATGACAAATCCGTTTAATCTCGACAAGTTGTTAGATTTCAAAAAAGAAATATCTACATATCGTAGTACAGAATAAATTTGCTCTTTTTTTATCATTGTTCATTTTTGTTATGTAATTAAAATTTTGATTCTTCTTTTTATTTGAATTTTTTAATAGTCTGATTCAAATTTTATAATTGACATATTTATATATTTTTATATAAAATAAAAAAATATAATATATAAAACATTATACTAAAGAAAAATATATAAAATAATAAATTAAAACAATAAAGTTTAGTTCTGATCGTCAAGAAAATAAACTCGATAATAAACTTATAATATTTTGAAGTTTTGAGTATTTTTTTCGTCCTTAAATCTCAACTTTATCTCAAATCTACGAAATTGTTTATTTTAAAATTAATTATTAATAAAAATAATTAAAAAAATATTGTGTTTTTTTTCATTTTAATTCTTGACGTTATAGACGTAATAAAAACCTTTTCTTGACTATCCCTAATTATAAAATAAGAAACCTTATACATAGTAATACAAACAGTTTACTTACTTTATCTAATAAAGCACAAACTATATCGGTGATTGATTTCGATTATCATTCAAAGTTCTTCATTAAAATGATTTGTTTTTTTTTTGTGATATGCAATAGTTTTATGGGTTAAATATATTTTTAATATTTAAATTTATATATTTATATATCAAATTAAAATTTATTTATATGATAAATTTTAATATATTTTAATTTTTAAACTAAAAAAGAATTAATATAATCTTTATAATCCAACAACATTAATTTATTTTTACATGTGAAACGTGTTATATATTAATAATTTAAAATATTATTTAACATGTAAAAAATGTTAAAACCTTTAAATTCAAAAGACTAAATCTATTCAATTTTTAAATTTGGATAAAGAAATATTGAAGTTTGAAACAAAAGTAATTTCAATTTATTTTTCAATTTTATGTCTAAAATTAGAAAATAAAAATGTATTAACCCTAACTTTTCCTATCAAAAGATACAGTAACATGTTCTATAATTTGGTATATTGATAAAAAAAAGGTAGTTTTTACAAGAGTTAAATTTGTGAGAGTAAAGTAACACTTTTCATTTTTAATTATTAAAAAAAATGAATAAATTGAATCAGATATAGATAGGTAGGTACTAAATTGAAACAAAAAGACATATATAAGGACTAAATTGAAATTAACACAATGACATCTGACACTGACACATGACATTGCAATGTCACGAATCACACGTAAGGACCTAACATATGGTATTTATATTTTTTTTTTCAAAAAAATCAAAAAACCACATTCTGATTGAAACACATTTTCAAAAATTGGGATGCAATCCACTCTTTTTTAAAAATGGGTAATACATTGACACATCTCTATCAAAGTGGGTACTATACGAGTAATTAAGTCTTTGGCAAATTATCGAGAACCACGTGCTAAGATAAGCTGAATAGATTGATATCCATGTAGTTATATAGTTGTGCCCAAATGTCTCCCATTGATGTCATCTCTCCAAACGATTATAATTTCTTCAACTTCTTGTATTGCTATAAAAGATATTGATCAGCGACCAAATTCTCCATCCATCACATTCTAGGGTTTTTCCTGTGGAATCTTTTCAGTGACAATGGAAGCAAATGCAGAAGATGAAATAATTCTATCATCCCTCCCAATAGAGAGGGGTTTTGGAACACCCAGCATGTGTCTAGTTCAAGAGTTTTGGTGTCCAACTCTTGTAAAAGAGCTAAACATTTTTCAGAAGCAGTTTGAAGCAAAAGACAGTGATATTTTTGTTGCAAGTTTTCCAAAATCAGGCACTACATGGTTGAAAGCCATTACTTTTGCCATTGTCAATCGCCAATGCTTCTCCAATCATAATCATCCATTGCTTACTTCCAATCCTCATCAAATTGTGCCTCATGTTGAAATTGTGTGTCGTGGTGATCTCGATTGCCCAAGTATTGAACCAAGAGTTTTTGGAACTCACACACCAGTCCCTTCCTTGCCCAACTCCATCATGGAATGTAATTCTAAGATAATTTATATCTGTAGGAACCCTTTTGACATTTTTGTTTCAGCATGGATTTTCTTTTATAAGGTGAAGCCAGAGTCTTTGACCTCACTGAAAATTGAGGAAGCTTTTGAAATGTATTGTGATGGGATAATTGAGTTTGGTCCATGGTGGAGTCACATGGTAGGTTATTGGAAGGAGAGCTTAGCCAAACCAGATAAGGTTTTGTTCTTGAAGTATGAAGATCTTAAAGATGATGCCAATTTTCAAGTCAAAAGAATTGCAGAATTTTTGGGTTTTCCTTTCACCCAAGAGGAAGAAAACAACCAAGTGATCGAAAGCATAATCAAGTTATGTAGCTTTGAGAAGATGAAGAACTTGGAAGTCAATAAATCTGGAATAATTCACCGAACTGTTGAGAACAAGCGCTTTTTTCGGAAAGGAGAAAGCAGAGATTGGGTAAATTATTTTTCTCCTTCCATGACAGAAAAACTGTCACAAATTATGGAAGAAAAATTTGGTGAATCAGGTTTGTCATTTATGATTTAGGATAACGTACGTATTGTTATAAAATTATCATAATAAAAGAAAATGATGTTTTAATTACTAAATTTTGATAATTTTGTTTTATAATTTTAAGTGACATATTTTAAGTGATTTTTTATTTTTCTATTTCTTTATTTTCAATATTTTAAAATCACTTAAAAAATAACACATTAAATTAAATTATATGAAAAAATTATCAAAATTTAATAATTAAAATATCATTCATCCTAAGTAAATATGTGGCTACGGAAAAAAGTATGTACCGTGTTGAGTGACAATTATGTGTTGTCACTTTCTTATCGTTCTTTTCGAAATAAAGAGGTTTTACATGTCGTAAACCCTTGTGACTAATGCAGTTACCTTTCTTGTGTGTCGGTTGAATACGTGCTCATGCCTCACCTTTATTTTATAGCAAAGACTATTTCATAACTATATTCAAATTCAAATTATATTGAGAAGAGTACAAACAGCAAGGAGTAAAAACAACTAAATTTTTTATGAGTTCTAATTAGCTTAACAAACAATCAATAAATATTTTCTATTTTATAGAAAAAATTGTTAAATTCATGACATGACTTTACCAAATATATATTTATGGTTATTTTTAAAGATAAACTAACATAAAAATAGTCATTTACGATTTACATTAGTAAAAAAGTTCAAGTAAAAAAAACCCAATGACATTTTTATTAATGAGTGAAACAGATTTACGTTGGACCTTTTTATTAATGACATTTTTATTAATCAACATAAATCAGATAGTGTTCGACGTAAATTATCTATTTTACATTCATCAATAATAGGTCTAACGTAAACTTCTTTTAAAATATCACATTCAACTTCTCCTCATTGTGCGAAAACACACTAAAAATGATTTTGCTAGTTGGTTTGTGGTAGACTATACAAACATCCAAAAGACAAGTGCATTTAAATTATTTTGAGAAAATAAAATGTATTAAATATTAAGACGACGTCAACGATCATACAACTTCTTATACTTTTATTTTGAATATATCAAATAACTCGGGTGACTGCATTCAAAAGAACAACACATAAATTTTTTAATTAATTTTTTTTAAGATTGAATAGACAATATATGCAACTGTACAAGTATCCAAAATTTATTTTAAACGTGAAATGAATTTTATTTGGTTAAAAAGAGTTGAAATTTTAGAATTTACAAACAAATATTTATATTAAAAAAGTTGTCGGTTAGGTAATTTTCTTAACCAAATTTCCACATCCAATAATTTCATTTTCTGGGGTGCAGAGGACTCAATGGATTAAAGTCGAAAGCCTATTTTGGAAAGCTTTGAAAGATTTGGCCACCGACGGAACTTAGCGTTGACAAAGGGGCGTGTCCCCACATTTTTTATATTTATATAATTTCATATAAGTTTTTTAAAATTTAAAATTTTAATATATATTATATATTTATATTCTAATAAATTTTTATATATTTATATTTATAAGTGAGGAATAGTCTTTTTTTTTCATATTTAATTTTAATTTTTCTTTTAATTTAATTATTTATTTATTTGATTATTTTTAAACTTAATTATCATAAATGAAAATTAATAATAATAAAATTGAAATAATTTTATATTTAATTTATTTTTTTGTTATTATTAGTATTATTTTTTTTTGTTATTATTTTTACTATTCTTATTAGTATAAGTGCTCCTTTTTAATTATAAAAAATGTTATTATACTAAATACTTTTGCTAAATAGATTTTTAATTTTTTAAAAATTTTATAATTTATAATTTATATTAATATTATTATTATTATTATTTTTAATGGTTAAATAAATATAATAAAAATTATATTTTTATTCTAAACATATTTGAAATAAATAAAAAAGTATGCGTACACGCACAAGTCATATACTATTATAATTATTTTTTAAATCAATTAACTACACCATATTGTGATATTAATTTTATTTATTATATTTAAAACTGAATTTACAACCTCATTTTATTGATAATAACATTTACAACAATATAATCTAATTTTCATGATATTTATTATTTAATTTTTATATTATTCTTATTATTATCAATTATAACTCTAATTATTGTTATTATTATTATTATTATTTTTATCACTAAACCATATTATTTTACTGTTATTATTATTATCTATTATTATTATTATTATTATTATTATTATAGTTAAACACACATTTTACATTTATTTACTATGAGATCATATCTCTATTATTTACACTTTTTATTTGTTTTGTTGTTCATTTTATTTTTATATTTGTGTAATTATTTGAATTAAAAAAATAGTTACTAAAATTATTAAAATGATAAAATGGACAAATAATTTTTATTATGAATAATTATTTTAATTTAACAAATAATAATTAAGAGGATAAATCTAGCACATTTATTTACAAAGTCTTTGCCAAATAGAACTTTTGAGCAATTGGTTCACAAGATTGTACTTCGTCATCTTGATGATCTAAGTTTACATGAGGGGAAGAAATAGAAGATGTAAAGAACAATATTATATAGAATGATGTACTCTTTTTCTTTCACTAGATTTTTATACCAAAGGATTTTTGCTAGTAAGGTTTTAACGAGGCATATTCTTTTATCAATGGACACCCAAGGGAGAGTGTTATGAATTAATGGTCTTCCATTGATTTGATACAATTATTCATATGATTGATATGATTGATACTCATATAATTCATTACTCTTTATATAATATTTTTTGTATTAACTATTTGATTTATATCATTTCTGGGTTACCATGTTGTATGTACTATAAATAGGACTCTTCCTATTAGAAATAAGACACACAAAAAGGATGCTCCCTATTTTCTCATTATTTATTCTTCCTTCTATTGTCTATTCATCTCTCTTCTCTCTATTATGCTTTATTTCATAACATTTTAAAATTTATTTTTATTTTTCTTAATTTTTCTTAATTTTTTTTATATTTTAAAAAATGTCAAGGTGTTAGAGTTAGTGTTCTATTTTCAATTTGATCTCTATATTTGTTAATTTTGTTTAATTTAGTCCTTTTTTTAAAAGGAACAATTTTGCCCCTCTCCAAATTAAGATCAGATTTAATTTTTATGTAAATTTTTATAATAAGGCTTTTATTAAAATTCACATTTTTATTAAATATTTTTTTGGGTTACAATTAGTTTAAAATTAATAGTAATGAACTGTGATTGGCAGGTGTTACTTTGTTGTTTTTTTAGTTCTTTTTTCTCAATTTTTTTAATCTTTTATAATTTTTAAAAATTTGTTTCCTTGTCAACCCAACAACATATCACATGTTAAAGTCAATGTTTTGTATTTAATTTGATTTTTATATTTGTTATTTTTATTCAATTTAGTCCTATTTTTTTAAAAATTGAGAAATTTTGCCCCTTTCCAAATTGAGATTAAATTTAATTTTTATGTAGATGTTATAATGATGTTTTTATTCAAATTCACATTTTTGTTAAATATTTTTTGTTTAGAGTTACAATTAGTTTAAAATTAGAACGAGAATATTAAGGATAAGAATTAATATCATTAATCTAAAATTTCAGGAGGTTAAAAATTACATCATCACTTAAAATTTTAGAGCAATGATATTACTCCACAAATTAAAATTTTCATTCCAATTTTAAACTACTCCTAAATAATATTTAATAAAAATATGAATTTTAATAAAAATATCATTATAATATAAAAAATAAATTTGACCTCAATTTGATTTGGAAAAGTACAAAATTGATTCATTTTTTAAAAAAATAGGACTAAATTAATAGTTTTCGATAACTAACCGATTTATTTATTTATTCTAAAATAGCACAAACTATTTTAGTAGCCGATTTCAATTGTTTGACCATTGAAAGCTTTCACTAAAATGATTTATTTTTTGTGATATGTAATAACTTTCTAGGGTCAAGTATGTTTTTAGTCCTTGAACTTTAATTCAAAATTGAAATTCGTCCATGTTCCAAATTTCAATACATTTTGTCTTTAAATTTTAAAAATGAATGAATATAGTCATTTTAATCCAACTATATTAACTTTTTTTAAGTGTCGAACGCATTTTCTAACTTATATTGAACCGAGAATGTCTCAAACAAACAGTGTAAAGAACTCAAATGCTAAATAAAACACATTTGACATGTCAAAAAAGTTAACATAATTAGATTAAAAAGACTATATTCATTCATTTTAAAAATTTAGAAACCAAAATATATAAAAATTTCATACATAAAAAAATTTAATTTTAAATCAAATTTCAAGAATTAAAATTATACTTAACCCAACTTTTGAATATCAAACGAGACATTAATATGATCTGTAAGTTAGTATTGATGACAACAAAAAAGCTACTTTTGTGAGAGTACAATAACACTTTTGTTTGTAGTAATTTGGCAAATTATTGTGAACCACATGCTAAGATAATATGAGTAGATTGATATCATATACTGTCATAAAAGGACAACTTTGTATCATATACTGTCATAAAAGGATAATATGAGTAGATTGATATCATTTTATTATTGAGAAGCAGATGCTAAGATAAGGTGAATAGATTGATATCCTATATTTGTGACCACATGTCTCCCATTGATGTCATTCCTCCAAACGATTATAATTTCTTCAACTTATTGTATTGCTATAAAAGATATTGATCAGCGACCAAATTCTCCATCCATCACTTCCAATTATCATCACAGTCTAGGGTTTTTCCCGTGGAATCTTTTCAGTGACAATGGAAGCAAATGCAGAAGATGAAATAATTCTCTCATCCCTCCCAATAGAGAGGGGTTTTGGAACACCCGGTATGTGTCTATTTCAAGAGTTTTGGTGTCCATCAACTCTTGTAAAAGGGCTAAACATTTTTCACAAGCAGTTTCAAGCAAAAGAGAGTGATATTTTTGTTGCAAGTTTTCCCAAATCAGGCACTACATGGTTGAAAGCCATTACTTTTGCCATTGTCAATCGCCAAAGCTTTTCCTCCATTGACAACCATCCATTGCTTACTTCCAATCCTCATCAACTTGTGCCTCATGTTGAAATGGTGTGTCGTGGTGATCTCGATTGCTCAAGTATTGAACCAAGAGTTTTTGGAACTCACACACCAGTCCCTTCCTTGCCCAACTCCATCATGGAATGTAATTCTAAGATAATTTATATCTGTAGGAACCCTTTTGACATTTTTGTTTCAGCATGGATTTTCTTTGATAAGGTGAAGCCAGAGTCTTTGACCTCACTGAAAATTGAGGAAGCTTTTGAAATGTATTGTAATGGGATAATTGAGTTTGGTCCATGGTGGAGTCACATGCTAGGTTATTGGAAGGAGAGCTTAGCCAAACCAGATAAGGTTTTGTTCTTGAAGTATGAAGATCTTAAAGATGATGCCAATTTTCAAGTCAAAAGAATTGCAGAATTTTTGGGTTTTCCTTTCACCCAAGAGGAAGAAAATAATCAAGTGATCGAAAGCATAAGCAAGTTATGTAGCTTTGAGGAGATGAAGAACTTGGAAGTCAATAAATCTGGATTATTATTCCCATCTGTGGAGAACAAGAGCTTTTTTCGGAAAGGAGAAAGCAGAGATTGGGTAAATTATTTTTCTCCTTCCATGACAGAAAAACTCTCACAAATTATGGAAGAAAAATTTGGTGAATCAGGTTTGTCATTTATGATTTAGGATAACGTACGTATTGTTATAAAATTATCATAAGTAAAGAAAATGATATTTTGATTACTAAATTTTGACAATTTTCTCTTATAATTTTAGGTGACATTTTTTAAGTGGTTTTTCATTTTTTCATTTTCTCATTCTCAATATTTCAAAACCACTTAAAAAATGACACATTAAATTATATGAAAAAATTATTAAAATTTAATAGTCAAAATATCATTGTTCATGAGTAAATATGTAGCTATGGAGAAAAAGTATGTACTGTATTGAGTGTTGTCACTTTTTTATCGTTCTTTTCGAAATAAAGAGGTTTTACATGTCGTAAAACCCTTGTGACTATTGCTGTTACCTTTCTTGTGTTTCGGTTGAATATGTGCTCAAGCTTCACCTTTATTTTATAGCAAAGAGTATTTTATAAGTATATTCAAATTCAAATTATATTGAGAAGAGCACAAACAGCAAGGGAGTAAAAACAACTAAATTTTTTATGAGTTCTAATTAGACTAACAAACAATCAAAATTATTTCTATTTTATAGCAAAAATTGTTAAATTCATGACATGGCTTTACCAAATATATATTTATGGTTATTTTTAAAGATAAACTAAGATAAAAATAGTCATTTATGTCACCTAATCTACATTAGTAAAAAAGTTCAAGTAAACAAAAGCCAATGACATTTTTATTAATGTGTGAAACAGATTTATGTTGGACCTTTTTATTAATGACATTTTTATTAATCGACATAAATCATAGTGTTCCACATAAATGATCTATTTTACATTCACCAGTAATAGGTCTAAGGTAAACTTCTTTTAAAATATCACATTCAACTTCTCTTCATTTATGATTGTGCGAAAACACACCGAAATTGTTTTTGCTAGTTGGTTTGTTCTCCAGTATCGAATGATCAAGGGATTCACATGAATACTCATACTTTTATTTTGGAGGCATATCTGACAATGTGGTAAACTATACAAACATCCAAAAGACAAGTGCATTTGAATTATTTTGAGAAAATAAAATGTATTAAATACTAAGATGACGTCAATGAATCAACTATCATACGAGTACTTATACTTTTATTTTGAATATATCAAATAACACGGGTGACTACATTCAAAAGAACAACACATAATTTTTTTTTAATTAATTTTTTTAAAATTGAATAGAAAATATATGCAACTGTACAAGTATCCAAAATTTATTTTAAACGTGAAATGAATTTTATTTGGTTAAAAAGAGTTGACATTTTAGAATTTACAAACAAATATTTATATTAATTAAGTTGTCGGTTAGGTAATTTTCTTAACCAAATTTCCACATCCAATAATTTCATTTTTTTTGGGTGCAGAGAACTCAATGGATTAAAGTCGAAAGCCTACTTTTGAAAGCTTTGAAAGATTTGGGCACCGACGGAACTTAGCGTTGATAAAGGGGATGTGGTCCCCCTATTTTTTTATATGTTATATATTTATATTCTAATAAATTTTTATAGGTGAGGAATAGTCTTTTTCTTTACATTTAATTTTCAATTTATCTTTTAATTTAATTATTTTTTTATTTGATTATTTTTAAACTTAATTATTATAAATGAAAATTAATAATAGTAAAATAAAAATAATTTTATATTTAATTTATAATTATAATGATAATAATAATTATTATTTTATTATTTTTTATTATCATAAAAAAAGTAAATATAATGTTTTTACTCGTTTATATAAAAATTTTAAAATTACTCTTGATTTCTATTTTTGTTCAAAAATAATAAGTTGGTCATCGAATTTTTTTTAGTCTCAAATTGATTCTGATTTTGGAAAAAATAATGCAATTTTGTCATTCTTTCAATAAATTTCTTGAATCGGACCAATATTTTTTCATCAAAATTGAAATTGTGAATAAGAATGATTTGTTTTGATGGTGTAATTGACATCATCCTAGTATAAATTTTGGTGAAAAATTATTGCTCTATTTTAAGAAATTTAACAAAAAAGATAAAATTGCATCAATTTTAAAAAAATCAAAACTAAATTAAGACTAAAAAACATTAGACAATAATTTAGTATTTTTAAACGAAAAAATGGACAAAAAAATAATTCAACCAAAATTTGGACACTGCCAACCTGAAGATCCGCCACTGGATTTGGAGATGCCGAAGAAATTGTTGAAAGTGTATGGAGGAGCGACCTTATGTAATTTGGCTCAAATCCTGCGACACAGCCAAATCCAAATATAAAAGGCTCATGTGTTCTTCTTTCATTTTTATTATAAAAGAATAAAATAAACCAAGGGCTTCTTCCTGTACCTCATGTTTTTTTTTATACTCCCAAAATTTTCATTCTTTCCTATTTTACCCCCAAATAAAGTTGTGCACTGGAATAGACACTCCAGTTTGATGATTTCGTATCCAGAAGTATGTATCGAATTACCAAATCTAGGAAATTTGGAAACCAAAACATGAAATTCGAAGAACAGTTTTTGTTGGGTGTGGTTACCGGCATGACTAATCTGGAGTACATCTCCGGATCCAAAAAATAATAACTGAAATGAAGAATTGAGTGTGCGTAGTTGTCATCATTAAACAACCACCAATTTGTCCCAGGAACATAGCAAATTGTGATAACACTGTTGTTTCTACTAATTTGGCCAATTATTCGAGTCACATGCTAACTGGTATTAATATATAAAAAATAATTTTTTGATTATTAAATTTTGATAACTTTTTCTTACAGCCTTGTCATCTTTTAAATGGTTTTATATTTGTCTTTTTTTTAATTTTTAATATTTCAAAACCATTTAAAAAATGATACATCATATTATAAGAAAAATTTATCAAAATTTAGTAGTCAAAATATTATTATTTTTAATAATTTATCATAAAAGAACAACTTTGTGTGCAGAACATGTCTGCCACTGATAACATTTGTCAAAACCATCATAATTTCTTCAACCTTCATGCTACAGATAGTGCTACTATAATAGGAAAGTTTTGTGCTATCTGCGTGTATATGCCGGAATTAATTTCAACTGATGTATAATGTCTCCAACTCATATTGCTATAAAAGATATCGCTCAGCGAACAAATTCTCATTCGACAGTTCCACTCATCACATTCTACCAAACCAATATCCTCACTAAAAATTTTCAAATTTTCTAGGGTTTTCTCTTCCATGTTGAATCTTTTCAACATGGAAGGGCAACAAGAAAATGCAGAAGATGAACTAATTCTCTCATCCCTCCCCAGAGAGATGGGTTGGGCAATCCCTGATCTCTATCTATTCCAACAATTTTGGTGCCCTTCAATTCTTATAAAAGAGGTAAACATTTTTCAAAAGCAGTTTCAAGCAAAAGACAGTGATATTTTTGTTGCTAGTTTTCCAAAATCAGGCACTACATGGTTGAAAGCCATTACTTTTGCCATTGTTAATCGCCAATGCTTCTCTTCCATTCATAACCATCCATTGCTTACTTCAAATCCTCATCAACTTGTTCCTGCTGTTGAATTTATGTATCGTGGTGATATCCATTGCCCAACAACTGAACCAAGAGTTTTTGGAACTCACACTCCATTCCCTTCTTTGCCAAACTCCATCATTGAATCTAAGTGTAAGATAATTTATATTTGTAGGAACCCTTTTGACATTTTTGTTTCAGCATGGACTTTCTTCGATAAAATTAAGCTAGAGCCTTTATCCACATTGAAAATTGAGGAAGCTTTTGAAAAGTATTGCAATGGGATAATTGAGTTTGGTCCATGGTGGAGTCATATGCAAGGTTATTGGAAGGAGAGCTTAGCCAAACCAAATAAGGTTTTGTTCTTGAAGTATGAAGATCTTAAAGAGGATGTCAATTTCCAAGTGAAAAAAATTGCAGATTTTTTGGGTTTTCCTTTCACTCAAGAGGAAGAAAACAACGAAGTGATCGAAAGCATAATCAAGCTATGCAGCTTTGAGAAGATGAAGAACTCGGAAGTGAATAAATCTGGAATAATTTACCAATTTCTGGAGAAAAAGTACTTTTTTCGGAAAGGAGAAACCAGAGATTGGGTAAACTATTTTTCTCCTTCCATGACAGAAAAACTGTGTAAAATTATGGAAGAAAAATTTGGTGGATCAGGTCTGTCATTTATGATTTAGAATAATGCATTGTTGTAAGATTCCTCTGAGTAAATAAGTGGCTGCACAAAATATAAGTGTGCACTGCATTGAGTGACATAAATATATTGTCACTTTTTTTCTTTGTTTCTGAAATAAAGAGGTTTGATATGTCGCTGACTACCATTGTTGTTACCTTTCATGTGTTTCTGTTGAATGTTCATGTGTAGTGTGCTCATGCTTTAGTCAATTGCTGTTACGCAACATTATTGAAAAATAAAAATTTAACTTTAAAATATTAGTTTGGGTTAAATTGTGTTATCAGAGTTAATATAATACAAAAGATTATTATTTTTTTAAATAGAAAAATGTAAAATTGTTTTTAATTACTTTTAATAAATAAATAAATATTTTTGTCAGTGTCTGTTGGCCTATCCAACGTTAAGTTATTATTCTTTAAAAAAATTTAAAGAAATTTAAAATTATTTTAATATTAGTTGGATAATAGATATATAAGTTGCACTTCAAATCTTGAGAGAGGTGACGTTAGACTTTTCAACACTCCCTCTCAATATATGTGGATTCTAGTGAGCCTCTAAATGTCTGTCGAACCAGGCAACTTAGACATGTTAGTAGGTAATTATTACCAAATGAGTTGTACATATTAGGATTTTTTTCACAACACCATTTCTCTAAAATAAAATAGAAAAATATTATTATCTGAAAAAATTGAAAGTCGTTATTATACCTAACAGTTTTTTCAAATTGAATGTCGTAACCATATTTGAAATTTTTGTGTAGGAGTCGTTATCCAGGATGACGACTTCATCTTTTTTAATTTTGTGAAGGAGTTGTCCTCATGTCATACGACTTCGTTATAAAAGTAGTGTTGGATTTAAGGACTTGTTTCCTACAATGTAATTTATTAGTCAATTGTTTTATTTTGTAAAAAATGAGTAAAAATACCTATTTTTGTAAAAAAACCACGTTTTAGTACCATGTTATATTTAAGCTTAGAACACAACATCTACTAAAATACTTTGATTTACATCAACTAAAAAATTGTCTTATTAACATTATTAAAAAAGTATTAGCTGACATCAATCGAAAAATAATCCTAATAATGTTGGTCGGGAAAAATTTGATTAGCATTGATGGAGAAAATAGTTTGACCACATTCTAATCTACATTAGTAATAAATGATCTCGAAGGACATCAACTGAAAGTAATATATATTGATGTTAAATGAAGAAATCTTATTTGACATAATTTAAAAAATATTGTTGAAGTTGACTGTTCCGATTCCGATTCAAGTTCGTCCGGCAGCCATCGTTATGAACAACTATTACATTCTCGAGGTATTGTCCGCTTTGGAGCATTTTAGCTCCGTCGAGGTTTTGATAATTAAAAGGCACCTCAAAGGGTGGAGGGAGGTAGGAGTATTTAAACTTCGCTTGACATCGACTCCTAAGCGATGTAAGATTTATTGGGTGTATCGAACATTGACAAAAAAACCTTAACTAATATTAGTTGTTAGAGATTTTTTCTTGTATGGAATCTAGCTATCCTGTAAGATATGGTATGTCTATGGTCCCTTATTCTAGATGTACACATAATTCTTGAATGATCCAACGGGAGTAAGGTATCTGCAAACATTTGATTTGTTTCAAGTTAGGGATGGCAAAATGGGCCCGGCCCGATGGGCCGGCCCGCCAGCCCGACTGAAAAAGTATGGGCCGGGCCACGAATTTCAGCCCGCCAGCCCAGGACAGCCTGGCCCGTCAAGCCCGTTGGCCCGTCGGGCCAGCCCGCGGGCCAAAACGGGCCAGTCCGCGGGCCGTAAGACAAAAACAGGCGGAATAAGTAAATTAATATTTTATTTTCTTTGGGTATTTTTAATTTTTATTTTCATGTTGGTGTTTGAAATGCAAAGATAAAACGGTAAAGGCATTGGGTTCTGCACACACACACACTCTCACTTGACAATTCACAATTTCAAATGTTTCCTTTTGTGTTGACTTTTCACTGTTGTAACTTGTATCTTTGGTTGTGTTACATAACAGACCACCCTGACTATTATTATAGTCACTGCGCAGGTTATTATTGTATTAATGCATATGTAGTACTATTACATTTATATACAAATTAATGTAGTCAACTAAATTTGAAATGAAAAGATTTAAAATCTGA
>Ga0214544_1005455_pt1 | contig 24596 bp, 15 predicted proteins | sample CNSS3metaG_FD_160074 | JGI IMG/M metagenome (GOLD analysis project Ga0214544, IMG submission 160074) | Root nodule microbial communities from cowpea collected in UCLA plant growth center, Los Angeles, California, USA - CNSS3 | ecosystem: Host-associated > Plants > Roots > Nodule | place: USA... | reverse complement strand
GTGTGGGGGGTGGGATTGTATTCACTTTCTTCCTCTGTAGGCTGGAAAGCCGGAGACTTCACAGCTTCAGAGGTTTCTTTGGCTTTTCCCTTCAGGTTGGGATCCGCCTCGATCCTTCGCCTGAGGCGAGAGTTCTCTTGTCTCAGCGCCTCCATTTCTTCAGCACTGCGCTTCTTCAGGTCTGCGAGTTCTTGTTGCATCTTTGCTTGGCCGTCTAGGATGGCGGCCAAGTCAGGGGTGATGCTGGGAGGTCCAGAGGGACCAGCATCCGCTTGCTTGTTCGCTCCAGCTCTGCTACGGGTAGAAACCATCTTCAAAGAAAAAACGGGTACTAAAGGTGTTCGTCTTGTGCCCCACGGTGGGCGCCAATTGTTCCTGTAGAGAACAAATAAGATAGGTTAGGCACAAGCGTCACCTTACCATGTAGTCCGCTATCTCCTCAGTTGGCCTCTTCCCGGTCGATATATGTTAGCTTGGACCCAGGAAGGGTTACCTGCAGAAGAGTCTCCAAAGCTCAAGTAAGTCAAAGTTCTCCTAAAGTCAAATCAGTGATTAATGAATGCGTACCTTTAAATGATAGGGTCCACGCGTATTTATAGAGCATTAATGACGTTTGACCATTTCATGGGCTGGGCCTTGACTTGGGCTCTAGGTGGGGCTTGCGAGTGGGCCAAGGCCCAAACCCAGGCCCTTAAGGTTTATTGGAAGTGGATGTCTCCATTATGTTGAGTTCGTTATAGTGGTCGGCCTAGGTTCTAAACTTAGCGGATATGCTGGAGTGGTCGGTTTAGGCCAGCTATTTGTCTTGATGGCTTACGTTGGTGTAGGTTAGGCTAAGCCGGACTAGGCTGGATACTTGGCTGCCTTGATATGCATATTGTTTACTTGTTTGGTCTAGCTTGGCTAGGTGTGGTACACTAGTCCCCCAGCCTTGTCCGATATGAGTTGTCGGCCAAGGGTGATATGTGTTAATATGCTAGCGGAACCGGCTAGGTGTGATACAAACACCTTACGAAATATCTATGTTAAGTATCTCACTTCAAATACTATATCTGATCCAGTAAAAAAACTTATATCAATAATGAATATAAGATTTAAAGGTCATACTTTTCACCCAAATATATGTAAACGTAAGATTAATAGAAAAGAAAAAGAAAAAATGTATAAGTTGATATTTATTCAAATTTGCATAAGTTGGATGGCTGTGTATTATTTTTAAGAGTGAATAAACAATTCTTAGAGATCTATTTATAGGTTTATAAGATTGATAAATATCATTTAAAATATATTTTTTTTCAAATAACATTTACTACTTTATATTAAAGTGTTGAAATGATTTTTTTTCAATATCTAAAAAAGATATGATTTAAAACTGAAAAATGTACTTTTAGTAAATATGTTTTTTAATTAAAAAGACAATTTGTATTTTATTAAGTTTTCTACAAAGATTTACGAGAAGGTATTCTTCTCCAAATTATCTTAAAGAAAAAGTTGGTGATCAAATATTAGAAAAGATATTAAATGACCATAAAGCATAAATGGAATGCTTGTTGCGACTATAACTGGCCCTTTAACCGAGTTGTAGCCGACTTTATATATGTGACTGAATATGGTTTATTTGCAAGGATATTGATTATTTGGCTGTTATCTTGAGTCGTGGATCTTTGACCATGGATATTATCTTGAGTGTTTTGAATTATTGACTTGAGCAAGATTTGATGTTGTTTATCTGACCAAGCTTTGTTTTGTCGACTGAGACAAACTTTGTGCGTGTGGCCAACTTTCAATAATAATAACTAAATACATATATGTAATTATATATTATAAAGTTAATAAACAAATTTGTCTATCATCTATTATTAATATTTTAGTAAGATTTTATTATTAAATTATTAATATTTTATTAAAATTTAAGTTTGAATTCATTGCAAACATTATTTTTAATTTAGTATATTTAAAATTTGATTTAGTATATTGAATTGCAACCAATCAATAATTAATTTTGTTACTTACCATAACTATTTTATTATTATTTTAGATTAGGTTCAAAAATGTTTATAAATACATATTGATGAGTATTTAGTCAAGTCAAAGGACAAAGATATGCACTTGAAATAAAAATAGCGAAGTTTCAGTTAGAGGTGGCTAGAATGTAATTTAGATTATTTTGGTGTTTTGACAGATATTATTGAATTAAGTTACTCTAGTGGAAATAATATTATTTTATTTAAATATGATTGGTGGGATGTGGATTCTAAGAACAGATGATAAAAAGAAGATAAATATGAATTTATTCTTATTAGTATTAAGCATAAGACGAGGATTAATGAGTCATATATCTTAGCTAACCAAGTTCAAATAGTGTATTATGTTAAAGATACCAAAGACTCGAATTTACTTGTAGTAGTAAAAACAATGTCTCAAAATTGGTATGATATGCTAGAAGAAACTATAAATGAAGCATGTCAAGAAAATAAAGAGATTAACTCAATCTCATTTATATCCAATGTGTCTGGTAAAGAATGAGTGTTTTAATTAGATAGAAAAGGCCTAGCCCAATCCACAACTGACGGAAATCCAATAATTCGTATTAAAGTTATTGACAATGACGATGAAACAAACGATGATAAAAGTATTAATTTAAGGGTTAAATATGTTTTTGGTCTCTCAAGTTTAAGTGAATTTTGGAATTAGTCCCTCTTCGAAACTTTATACCAATTTAGTCATTCATCTTTAGAAATACGTGGATTTAGTCTTTCTTACCAAATTTTATAAAGTTTATTTGACATTTTAAACGCATTTTGTGATAATATTTGAGTTAACATTGAAGCAAAAATGTTTCAAACGGTGTAAATAATTCAAATACTATCATGAAATGCGCTTGAAACGTCAGATAAACTTAACAAAATTTGGTTAAAAGGACTAAATTCGCGCATTTTTAAAGATGAAAGACTAAATTGGTCAAAAGTTTTGATGAGGGACTGATTCCAAATTTTACTGAAACTTGAGGGACCAAACCCTTAATTTAACCAATTTAACCGAGGATGAAGACAATAATATTCTTGAAGATTATAATAATGATAATTGATTATTGATTTATATCATTTGTAACACAAAATTTGTTATTATTTAGGCTTATTTTGTTTATTTATTTATTTTTATTCGTCTATCTATATAAATATTGATTTACTTTATATATATATATATATATATATTTTTTATATATATATATATATATATATATATATATATATATATATATATATATATATATATATATATAGATAAAGAGATTGAGAGATAGAGAAAAGACTGTAGGAAATTTATATTTTGCATGTTGAATCTAAATTTGTAGTGAATATATTATTTACTAATATTAATAAAAAGTCTAATGTTATAAATAAATAAGAAAAAATATCAAAATAAATATTATTATATGATTATTTTTAATTTATAAATATTCAATAAATTTATTAATTACATTTTTATCAAATAAAAATAATTTTATCATATAACATTTTAGTAATGAATTTGTGATATATATTTTTATGAATTTTAATAAAAGTTGTGACATATACAATTTATCACTATTGTAAAACTTAATTAATTTGTCGATAATAATAAATAATTATTAATTTATAAATATTTAATCATTTTTATATTAATTATATTCTTATTATAAGTAAACTAATTTGATTATGCAATATTTTTTGTAATATGTGTGTTTTTATATTATTTAAAAAATTATTATGACAATTTTTTTATTTTATCACTATTCTCGAAAGAATTTGTGATAAATGTTAAATTATTGAGAATTAATACGTAAATAGTGACAATATTTTAATTTATCACTATTAGTTGCATTTTCAATAGATAGAATAATGTTAACTAAAGAAAGAAACAATTCTCATTCAATTCTAAAATAACACATAAAATATATATATATATATATATATATATATATTTATGAATTTGTAACACGTTATATTGAGAGAAATATTTTATCATTTTAATACATAACAATTAATAAATTAGTAAGATGTATTTTAATAATATAATAAAGTTAATGTAAGTTTTTTTCATTTTGTCATTATTATAAATAATATTTGTAACAAATAAAAAAATTGTCACAAATAGTATATTAATGGTAATAAAATTATTTTTTATATTTGTCACAAAATGTTATATTTATATAGTATCTTACTTGATATTAGTCCATGATTAATATTGGTAATAAAGTATAAAGCTAAGTAGATAAATAAAAAATAAAAAAATCAGTGTAATTTGTGACCACTGACTTTTACTTTTTCCACACCATATCACCTCCATATATTTATGTTTCAATTTTTACCTTTTCCTTTATCACATCTAGACTAAAGAAAATATCATTTCAAGTTACACATTTCTGATAATTATACGAATAAATAGTGATAACTTTATAGTTTTAAAATGAACATTCCATAATGTCTTTTACCATATTTTCATAATAGGGAGAACGTTGATAATTTTGTAATGATTAAAATATGATAGTTTATATATTCTTTCATAGGTTATACATGGATTATGATTATAGTCATGGTTTGTGACAGATTGTGGTTCCATATGGTTATATGACATTAATATTATACGTATAAGACCTTTGACACCACTTTAATCCAAAACCTTAAGGTAATGGTATTATGGGTCTTCATTCTTATATAGTGTTTAACTTTGTGGTGACACCACTTTAACCCAAAACCTTAAGGTAATGGTGTTATGGGTCTTCATTCTTATATAGTGTTTAACTTTGTGGCTCTGATACCACTGATGGGTTTATATATATTGTTCACATATGGGTTATGATTTTAGTCATTGAGAGATTGTGGTTCTATGTATATAAAATTAGTCTTACACATACAACACCTTTGACACCACTTTAATCCCAAAACCTTAAGGCAATCGTATTATGGGTCTTTATTCTTATATAGTGTTTAACTTTTTCTTTTCTATCCAATATGAGACCTTTTGACTTACACTTGAACTATTCCCAACAAAATAATAGCAGAAGAGTTATTTTTATCCAGTGTAATTCATATTCAAACACACTTAGAGCACAAAATAAAGTAGCATGGTTCATGAGTGTAGGAACTACGATTGATCATGAAAACTAATATAAAAACTTAAACATAATGACAAATATTTATCTTAATGTGAAATTCTTGAGAGAAACAGATGAAGATAAGGAAAAGGAACCAAAAACAGATCATGTTTTCTTTTAACCGTGACTCCAAACTCTTCATTCATGTCCAATTCTTCACTTATCCTTTTCCGTTGCTTGGCTCTTTTATATTCTTCTAGCTTTAGCTTTTGAAGGAATAGGAAATATTTATATTTTGAGTAGAAGACAATTCCATATTGAAGAAATCAAAGACTGAACAAAGCATTCCAAGTATAGGAGAAGATAAAGATATGTGATAGTATCCAAAAGAGAAAGAGAAAGCAATAAATTGTGAATTATGGAGAATGCTGAGCAATGTGGCTCTTCGTATTCTTCTAGCTTTAGCTCTTGAAGGAATAGAAGTATCTATCCTCAACTACAAAGAAAATTAATATAATAGAAAATATGTCATCACAAGCTAGTGAGAGGTTGCATCAACAAGCTAATCTGATAATAGAAAACATCATCAATGACCACAAAGAGACAAAGTCTAAGGACAAAGGGAAGCAACAGATCTTGTGGATTTTCTGATGCAGTATGAGGATGGTAGTAGCCAACAGGATTTTCATGTGACTAGGAACAACATCAAGGCAATAGTTATGATATGGATCATATAGAACCTCTTTCAAATACATTTTATGCTCATTAACTTTCTCATACTTGCTATGAAAGTGGAATTAGTTACATAAGGATGAGTTTGATTTCTATTTCTAAACTTAAATGCGTGTAGTTGGAAGTTGCTATATTAATTGTTTAGGAGATTGCAAAAGGTTGAAAGTGGGTCTAACATTGATTAAGCATGCAATAAAGTTCATTAATTATGGGTTAGGTAGTGGTTATATTTAATGAATGTAGTTGAAGGGTCAGGTCGAGAGGCCTATAAAAAGACCATGTAGTGCTTCATTGCAAAACACAACAAATCTGAATATATAGAGTATTTATTCAGAGAGACTTGTTTGTCAACAATTCCTAATTTCAGGTATGAGAACATCTCATACTGCATGAGAACATCCAAGAGATCTGGTGCTTCCCTTAGACTTTGCCTCTTTATGCTCATTGATAATGGTTTTTGTCATGCCAGTCACATGTTGCAGCCTCATACTGATCGTTCTTGTGTCATAGTTTCTCTTTATATAGACATCACAGTTAAAGTATCCGTTGTTTTTTTGTCAGAAAAATAAGAACCCCCTTAGTCTCTCTTTTATATCGTGTTAGATCTCTTAAAGAAAAGTCTGGAACCATTCTCAAGTTGCTCCTCTCTTTTTCACAGTTACTCCCTTTTGATTAATCAAAATCCCTTTTAATCTTGGTATAATCTTGGCATATGTAGGGTCCTTTAAGGGAAGCTGAAGGAGACATATAGTCATATATTGCATGTCCTTAGCTGTTTAAAATAAAACAATTACTTTATGTATTTTGTTTTAGTTAGCTGTTTACGTATTTGAAGAAAATAAGTTATTGATATTGATAATCTTCTTCAAGAAGAAAGAAACCTTTTCCATTCAAAAGTTGTTGTTTTGCCATCAAATAGACATGGAAACTGCAAATGTGGACCACCAAAGTTTTGCTCACTTAACAAGGAACACAAAGAAACACATATTCATTACAGTACAGCTTCACACAACTTTAACTTAATATCAAAGCCAAAACAAACCTTTCAACATAAGACATGAAACTAAAACCTCAAATCGTTCAGTGTTCTTAATTATTGAGCCGTAATCATTCAGTGTTTTGAATGGAAGGGTATCTTTCTTCTTAGCCAATATAGGTGTTTTTATTTACACGTGATGTAAATAAATAATGCTAACAAAATAAACCACTAGTTATTCAAAAAGGGAAACTTGAATTCCTATGATGTATTTCAAGTAAGAATACGGCTAAAACACTAGGAAACCTCTAGTCTCATATACCAGTTACCTCTAGTCTCAGACCAGTTTTTTCATGTTCGTATGTTAATTGAGAAGTTAGTGTATAGCTAACTTTCATGTTCAAGTGATTTCGTGCTTTCAAAAAAATCAATTTTTTCTCTTCTTCAACCCTATTGGCAATGCAATAAATGTAACACAATTATGTTAGTGTAGATTCCTCGGTTAACATTCTACCAAGACACTATGGCATTTGCATCTTATTTTGGTTGAGTAAATCCTTCTGCCCAAATGGAACAAAGTTCTCACCCTGCATTGAAGAATAACAAGGATTTGTGTTCTGTTTTTTCTTATTAAAACTTAATGCTTTCAGAGAAGGTTCAATGAATCTTTTGATATCTTTCAAACATTATTTTCTGTGCAGACAAGTGAAATCCATGGTTTATCAGATGGTTATATTATATTAGTGATCCTTTGAATCAGCTGCTTAATTGGTTAATGTCTTAGTTGTAACTACCACTAACTCTTTGGGACAGACACTATCATCATTTTCATCTTCTCCTATACTTGTAATGCTTTAAATTTCTTCTTGGCTGATGAAGAAAAAAATAAACCATTTGGAAACTATTACCCATTGCATTTCATAGGTTAGGTGTAACCCCATGATTTGTGTTCTGTTTTTTTTTAGTGCTATTTTCTTATTAAAACTTAATGCTTTCACAGAAGGTTCAAGTATTAGAAGTTTGCTTTCCCCATATGGGAGAATCTGAAGCAGAAGGATATATACACAATCATTCAATAATCTACTCCACTAAATTTCAAGAAGTTACAACTAAGACATTAAACAATTAACCAGACCACAAATAAGATGAGATATGAAGCAATGGCTGTTATAGGAAATGAACTTGTTTTAAGTATGAAAATATACTGCACAATGAATAAAGCTTATTACAATGAGAAGAAAAGATGATCTGTATCTGGTCTGCTTCAGAAACTGAAACATTTGGTATCTCTAAAATGCATACTGCACAATAAAAATCTACTGTCAATTCAAATAAGCCTTTGTTTCACTATGCTTGCCTGTCATAGAAAATAAAAATTCATACAAGGTTGAAATATTGGCCATTAAATTTCCTTCCACTTAAAACATTGCTTTTCCATCAAGTTCTACAATATAAAGAGCCAAGCAAGGAAAAAGGAACACAGCATTCTCCATATCAGTTTTTATCTGTTTTTCCACGAGATGCAAAAGTGAAGTTCAGAATTTAGTTAACCACAGTTGATGATGAACACTAAAACGTATTTGTGGTTTGGCTAAGTTATGTATATCTCGTTTCATTTGTGGTCTGGTTATATTAGTGCACCTTTCAATAATATGCATCCTTTCTATTGGTGCACCTTTCTATTGGTTATATTCAGATTTTCTTCTTGTGGATAACAAACACAGGTAGAGTCGTCAAAATCAGTTTGATAATTAAAGTTCAGAATAACAGAAGCAGGGAAAAAATCATAATTATTTTCAGGAAAGTTTTTATTTTTGAAAGGAAAAATGTGTTCATAAAACTTAATATCTCTAGATATGAAGACTTTCTTAGTGGATAAATCAAGCAACTTGTATCCTTTATAATTATGGGGATTTCCTATGAAAACAGCTGCAATAGCCCTTAGGCTAAACTTGTGTCTACTAGAAAGAAGAGTGGACGCATAACACAAGGAATCAAAAGTTTTAAAACCAAAATAATAGGAAATCTTATCATAACATTAAGGTTTGGACCGTTCTCTTTAAGTGTTTATTGGAACATGGAATTGGAGGACATGATTAGAGTTGTGCTATGCCTAGGTGCTTAGGTTTGGTTCCACTAGTTTTCTATAAATTTTGGAAGTTGACACACACATTGTGTCTGTGTGGAAACTCTCCAATGGATTGGCTCTACATTGCTTGCAAACTACCCAAATATTCTTCCAAGGTTCAGTTGTTAAAATGGTTTTAAGATATTGACTGTAGCATGCTAATAATCCATTTGTTTAAAGTTGAGACTTTCTGATATATGCAAGGAAAATTATATGACTTTCTGGGCCACCTAGAGTGGGCAAAACAAATATTGGCCCACAAATATTACTTGCATTGATGAACAAGGTACATTGATGAACTTTATGGACTTGACTCTGTTGATCCTAATGTCACACAGAATATGCCAAGTTAATTAAATTAAAATAATTATACAATTAAGTAATAATCATGTCACTTACGTATGATAAAAAGAATTAGAATGCGGAGACACACTGTTACTGCTAAACAGAACATCAGTTATGCAAAAAAGTTATAAAATGAACTATGTATTCTAAAGTTAACCAATTTCAGTATTGAATTATTGTAATCGAGATTATCAAATTTGCGAGATGTGTTTCTAATTTTAGATTTGAGTTTGAATGAACAATAATATGATGAGACGTATAAGTCTGAAGTTTCATGCTTTTGAATTCATTAATCTGGCACGAATACTTTTACAATAACACTTAAAGAGTCTAAGAACTACTACTGATGATGAAAACTAATATAAAAACTGAAAGCATCTACTAAACGAAAAATGACAGGTGGGTTTGTTGCTTAATGTGAAATTGATGGGACAGAGAGAGGAAGATAAGGAAAGGCAAGCAAGAACAGATGATGCTTTCTTCGAACTGTGACTCCAAAGTCCTCAGTCATGTTCAAATCTTCATTTATCATTCCACTTGGAAGCTTCCAATCAAAGTGATAGAGCAAGCTTGCAAGGGCCAATTCAATAACTCTGGATGCAAATGTGATTCCCGGACATATCCTTCTTCCAGCTCCAAAAGGAATGTACTCAAAGTCATTTCCTTTGTAGTCAATATGGCTGTGAATGAATCTCTCTGGAAAAAAGCTCTCTGGTTCAGTCCAGTAGTTGGAATCTCTTCCAATTGCCCAAGCATTCACTATCACCTTGCTTTTGGCTGGTATCTTATAGCCACTAATCTCACATGTTTCACCACATTCTCTTGGAAGCAATAGAGGAGTTGGAGGGTGCAATCTTAAGGTTTCTTTTACAACTAGTTTCAAATATTTTAGTTGATGCAGAGAATTTTCATCGACCCTTCCTTTCATGTTGAATACCTCTCTAACCTCATCTTGTGCTTTTTTCATTACCCTTGAATTCTTCATCATTTCAGCCATGGCCCAATCAATGGTTGTTGCTGATGTCTCACCTCCAGCACCAAAAATGTCCTATAAAAGGGGTTAAAAGTAAATAAAGTAAATAGATAATGATTGAAAGATTAATCGAAAGATTATGATCCATACCATAATTATTGCCTTCATGTTATTCCTGGTTAAAGAAAAATCCGGCTTGCTGCCATTCTCGTACTGTATCAGAACATCCAAGAGATTTGCTGCTTCCCTTTGGTAATCTTTGGCCTCATTGATAATGTTTTCCATTATCCGATCAGCCTGTTGATGCAACCTCTCGAGCTTCTGCCTCATTCCAGTTACATGTTGCAGCCAAACAGCAGAAGGAAAAAAATCTCCGATGTAGAAACCTCCAGCAAGTTTGGTTAATTTTGTAATAACTGATATAAAGTTGTCATGGTCTTTGAATTTCTTACCTAAGGCAGCCCTTGAAGCAATTGTATAAATGAATGAAAGTACAGCTTCAGTGAGGTTGACGAGGGATCCTTTCTGTGCATCTATCCACTTCACAAGATTGAACAGTTCCTCTTCTCTTATTGCCTCGTATGAGTTCACACGTTTTTGGCTTAAGAACTCCAACATGGAAATTTTTCTTACCTCCTTCCAATAATTTCCATAAGGAGCAAAAGCGATGCTTGTGCAGTTATAATTCAGTACATCAATGGCCAGGACTTTAGGCCTTGTGGCGAAGTTAATGTCATGGGTTTTCATCACTTCCTTAGCACACTCAGGGGATGAAATGACAATGGTAGAAACCTCTCCAAGTTGGAGATGCATCAAGGGTCCATATTTTAAGGCCAGGTCTCTTAATTTTCTATGTGGATGAGAGGATACCAAGTTGTGTATGTTACCTATGATAGGTAGCTTTGTAGGCCCATTGGGCATGTTAGAGGGTGTGGCTGTGTCATCAGCTTTCTTTCCTAATTTTCTGAGTATAAGGGTTGTGAAGACACAGAAGAAAAGAGCTGAAAAGTAGAGAACTAATTCAGCCATGGAAGTATAACAGAGAAGGAACAGAGAAACAGTAGACGTAATAGGAAGGAAGGGAAGCAGATTAGATTTGCAGTGTGTTTGTGATCCTTCTACCAGATTTATATACACATCACATTTAAACTATCCGTTGTTTTGTAGCCAGAAAAATTAGAACACCCTTGGTCTCTCTTTTATATCGTGTTACATCTCTTAAAGAAAAGTGTGGCACCACTCTGATCTTGCTTTGTGTTCAGCTTCTATTAAGACCGCTTCATCCTATTACTTAAAAGGCTTAAATACATTTTTCGTCCTCATTTTCGTAGTGTTTGTTGCGGATGATCCTCATTTTGACAGAATGTTTAAAATGGTCCTCATTTTCGCAATTCATGTTTTTTGTTTGATCCTTTTCTGTGATGCCGTTTAAATAAGTAACGGAGCATTGTACAGGTGGCACTATTTGTATTATGTTAAATTGGGGGTGTGTTACGTGTACTGTACAGATGACTAATTAACGTTAACTTTTCAATTTGGGAGAAATTTTGCAATTAGGGCTTAAGTTGGATTGCAATCGCGCTCTTCATCGTTGGAGGCGATTTCTTCATCTTCATCTTTCTTGAGCTCGGATTTGCAGAGGAAGCAGCTAATACCTGCCATTTCATTGTTGGATTGCAATCGCGCTCTTCATTTTAATTTTCCAGTTAATCATGAGGTAAGTGAGTTTAAGCTTTTCTGGGTTATGTGCTCGTGGGTTAGGGTTTTCGTAATTCTATTTTAAGGCTTGTTTGTGCTTGTATTGTTGTGATGTTCTGCATGGTTTCTAAATTACCACACCTGTACAGTACACGTAACACACCCCAATGCAACGTAATACAAACAGTGTTACCTGTACAGTGCTCTGTTACTAATTTAAACAATGTCACAGAAAAGGACCAAATAAAACACGAATTACGAAAATGAGAACCATTTTAAACATTCGGTAAAAATGAGGACCATTTAAAACATTCTGTCAAAATGAGGATCATCCGCAACAAACACTACGAAAATGAGGACGAAAAAGGTATTTAAGCCTACTTAAAACAAGTTCATTTCCTGTAATAATCTTATTTGTGGTCTGCAGAGCTGTCAAAACGGGTAACCTGGCCCGACCCGGCTCACTTTTTAGCGAGCCAAAAAAATTTGAACCCGACCCGGTCCACCACAGGTTGGCGGGTTAAACAGGTTGGCTCACGGGTTCACTTAACTAAAAAGAATTTTATTTTTTATTTTTTTTTTCAGTCAAAACTAAATTGTAATTCTAATTAAATCTAAATAAACTTTAATACAATCCAAATACAAACAAAAATAAAAAAGATACAAATTATTTATGTGTTGGATAAAAAAACAACCTAACATGACCCAAATGTAAAGCCCAACTTAATCAAAATAAATAAAAACACTTGTGTGACCCTTTTCTCTGCACCAACCCGGCTCACCACGGGTTCAACCCGGATGAACCGGGTTCTAAATGAGTCAGGTCAAAAATCAACCCATATTGAAATTTGTAAAAAAATTTTAATCTAACCTGACCTGAGCCCGTGGTGAGCCGGTTGGTTCGTGAGTTCCGACCCATTTTGACAGTAGTGGTCTGGTTATCATTAATTGCTTAATGTCTTAGTTGTGCTACCTATTTTACTTTACGTGGTGGAGACAATGAAGAAAGCTCAAGTTTCCACACTCATTTTTTTACCTTATGATGCATTTCTTAAAATTTGTGTTCAGGTTCTTTTCGGACCGCTTCCATCCTATTGCAATCACTTTTCATACTACAAAAGTGTGTTCATTTTCTATAACTCTAACTTTCTCTCTCACAGCTGAATAGAGGCATTTAGTGGTGAAGTTTCCATTAGTAGATCCTGTTGCACACATGATGTTGTTGTCTATCATCACGATAAACTTCACTAGTGGGTATTTACTCATTCATTTCTTTGTTTTGTGATAAAACAGAAAGTTAAAGTACAGTATTTGTTTGCTAATCGTCAGTATTGGCCATCAAATTCTGTGTATTTTTTTAGTGCTATTGTCATATTAAAGATTAATACTTTCATAGAGAAATTCATACAAAGATTATTTTGTTATTAATGAGGACTGTAATATTAGAGAGTTGAAATGATTTGGATCAAACCTGCCCTGCTCTTTACTTCTGCTATTCCACTGCCACCCACTTTTAATCCCCTGATTTGTGTATCAGATATCCATATGCTATGAAGGTATTATGAATAAGGATCTGGTGAGGAGCAGATGCAATTTTGGGATGGCTAGAATCATAGTATTTGTTTGATCATATGTAATCATATTATTACTAAAGTTTATTTTCCTTATTTTGACGTCAAAATAAGCATTTATGTTACCTGGTTGTGCTGGATTGAGAGCCAACGGGTGCTTTCCCTATATAGGTCTTCTTCTTTATTACCATCTACTCCTCAAATAATATCTATATATTTAAATACAAAAAGACAAAAAAATTATAAATAAATGTAGTATTAATATATAAGGTAATACTTATCCTCCTTTTATTCGCAAAAACCAAAACCCTATCTACTTTGATTCATTTTAAAACAATGAATTTAAATTAAAAAGTAAATATGTTTTTTAATTGAAGTTACATTAATACAAGTAATTTTAATTTTAAATATAACATTTGGATGTAGATATATGTACTTTAATAAAATATTTATATTTTAATTTTAAAAAATAAAATTAGTATTTTATAAAATCTGTCAGTTGATTTAACGATTCGGTTCGTGAATATAGAAAGTGGATTAAACAGATAAAGTAATAATATGATTAAATTTGTATCATATTTTTATGTAATTAATTTATTTAAACTTTAGATTAAGCACATCAAACAAAAATGATTACATTAAATTTGTTTAATAATTTTTGTTTGTGTAATGTAATATTTAATTCATGGATTTTGTATGGCTGCAAAGAAGCAAGCTGATCTTTGAGAGGTGGTGGGAGAGAGATAACTAGAAATTGAAAGATTTTTGTTATCAACTTCTTTGTCTGCATCTCTTTTGGCAGAGAATTTTGTAACGCCAAAACTCTTACATCTTCCGTATCCATGCACCGCAATACAATAAATTATTAAATTATTCAAAATCAATAATCAATGCATATGCTCTTACATCATTATAAAATCTGGGGAATTAAGCAGTCATGGTTTTCCAAACAAACAATCTTCACTACACAATTCATTTGCAGTGACATACTACTGCATAATTCATTTGCCTCTTTTATAGTAGCCATGGTTTCCGAAACAACCGAGCTTCACTTCGTCTTGTTTCCCCTAATGGCTCAAGGCCACATGATCCCAATGATGGATATTTCAAGATTATTGGCACAGCGTGGTGCGGTTGTTACCATATTCACCACACCAAAAAATGCATCACGTTTCAATTCAGTTCTTTCTCGTGCTGTTTCATCTGGTCTTCAAATTCGACTTCTACAACAGCATTTTCCAGCAAAAGAGGTAGGACTACCCGAAGGGTGTGAGAATCTGGACATGATGACATCAATGGATATGATCAACAAAATGTACAATGCCATCAACATGCTTCAGAAGTCGGCCGAGGAATTGTTTGAAGCACTAACACCAAAACCAAGTTGCATAATCTCTGACCTGTGTTTTCCCTGGACCGCTCAACTAGCTGAAAAGCATCATATTCCAAGGATTTCTTTCCACGGATTTTCTTGCTTCTGCCTTCATTGTATGCACCAGCTACACATTAATTCAGAGGTTTGTGAAAGCATCATCTCAGAATCAGAGTATTTCACTATTCCTGAAATACCTGACCAAATCCAAGTTACCAAAGAGCAGATACCTCTGATGATTCCGAGATCAAATGAAGAAAAAATATTTAGCGAGCAGGTACGTGAAGCTGAAAAGAAGTCTTATGGGGTTATTATAAATACTTTTGAGGAGTTGGAGAAAGCATATGTGAGGGATTTCAAGAAGGTTAAAAATAATAAGGCATGGTTCATTGGTCCTGTTTCATTATGCAACAAAGATGGTTTGGACAAGATTGAAAGAGGCAACCAGGCCTCAATCAGTGAGCACCGTTGCTTGAAGTGGCTAGATGTGCAACAACCAAAGTCTGTGGTGTATGTTTGTTTTGGAAGCATATGCAACTTGATTCCTTCACAACTTGTGGAGTTGGCCTTGGCCTTGGAAGATACAAAAAGGGCATTTGTATGGGTTATTAGGGAGGGAAGGCAGTTCCAAGAACTGGAAAACTGGATCTCTGAGGAAGGGTTTGAGGAAAGGACGAAAGGGAGAGGCCTTATAATTCGAGGTTGGGCACCACAAGTAATCATATTATCACACCCTTCCATTGGAGGATTCTTAACACACTGTGGTTGGAATTCAACACTTGAAGCGATAAGCGGTGGAGTGCCACTTGTTACTTGGCCTATGTTTGGTGATCAATTTTTAAACGAGAAGCTTGTTACTCACGTGTTGAAGATTGGGGTGAGCGTTGGGGCAGAGGTTCCATTGAAGTGGGGAGAGGGAGAGGAAGAGAAGAGAGGTGTGATGGTGAAGAAGGATGATATTAAGAAGGGAATATGCATGGTGATGGATGAAGATGGAGAAGAAAGCAAAGAGAGAAGAGAAAGGTTAATCAAAATGAGTGAAATGGCAAACAGAGCTGTTCAAGAAGAAGGCTCTTCTCATCTTGCCCTCACTTCTCTTATCCAACACATCATGCAACAATCAGGATAAAAATTTTACTTTAGTTTTTCATCAATCTGTGTTTCTTTGTGTTGTATGTTAAGGGAGCAAAGACATTATGTATGTGATAAGGCTTTTTCGTTTATTTTAGTCATATCAATAGTTAACATTTGAAAAAAATAAATGAACCTTACACCTTACGTGATAATTAATTGTGACTGATGTATTTATTTTTATATCATAAAATAATTGTTTTACGTTTTTTTCACAAATCATGCTTTTTTTTTTTCTTTCAAATACTTTTGAATCTCTAATTAATTATATCATATCTAAAATTTTAAATTTTTAATGTAAGTACCTGAGAAACATGTACAACCCGAATGTAGCAATAGGGACCATGTAGCAATTGGGACCATGCCTTTTCTTCTGCCTCCATAAGCAAATGTTGCCATCACTTCTCTTATCCAAGACATCATGCAGCAATCAGGTTAAAAATTTTCCTTTAGTTTTTAACTAAAGTCATATATTTCATGTCCTTAGCCGTTTAAAATAAAACAATTACTTTAAGTATTTTGGTTTAGTTAGGTGTTTACGTATTTGAAGAAAATAAACTTTTAGAGTTATTGATATTGATAACCTTTTCCATTAACTGTGGTTAAATAAATACTTTTTAGTGTTCATCATCAACTGTGGTTAACTAAATTCTGAACTTCACTTTTACATCTCGTGGAAAAACAGATCAAAACTGATATGGAAAATGCTGTGTTCCTTTTTCCTTGCTTGGCTCTTTATATTGTAGAACTTGATGGAAAAGCAAAGTTGTAAGTGGAGGAAATTTAATGGCCAATATTTCAACCATGTATGAATTTTTATTTTCTATGACAGGCAAGAATAGTGAAACAAAGGCTTATTTGAATTGACAGTAGATTTTTACTGTGCAGTATGCATTTTAGAGAGTCATAAAACCTTAAAATTAAGTTAATTTCGTTTTTATTATTGGTATTATTTATTTTGGACTTAAACAGAGAGTCATAGTGGGTGTCAAGTGAGGGCTGAGAATTGCAATCCAGAGAGAGAATTGGAGAGGAGCTTTGAAAAAAGAAAGAATTTATTGGAAATTGTTTGAAGTTAGGAAACCCGAATGTATTTTTGTGTTCCTTGTGTTTGGTGGTTTGTTGAACCTATGACCAAGTTGGATGGCAAAATTGTGATGTGGACACATGATTTCTATGGCATGAACCTTGTTTCTGAACTTTTATTTTCTTTCCTTTTTGTGAGTATTACGATGAATTGGTTTGATGTGTGATTCAAATGTTGTGATGGGAGGATTATAAAAGAATATTACTTTTCATTTCTATGTTAGATGGTAAAAATAAATAATTGATTTTTACCGTGATTGTTGCCTTGATTAAAAATATACCATGCACTAGTTTTTTTTTTTTTTTACAGTGGTTACTGTTATACATAGGACATGCATCTTTGTTCTTTTTTATTTTTATTTTCTGCGGTGGTAATAGGAGTGTGTTGGATGCAAGAGGTTTAGAGTTGAGTTTTTCATTTGGCAAGATGGCTTTCTTTTAGGTGAACTATCATAATAGTAGTGTTATATATATTATATATCAACTAGACTTCGTGTGTGGGTTGTCATACAAGTATGAAAAGCAGTTTTTAAGTGGGGTTATGATGATCGGTGATTATAAAAAGTAATAGAGGCTTCCTTTTTTGTTTTGCCCTTTCGTATTTAGTATGAATTATAGGAAGTGTGCAATTGATATCATGATAATATATTATATATAGAAATATGTCTACACTGAAGAAATTAAAGTAAGAAGTATTGATATAATAAAATATTAGTATATTAAATTAGTTAGGTGTTGGGTATTATTATATTGTATCATATATAGATTATTACCTAGCTTTATACGGATATTATTTATATTTTGATAAATGATATTTTGTTTTGGCTTTTAGGTAATATTTATGATATAAAGTTTTGACGTTTGATGATTGTCAGTTTTAGTTTTATTTTTATAGGAATGAGTTGGATATAAAAGTTACTTAGGTTGAAAATTGGCAGAGTCTCTTTTATTTTATTTTAACTGAAATGTTTAACATTTTTAGGTAATTGTTTGGTTTGTGTTTTTTTTTTCTTTTTCTTGTTAATGATGGGCTTTTTCTTAGGAATTGTGAATTTGAGATAAAGAAAAAGGGTTATGTGATTGGAGTGAGAAGCTTGGTGTCGTGTTAAGTTCTATGGTTTGGCATTTAAAAATTTTCTATTTATATTTTATAAGTTTGACAATTTTAGGGAAAACTTGAAGTAGCGGAAATATTTTCTTTACTTATATATAAGATAATTGTATGATAAACTTCCGAGTTTGAATAGATACAGGGAATTAACTTTTAGTATTATTATATTTATAGATTTTTTTGAACATCACATTCGATTGTATAATCGTCTGATATATATATTTTAGAAATATATTCCCGATATTAAAATACTTAACGTATTTTAATGTGGCTTAGTTTCGTAATTTATTTTTTTCTTTATTTACTCGGCGGTAGAATAATCATAAATTTTGAATTCTGGAACTTGTGGCACTCGACGACATGTTAAGACCGTTAGGCAGTGTAGAGTACAATTTTGCCTGGTGGCACTTAGGCAATGCCAGGTAATAGTGTAGGGGCAAGGGTCCATTGCAGGTGGATTCGCATGGGTGGATTTGATGACTTGGACAAGGATATGCTGGATTAGTTACGAGCGGGGAGGTTCGTAACGGAGATTTGAGATGCGTGATTGATACGGGCGGGGAGGTCCGTATCTGTTGTACTCTTGTGTGGGGATACGAGGGGGTAGGTTTGTATGTTCCGTGCTCACACTTGAGGCTACTATGAGCGAGGAGCTTCATAGTAGGCGTTCACACATGTTGGACTACGAGCGGGCAGGTTCGTAGAGTTGGACTACGGGCGGGGAGGTCCGTAGAGTTGGACTACGAACGGGTAGGTTCATGGGAGCGTGATAAATCCCTAAGAACCAAGGTTGTGAATGGATCTTTCTCATATAGGTTATGAGATTGGGGTGTAACGTTATCAAGAAGTCAATAAACTAAAAATTGGCTAAGATAGATCGGGTGACGGTTAATTTTTATTATTTTATTGATTATATTATTTTTCTTTCTCAGCTCACCCTTTTTGTTTGTGTTTGGCGATGATCGTGTGACTTGTCACGCGGGAGCAGATGTAAATCTAGGTGAGAACGTCGATGCATAGTGACAATGCAAGGCAAACGATGGGGGATTTTTCTCTATGATTTATTTTCATGTATTTTGTAATAAATTTTATGATGCTTTTTCTCTATTATGAACATGTAATAAAGATGGAGTAGTGTGATTGAACTACAGTGAGATAAGTTTTAAATTTTCTCGCGCTTGGAGACTTTATATAATGTTTTAATTCCAAAAGAAATTTTATGATATATGCTTTATCTAGTAATATCCATCTAGGGTGTTACAGGTCCCCCTTTGGAATGATCGCGGTCTTAGCTTTGAGTTGTATTTCCTTGCTGCTCTTAGTTTGGTGGCCATGTCCTGGATGCTTGCTTTCTCTCTTCTTTTGGGCAATAAATCGAGATAGGTGTTCATGTATGCTTCATTTGACTCTTGGTCGTGGTGTTCCTACCTTATGGAGGGTTCTCCGATTTCTATGGGTATCATAGTATTGGTGCCGTAGACTAGGCTGTAAGGTGCTTCGTGGGTTGACGACTGAGGTGTGCATCTATATGCCTACAAAACTTCGAGCAATTCCTCCGGCCATTTCCCTTTTGTGCCATCGAGTCATTTTTTTATTTAGCCCAATATAACCTTGTTTATTGTCTCTGCTTGGCCGTTGGTTAGTGGATGTTTGACGGAACTGGTTATGTGCTTGATTTTAAGGTCACAATAGAATTCTGCTAGCCCTCGGTCAATGAATTGTCCGCCTTTGTCAGTTATGATGGTGTGGGGGATGCCATACCGGCAAATGATGTTTTTCCATACATATCGTTGGACCTGCCTTGCTATTATGGTGGCTAACGATTCAGCCTCGATCAACTTGGAGAAATAATCAATGCCCACTAAGAGAAATTTTACTTGCCCCTTCCTTGGTGCGAATGGGCCGATTATGTCCATTCCCCACTTGGAGAATGGCCACGGGGAGAATTTATGGTGTAGCTCTTCGCAATGCAGGTGTGATATTGGGTTGTGCTTTTGGCATGGAATGCATTTCCTAACGTAACTGGTGCAGTCTTCTTTAATGGTTGGCTAGTAATAGTCTGCCCGTAGTATACGTGCTGACATGGTTTTTGGACCCGAGTGATAACCGCAAATACCCTCATGTATTTCTTGCATTACATAGTTGGCTTTCTCTTTCGGGATGCATTTCAAAAGAAGGGTGTTGAACCCTCTTCTGAAGAGTTCTCCTCCAATCAAGGTATAGCATGCTACCTTTCTCATCCATCCTTTCTCTTCATTTTCAGGGATTGTTCCTTGTTGCAAGTATTTGAGAAATGGTTCCATCCACGTGTCAACCGTTGTAACCTGCATACATTGGGTTTCTTGCTCGATCGAAGGTCTTGCGAAGGTTTGTTGTAATAGAGACTTGTATTTGTCTTTTTTCTTCGTATTCGCTAGCTTGGATAATAAGTCAGCCCTGATATTGTTTGCTCTAGGGATGTGTTCGATTTTGAAATCATTGAATTGGCTTATCATACTGGTGACTGTGTGGTAGTACTGTGAGAGTAGAGGCCTTTCACCTGGTATTCTCCTGTGAGATGCCCCACTATGAGTCGAGAATCTGTTTTGCACGAGTCACTTGGCGCCAACTTCCCTGGAGAAGTTAAGGCCGACAATTATTGCCTCATATTCTGCTTGGTTTTTTGAAGTTTTGAACTTGAAATGCAAAGATTGTTCGATAAGGATGTTGCATGGTCCTTCTAGTACAATGTCGGCCCCTATTCCTTGTGGGTTTGAAGAGTCGTCTTCATGTATAGTCCATCATGTTTCCTCCGGGACTGCATAGTTCCGCAGGTCGTTGGTGAAGTCTGGTAAGCATTGGGCTTTAATTGAGCCGCGCGATTCGCAGCAGATGTTGAACTCGGACAATTCGATGGACCACGTTGAAAGTCGTCCAGCCAAGTCGGGCTTTTGCAAGATTTTTTGGATAGAGCAGTCTGTTCAGGCAATGACCGCTATGACTGATAAAGCGACCTTCTCTACCATTTGGTAACATGTCTCGGGGTCTTGTAGTATGCGGCTAATGAAATAAATTGGTTGTTGTTCATTGTGCACTTCTTGGACTATTGCGACGTTGATGGCGTTAGCGGAAGCTGATATGTAAACTACCAGGGGTAAGTCAGGGTTTGGTTTGTTAAGGATGGGTGGGTTTGTGAGGAGTTGCTTGAGTTCATCGAAGTTTTGCTGACAAGTATCATCCCATGTTAACTTGGCTGACTTTTTAAGCAATTTAACCATTGGCCTGGTTTTTTCTGCGAGCTTGGGTAGGAAGCGGGATATGGAAGTCAATCTTCCCACTAGGTGTTGCATTTCTTTGATGTTGGTTGGGCTTCTCATATTAATATTTGTCTGGCATTTCTCTGGATTAGCTTCAATCTCGCACTGTGTGAGCATGAACCTAGGAATTTTCTGCCATTTACATCGAAAGTACACTTTTCGAGATTTAGTCTCAAGTTGTAATTTCGAATGGCCTCAAAAATTTTTGCTAAGTCTAATGAGTTCTGTGATGGATTAGGAAATTTGACCACGATGTAGTCTACATATACTTCAACACTTTGTCCCAAGAGGGGTTAAAAAACCTTGTCCATCAATCTCTAATAGGTGGCTTCTGCGTTTTTCAAACCAAAAGGCATAACCTTGTAGTATAGGTTGGCCTCTTCTGTGATGAACGCGGTCTTCAGCTTGTCGCCTTTAGCCATAGGTATCTAGTTGTACCCGGAATATGCGTCCAAGAAACTTAAAATTGCGTGACTTGCAGCTCCGTCAATGAGTCGACCAATACTGACAAGGGGTAAGCATCTCAGGGGCAAACCTTATTTAGGTTAGTGTAATCAATGCATATGCGCCACTTTCCATTAGACTACTTGACAAGTACAACATTGGTCAGCCATGTCGTGTAGCGGGCCTCTCCCACGAAACCTGCCTTTTTTAATTTTTCAGCTTCTGCTTTTGCCACCTGTCTTCGCTCTTCTCCGAGTTTTCTTTTCTTTTGGGAAACTGGCCTGACTTCTTTGAAAACGGATAGCTTGTGGAAGGCTACTCTTGGGTGGACTCCAGGGAGGTCTACTGCTGTCTAGGCGAATAGGTCTGCATCTAGGAGCACCTTCTCTATTAGTTGTTCCTCCCCATTTTGGATAGACGTTCCTATTTGGAAGAAATGGTCGGATTACGCTAGGGGGAATTGTCTTGTTTCTCCCACTAGTTCTACTCTAACTTCGAAGTTGATTCTAGGATCGAGCTCATCTCCGGCCAATATTGCTACTTCTGAAGTTGCTTCTATGTTGTGGGTCGTCATGGGGGCTAAGGTAGTTTTAGGCTGGCCATATAGCATTTTCTGGCTGCTTGTTGATCTCCATGTATTGTGATAATATCTCTTAATGACGATGGAAACTTCATGGCAAGGTGGGGGTGGAGACTACCGCACCAAGGGCATTAAGTGATGGGCGTCCCAGGAGCATGTTATAAGAGATATGGGTGTCTACGACCAAGTATCGTATGGGTATGGTTTTAATTTCCCTTCCCCATCTGAAAGTCGTGTGTAGGTCAACATAACCTCTTGTTGGGACTCTTTCTCTAGCAAAGTCGTATATAGATTTATCATATGGTGCTAAGTCTTCTAGGGGAATCTGAAGTTTCTCAAAGGTCTTCCAATATAAGATGTCGACCGAGCTTCCTTGGTCGACCAGAATCTTTTTGATAGCGGAACTTTTGAGTTCCACCGTTATGACCATAAGGTCATCTTGATTTGGGTCAAACCCCCTAAAGTCCGAGTTTGTGAATATTATGGGAGGCATCCTCCTTTGGGACCTACCTACTATGGCGTGGACAGATTGGATGGCTCTCAGATGCCTCTTCCTAGAGGAAGAGAAGCGCCCTCCTCCTGCAAAACCTCTAGAGATGGTATTGATTGTTCCCCTCATGGGGGGTCTGTCATCTAGGCGTTTGTCCTGTTGTTGCTGCTCCATCCTTCGTTCTAGATTCGGGTTTCTTCCAGGTTCCCTTCTCGATTCCTTGTGCTCAGGTCTTCTTTCCTCCCTTCGTTCAAATCTTCCATTATCGGTTTTGTCGTAGCGAGGTCGAGAACCTTCTTCTCCCGTATTTTTGACGTAATGTTTGAGATGACCAATGCGGTTTAGCTCTTCTACTTTGTCTCGCAAGGTTTCACATTCTTCGGTTGTGTATCCATTGTTATGGTGGTATTGGCAATACTTGCTCATGTTAGCGTTGAGCGGATTTTGGAATTTACTAGGTGGTGGGATGAGATCCGCTTGCAGGACTTCATCTAGAATGCGGGATTTAGGTGCATTTAAGAGGGCGTAGTTGGAGAACCTAGCTTGCTTTCGTTTTTGGGGAGATTATGCTCGCGTGTCATTGGTTCTTTGTTGGTTCTTCTTGTTTTTGTTTGGGCTGGGGCGGGTTGGACGTTGTTTTATTATCAATGCATGTCCTCCACCCCGATGAACAGAGCAGCCCTCTTTCTAAGTTCTTGCATCCCAAGGGGTGGACGCATGGCTAGCTCGTCTGCGAAGGGTCCTGGTCTGAGGGCAGTTATCATGTAGGTTAATAAGAGGTTGGGGGTGAGGTTCTTGATTTTCATTGCTATTGCTCTGAACCTATCTATGAAGGTGCGGAGGGGTTCTCCCTCCTCTTGTCTGAGATTGAGGAGGGACAGTGATGTGAGGTCATGGCGTCGGTTGCTATCGAATTAGGTTGTAAATGCGATGGTCAAAGTGTTGAAGGAGTCTATGGTGTATGGTGGATGGCTCATAAACTATTACAAGGCTGACCCTTTGAGCGCAATAGAGAAAGATTTACACAAGACATCATCATCAGCAGAGTATAACCCGACTTGGTTACTTGGTCGGAGGTGTTGTCATACGTGACAGTTGGCACTTTCCACTTTTGAGGGAGGGGGTCTCTGTGATTCCGTCTATGAACGGGTGTTTGCGATTTCTCCGAGATGCGAAGGAACTGAAGTCGCCGCCTGTAGTGTGACTTGTTGGCTTGTATTCACTTTCTTCTTCTATGGCGTAGATGATGAAGGATTGACCCCAACAAAGGATGGAGGCACATGCTTAAAAAGACTAAGCATGTTTAGAAAGAAAGTTCGCTAATCCTTCATCCCTTTCATTTGTGTTTGTTATTTTTGATTCCCAAAGTTGACTTAGTTGAATCAACTTTAGTTGACCTGTTGACTTTTGACTAGGTTTGACTTGTTGACTATAGTTGACTTGACTTAAGCCAACATGTTAATCTATGTTTATTTGCTTTGTAGGTTAATTAGGAGTAAGAAAGCAATGCTAGGTGGCGCATGGTGATTGGGGATCATAAATGATGTGGAAGAGAGAGTAAAGCAAAGGCATAAAGCATAAAGTAA
>Ga0214544_1005453_pt1 | contig 24606 bp, 11 predicted proteins | sample CNSS3metaG_FD_160074 | JGI IMG/M metagenome (GOLD analysis project Ga0214544, IMG submission 160074) | Root nodule microbial communities from cowpea collected in UCLA plant growth center, Los Angeles, California, USA - CNSS3 | ecosystem: Host-associated > Plants > Roots > Nodule | place: USA... | reverse complement strand
ATGGGTCAAAAGTTGTATACCCGTTGGGTTTGGGGATGGGGATGGGGATGAATTTTTATTATGGGGATGGGGATGAGATCATGATACCCGTACCCGCCCCGCCCCATTGTCATCCCTACACATCACGACTTCAGCATGTACATAAGTCCTTATTATAGGCTGGATGTCGTCATGAAAGTATATGAAAATTTATTTGGCAAGTTAAGACATGAAGAATATTGGCCAACATACCAAAGGCCACAGGTTTGGCCTCATCCTGCCACAAAAAGAAGTGTGAGGGGTCGTCCTAAATCAAGTAGAATTAGGACTCAAATGGACATTAAGGAAAGAAGACAATCAAGAAAGTGTTCCTATTGTAGAATTGAAGGATACACAATAAATCATTGTCCTAATAACCCTACACTTAGATGATCCACATCAAACCACTTTGTTTATGTTGTACTTTTAATTGTGTTCAATAAATTTATACTTGATTCAATTCAATGCTACATCTTTTCTTATTATCTTTTATTGTTACTTATTTTACATAAACCAAAAACAAGTAACAAAATTATTTAAAATACAATAATGAAATGGTTTTAAATTATTTTAGTTATTTCCTTATTTTTAAATTATTTTTTACAAATTTTCAATGTTTATAATATACAAATATTTAAAATTATGCAAAATTAAAAGATAACTATAATTTCAATATTTATAAACATCAATTCAAAATAATTAATACTACACAAATTATAAAAAAAAAATTAAATTGACTTTAATATTTTCAAATTACACATAAAATAACTTACTACACAATACAAAATCTACTTTATAATCAACAAATTCAAAAAGAGAAAAAAAAATTATTTATTTTTCATTTTTTCAAATAATACCTAAAATAATTAAAAACATAATATTAAATATATTTTTTTTAAAAATAATTTTAACCTCTAATGCAACATTTTTCACACAAAAAATTAACTCTTAAATGTATTTTATTAAAAAAAATCAAAAATCTTAATTTTTATTTATTTAAAAAAAGGAAAAAAATAAATAAAAAACCTAGTTCAAAATTCGGGTCCAGGGAACCGAATTCTGACTGGGATTCCAAAGAAAAACTTTTTGTAGGCTAGAATTCATGTCCCAGAAGACCGAATTCTCACCTACTAACAAAACCGTGCTATCCAGATAAATCATGGGTAAAAAAATCTTTCAACCTAAGTTAATAAGGCAATTTGAAACTCGATTGTACTCTTTGCCCAACTATTGTAACTAAATGAAATGTCTTCTATAAATCAACTCATTCATATATAACTTAATTTTACTTTATAAAAATACTTCTTAGTAAACACTCATAAAAAAGCTTGTATCTAATTGTTTCAAAGTCATATGGTTGATTTGTTTACAAGCTTCATAAAGATTTATGGTAATTTAATGTTGTTGGATTTAATCTATTGGAAGTTATATCAAAATGTCATTGTAGAAAGTTGGCGTTGGCGCCAATCTTTTGTTTCATTCTGAAAAAAAATATTTTAATGTCAATCATTTTGAATTTATTTTTTTACTCAAGAAATACTTATAAATTTTACTATGAATACTAATTTTTAAAAAATTCTTATCAACTTTTCTACAAAATATTTTGCACAAAATTCTTACCAAATTTTCTGCACTTTTACTTAATATTTATTTATGTTTTTATTTGAATTTACAGGTTAAAAAAAAGTTCGTTGATTTTTAAACTTTTTCATGCATATTTTTCTTAAAAGAAATTTTGACAAATAAGTTTTATAATATTTTAATAAAATTTGGCAGGAAATCTACTATGTATTTATAGGATTTTTTTTATGAACATTTTTTTCGGAGAAAAATATTGTAGGTATTTTATTAACTTTTTTTAATTCATTAGCTTTATATATTTAAACATGTAAAACATTTTTAAAATATTCTTAATCTTAAAAGTTTATTTAACCAAAATTATAATCTTTACTTCTACTTTAAATGTTTCTTATGCAAAAAAAGTGTAATGAACATTGAGTTGACAGATAGTTCTAACAACAGATTTCGTTACTTATTATGTAATAAGGCTTAAACCAATTGATCAACCAAAACCAAGATGTTTGGGATTGCTATACATATTTATGGTGCATCCTATTAGACATCGATTTGTGGTTTCCACTGCCATGTTACCTAAACAACATTTTATTTTGCGCAAAAAGTGTATTGTAAGTAGGCACTTTATGAATCTTGAGTTGACACTTAGTTCTTACAACATATTTGATTATTTGTTGTATAATAGGACTTAAATCAAGTGATCACCAAACCCAAGATCTTTGAGATTCCTATATACCAAGTACTTTTGGAAATCTAGAATTAATTATATTTTTGACAAGTTTGATAAATACAATTTATATAAATCAACTTGAATATGAGTGTTAAATATGGTAAGATATAGTTATATATTGTTAATTACAATATTATGTTTTAGTTACAATACTATGTGTTCAGCACAAATTAAAAATTCATCATGTCTATCTTTTATTTTAAGAAAACGCAAAGAGAAAATTACGGTTATTTATTTGAGTCATCCATTCGGCTGTGTTTTTACATGCCTTGAAGACCAGAGCAACACAAAATATAATTATCATGAAGAGACATGATTATTAATCTTGCGAAAAGCCAACCCACGATCTATGGTCGAGCTTAGTCACCTCCTTTCTCATGTACAAGCTTTTAAAGGAGATGTTTGAGGGAGTGAGTCCCATCTCGACAAGGGTTTTAATACATACAAGTATAACTATTGGAAGACATGTTTGAACATTAAATTATTTACTCAAAATTTACCAACAATTACATTGTAATGTTTACAGGAAGGTTGATGTTACCTAACATACATGAATTTCCGAGAGATGCAGCATTTACACGTATACAATTAGCTTTTTCACGTTCCGCGTTATATATCTATGTCTGTATCAATCAAGGGCAAAATCTGACTGAGCAAGGCCATTTTTCTCCCACAGCTTCTGATCATGTCTATGCTCTTTACTCCTGATAAAACATAAGAAAATATAATAAAAATAACCAAGAGCCATATAAATATATACTTTTTTTTTTCCAAACTCATTAAATAAGCTCACATAATAACTATTAATTATCATGTACCTCAGGAGGATGAACAGATGTGGTGGATATCACTTCTGTAGGAATCATAGACTCGGAGCTTTTTGCTTCTGATTTTTCATTTGAAAATCTATTGATCACAAGTCTATGTTAGAACAAATGCCAACTTTCCACATGAAAATGCAGGAAAAACTAGAAGCTTTCTTAGTTTTAGACAGCTAAAATCAATCAGCCTTGGAATTCATTGAGCAAGCATTGACAGAACCAGGCGAATTTGCTAATTGATATTAATGCAAAATCTCCCCCCTTCCTCCCCAAAGAAAATAAAATAAAATATTCTCAAAACAATTAATTAGAGCCATCGTACGTATTATCTAGGAGAATAATGTGCAGCAGGCAGATAGTATTTTTACCTCCACCAGTTCTGCTTGCCATTATACAAGGGAAACTACTATGCAGAATTCATCGCTCAAAACTCAAAAAGCACACGAAAAAAAAAAACTAAAGTGTAAAGGCCAATCTTAATTAGATCCAATTTCACCGCAATTCACAACAGCATCAGATGGAAATTCAAAAAGCATAGCATGAATTTATTAATGCTCAAACTTTGATGAGTAGTAATTCAAAACAAATCCAGATTAACATACGTTGAAAGTATGGTCACCCAAACAAGCTCTACGGTATCCACCCAAAGAAGTCTTTGCTCAACTGGTATCACACCATAGGTTATGAGATGTGCAAATGGCCACAGCTTCCAACCTGCCTGTGTACGACAATATAAGAAAATATTAAAGTTTCAAATAGCAACGTCCGGTACAGGTATAAGCCAAATAAATAAATAAATAACGATGCTTGTCAAACACACTAACTAAGTATGTGGTAGTGGTACACAGCGCTAATATAGGGTGCCCGTGTTCAAGGTTGATCTCAGAAAAATAATGATTTAAATGAAACAAATATGAAAAGCCAGAGGATCTCTCACCGTCAACATGGGAAAGAACGTAGCCTTCAATTCATTTAAAATACTGATAGGCGGATCAAGACGTAGTATTGCAACAACTGTATAATATATGCTGTTCCAAACTGCTGACCAAGCAGTTTGATCAAAGACAACTTTAGCAGGAACCACCCACCATTCTTTGTAGGGAAATAGGTCCTGTTTAAATGAAAAGTTGCTTAGTCCATCAACACAGAAATTCCAAGAACCAAACCGAAAAGGAAAAAGGAAATTATCATTATGCAATACCTCGCAAAAATGGTAATAGTAATGAGAAAGAGAACCATGAAGAGTAAAACCAACAATCCCAGATCTGAACATCCGGGCCCGGTCAAACTCAAACAGAGGTTTTCCTTCAAAGCACTGCAAAACCAGGAATTGTTAGATGACAATGAGCTATCTTTCATTTTCTATTTTTTGACTTACACTGTGAACCTTTCTTTTTTCACAAAATTGCAGTCAAGAAGAGTACAAATAGCGAGCAGAAACTCACCTGTGCAATCCAGTCCCCAACAGAGTAAACAATCCCACTAATCATCATCTTGGCAAGAACAGGATTTGTCTTAAGAGCTTCCTCATAAGCAGACCAGTTGTGCTGAGGTGCATATCTTAGTATCTCATAGAGCGTCCATCCCTATATGATATCGAAAATCACAAGCCATAGAAAATCATGAAAACCTCAACCCAAAACGCATAGACATAATATGTAAAGCTTTCTATACTATCATCTAAATACACACCACGATGTAAGTTAAGTAAGTTTGTTCATTTTTAAAATAACTGTAAAGTTATAAATAGTAAAAAAACCAACAAATCTTACAGACAGTTTTTTAGGTGCTTTTGATAGGGTTCCCCAATCAAAGTTTCAGTTTCAGATTCATAATCTTCATAATAAAGGTTTCAATTAAATGTCATTAACGAGGTCAAGCTTCTAATTCTGATAGTAGATTTGCAGTAAACACTCCTATGAAACTACTGCAACTAAGTTTCATCAGTTTGTTAAACTAATCGAGTGCCAAGTTCCTCTAAACTTACCAAATACGCGTGTTCATGTGAAGAAGAAATAACTACTTCATTTTCTCACAACTAATAAATAATCAATCAGTATTTCTTAACATAATACAAATTGGATTGAAGATAAGCACGTATCTTCGTTCCACGTTTTCACTTACATGCCAGTAATCACTATCAATGGTGAGAAGCTTGGTGACGGCGAAAGTACCAGCGGCAAGCACAATCGTAGCGTTGATGGTTCTATCAATCAGCTTCTCCTCGTCCTCCTCGCTCTCACTCCCAACCAAGGCCGAAGAAGAGGGCGCAGAGGAAGAAGAAAATCCTTCCAACGACAACAAACCATCATTGGCTCCGAATCCGTTCACCTGAGTCACCAATTCGCCGTCAGCGCCATCAATCTCGACGCGACTCACCAACACTCCCTCCTGCTGGTCCGTAATATCGTTGCTCTGCACCGATATCACGTCGAACTCCTCCCCCGCCGCGCTTGCCGCCACCGCGCGATTGTTTCCCGAGAAAATGCGGCTCCGAGAAAATCTAGGAAAATCGTGCGCGCCGGCACCGGCGAAGGATTTGGTGTGAGGAGCCTTCAGCTTGGGCTTGGAAATCGACGGCAAGAAGGCGCGGGGAGCGACGGTGCTATGGACAGAGGCCATCACCGCACGTGGTCGAGTAGCGAGTGGCGAGTGAAAACGACGCTGAATTACTTCTCCAAGTTCGGGAGGCGCTGAACGCGCGCAGCTGTTGTCGTTTAGTGGTGCGCTTCGGAAAACACTGCGAGAAAGGGATGATGTTATAGTATTAAGCAGAATGTAAGGTACGTAAGTTTTGATTGGTCCTCTGATTCATGGAGGCTGTGGAAGAACAGTGTCCACATAAAGTCGTTGATCCATTTGATATCACCAAAAAAAAAAAATTAAAAATATATAAGGTCCATTCGTAGTGTTTTTAATATTTTTCTATAGGAAATTCAAGAATAATCATAATACAGAGCATTAAAAATGTCTAAACTTTTATCTTGTCTTTTATCTCGAGAATCTCTAGAATCAGAATCTCTCTAGTCCAGTTAGGACGTAATTATGTGGGCCTCTGAAACAAAGTCCAGGAACACATTTTCATGGGCCACAATTGGGAGTCTGTGATTTATCAGATCCACACGACTTTGAGGCTATGGGTTTACGTCAACTACAATAGAACCTCGATCTTGCACAATGCTTGCATAATATATAAATGCAGAAGCAGACAAATTGTGATGTTTCTGTCATGGATAGCTGGTGTTAGGTTTTACGAATTTTGTTGAATAATTTTAATACCATACATAAAAGCCATTCAAAATGCAAGGTTCTAGCAAAATATGCAACAGATATTTTTGTTTGGTATTAAAAAATGATTTATTATTTTCGTAACATAATTAAGCAAATGAATAATTTGAAGGTGACGTTTTCATGTCGTGTCCAACCACGTATATCAATTAATAGCATGTGCTCTTGATCAAAACCTGAACGAAAAACGATAAAGTCCATTTTTAGTTATTGTTTCTTACCAATAATTTGTTCATAAAAGTATGTTTAAATTAAATGAAAAAAAAAGGCAATTTTTTTCACGGAGATGACAATTTTACCACCAAACTGGGTTTACTTTGACACGTTTTAGAAATAAATGACAAAAATCAATGTTTTCAAAAGAGTTAAAACGATATTTTATTTTTCATATTGAAGAGGGACAGAATAAATGTTTAGGCCCTGGATAAAATTACTAACAAACACATTCAATAAAAAGAATGTTCACGTGCCTCTTAAAAGCTCCCAAAGGCTTAAATAATGAAATAAAAAAAACTTTTAGAGTTGTTCATATCCCTAGTTGCTATAGTTAATTTGATACTTTAGACTTTGTAAGTTTGTCATAAAGTACTTTGAACTAGATCAGACCAAAACATCCTCATCGTTTGTATCCATATCGATGGGTTAGCAATAATAAAAAAATTGCGAAAGAAAGAGAATAAATGTATTTCATTGAATAACATCAAAGCATACATAGTGAGATTATAATATAAAAAATTAGATGAGAGTATTAAATTTTCAAATCATAATGAAATTATATATTAACGTGATCAAGAGTTTAATAATATATGTATTAAAAATATATCTTATTTATATATCAGATTATGGTCTAACCTACAATATTATTAGAGAGTTTAACAAGTAGTTTAATAAAAAGTTTTTTCCAAATTCTTCTTGAGACAATTTAATCTATAGTTATTTTTATAATTCTTCAACTTAGCTCTAAAAAGAATTCCTCTTCATTACCATTATTCATTCGCAATTGAAAAAAGTAATGATCTAATGAAGAATCTACTTTTATAATTATGACTTTTCGTAACTCAATAGCATTTCTAATGAAGTGCAATTTTATATCAATATATTTTGGTTCTCTTCTCACTATAGATTTGATGATCAAATAATTGTATGGTACTTTGTTTATCATTGTGAATATTTTAAAGCCTTCTAATGAACATGTCCATGGTCCACCATAAATATGCTAACTTTACTAACATGTGTCAAACCTGGTCTATATTACAAACCATCTCACACATGATGTTCCTTCTCCATATGGTACTAATCTTAGTAGAAACTAGGAGACTATAGGTTTTACTAAGACTTTTCCCTATATGTGCTAGAAGTTGCGTATCTTTTATTAAATGATCCCGAGGAGTTAGATGGTCTAGGAATCTTAAGAAGATTTTACTAGACCATTCTTCACAAATCCTCACCTAGATTAAATGTAAATCTTTTTAGCAAAACTCAGTACCTACCACTAAGCTCAATTTAAGCTTAATCACCATCACCTTTACAGAACCTCGAGCAATATCCTTTGTTGCAAAATACAACTTTATGTCAATGTGTTGCATCATTTCATTGTATACTTCATTACTGAATAATGGTATAACATTGTTGTTGTCACAATAGATAGTGACAACCTGGTCTTCCACCTTCAACTTATGGCTAGACTCCATATCTATAAGGCTTCCTTCACTGGTTTCATCATGACGATATATTTTGCTTCGGTGATTGACAAAGCCACTACTTTCTACAAAATATTTTTCTAACTTATTGTAGTACCGTATAATGTATTTCGTCGAGGCCGACTTAACTGAATTCGACCGAATTTAGGCCTTAGCCACTTAGGTTGAATACGACCAAATTTTGGTCGCAGGAAGCTCAGTCGAATACGGCCAAATTTTATTTTGGGGCCAACTCAGCCAATGCGGTCAAATTTGGATCAAGGTCAACTCAGCTAAATACAACCAAATTTGGTCCAGGACTGACTAGGCCAAATTTTGATTGGTACCGACTCAATTGAATTTGACCCAATATGGCCAAATTTCATATAGGTCTGACTCTACTGAATACGACCAAATTTGGACTGCACCGACTTAACTAAATCCGACCAAATTTGGACTAGTACATCTCGACCTTTAGCCTAATCCAACTAAAATTTAAATTGAAGATTTAGGTTGGATTTTTTGGATTATCCATATTTGAAATTTTGGATTTAGAGAATGGATATCCAATCCATAAAATAAATAAAATGTAGATTAGATTGAAATTTAGGTCCAATAAATTAAATTTTAAATGAATTGGATTTTTAATAAAATGGATCTTAAATGGACTAGATCGGAGAAAAAGTGGATCGAAAATGTTGTGGTGTCTAAGCACCCAGTGTAGTTTGAGTCAACATAACCTTTTATAGGAGCGTCTTTGGCATATCGTCTAATTTTACCATAAACTAATACTTTTCAAACGATCCCTTCAAACAATTAAAAATCCACTTATAAATTATTAGTGAGCTCACTACAGATATGACATGAATCTACTAATACTACTACAAAGTGTGTGAATCTTGTATCACAAAACCTTCTACTTCAAAGTGTGTGAATCTTGTATCAAACAAATTTGTTATTGTATAAGCGAAAAACACTTTGTGCACTTAACTTAGAGACAGGTTATGTACTTCATACTACACATAGGGAGTTATGTACTTCATACTACACATAGGGAGAGTTCAGTGGATAACATTAAGAGACTTTGTATATTTTTCCTTGAGAGATCTTGTGTACTTGGATAACTAGAAGTGACTTTGTGTGTTCAATTGTAAGTCATAAATGATAATAATAATACACCTAATTTCTTTTTACTAGTGGAGCTCTTTATTGTTTAGCTTTGGAAATTTGGAGCAACATCTAATAAATTGTGTATTAGTACTTTGTTTCTATACTTATGCATCATCTATTGATTATCCCCTTATAAAAAGGTTGTGAAAAATATTCATAAAAATATCATATGACCCACGTTTATGATGAAAAACATTTGCAAAAGGATTTTTTAACATGTTTTTATATCATCTTTATTCACCCTCTCCCCCTTCTAGAACTAACATATGATTCAAGTTCCAATTTCATCTTTATATTAGTTAACTATAAAGATATTAGATACATGCAAAAGTAAGAACAAAACACACATTTCTTCTCATTTTATAACATAGATACAACTATATAATTGAATCTAAAAAACATTATCCTAATCTAAAACTCATCAAATGTCTCAAGAGAAACTTTTCTTGATTTTTATCAAACGTCTCATGTAACATCCCGGTCGGATATTACTAATTTAAGTAATAAAATTAAGAAATATGATGAAAACCTCATTTATTATACTTCGCTTCCCAAAAAACGCGGGAAATTTTTAAACATTTATTAGTCGGAAGTTATCCAAAAATCCATAATTTATGAAACTCCAATATAATATCCAAATTCACAAATCAGTAAAACACTGTTTACAAAGTTCATAAAAACAATAGTGATAAAACTCTAGTAAAATCTTTTCCTAACTAACCCTCTCTCTGATGCTATGCCTCACCAGCACCACCTGCAACATCATCTGCTCCCGTATAACGCATTACACGATCATCGCCAAACACAAGTAGATAGGGTGAGCTCATAAACAGTTAACATAAAAGTTAATAAAAAAAACAAGATACACACATCTATTTTATTCTAGTTAATTCTTGGTCAAGACCTTAATCCCCAAGGCTTTTCAACCTTCACAACACACAAATAGTTAGTCTCGGATTCAGGGTTTATGATGCTCACACGAACCTGCCCGCTCGTGGTCCTGCCTCTACGAACCTCCCCGCTCGTAGTCCTGCTCTACGAACCTCCTCGCTCATAGTCCTGCTCTACGGACCTACCCGCTCGTAGTCTAACACACGTGATCCACCAGCTACGTACCTCCCCGCACGCAGTATCTCTCAAGTGTGAGCACGGAACATACGAACCTACCTCACTCGTACCCCCACACGAGAGTAATAGGATATGAACCTCCCCGCTCATATCATCACGTGTTCACCACCATCCATGAACCTACCCGCTCATGGCACATCATCCCCTGATCCAAGTCTTACATCACAACATGATAACGAAAACAAGAAAGCACACTACGCTACACAAGGTACACACTCAAGCTGGTCTTAGGGATTCCAATGCTTCCACGAACATGCCTGCTCGTGGTCCAACTCTATGAACTTCCCCGCTCGTAGTCCAACTCTACGGACCTCCCCGCCCGTAGTCCAACACATGTGATCCACCAACTACGAACCTCCCCGCTTGTAGAATCTCTCAAGTGTGAGCACGGAACATACGAACCTCCCCGCTCGTATCCCCACATGAGAGTATTAAGATATGAACCTCCCCGCTCATATCATCATGTGTTCATCACCAGTCATAAACCTACCCGTTCATGACAACATCAAGCATATCCCAGAGCAGGACCAACACAACAAGTCATGCAAAACATATCACAATGCACCATGTCACTACACCATCACCTAGCGCAGCATAAGTATTGCTAGGCGAAATGGCAGTACAGACCGCCTAACGGTTCAACATCACCGTCGGGCGCCACAAGACATCCCTATTTCCTACTATCGCCTGGCGGTCCACTCTACACTGCCAAGCGCCACACTAGTAATGTGATACTACTAGTTTTAGGTACTCTAATTCATTTCCTACCATTCACCCATTCAATTCTCAAACATCCAGAAATCAACATACACATTCATATATTCCAAATTACAACATCACAACACATATGCATCTTTCAAGTATAAGCACACATTCCTCTCTTTTATATTCATATGTACTTACCTCTTAAATCAATTCCAACACACACTTTATTTTCCCTTTCTCATTTTCTCAACCCTTTGCATGCTTACAACAATTCACATACCCCACATAAGACACAATCAAAGCTATATACTTATTCTGCATGCTCTCACAATTCCATTACATTTAAGGTATGATTATCATGCTCCCATACTTCCCCAAAACCTGTCATGATCATGCAACACTCGATCATAGTGATATCATCAATAGTGGCATTTTTTTCACACACTTATAACATCATACATTCGAGCTAACATATATAAGTTCATATATTCAACATGTCTTAGCAAGCACTACCAAAACATATTCATCAATCACACATCTATATATTTATATATATACATTCACCAATCAAGGCCATACCAGCACTTGAGAACACTTAATCATCCATTAGTAATCATACTATTAGGGAATTCAAACAACCAATCATGTGTGACATATAACTCTAGATACTGTTCTGTAAATCAAATCTCCACCGTTCACATTGAAAAACTACATGTTATGGACCACTTGTCAAAATTTCACCTAAATCGGACAGTTAACGAACTGGGAAATGCAGTTTTACGAAAACTGCGCGAACTAGAAAAATAGTGGCGCCTAACACCCAGAAGTGAAGAAGGTGGCGCCTGGCGGGACTATACTAGCGCCAGGTGGTTCCTGTTCCACGAAAAGTACGTAAAACAGCGTTTTTCGTGAATCAGAGCACCATGCCTTACTGGTATGGCGCCTGGTGACCAATGGGTTGCCGCCAAGCGGTTCCTGCTGTTCCAGGAACCCAGAAATCCTCCTCGCACCTACGAACCTTATTCCAACCCCTACAATTCTAATTCCCTTCGATTTTAGACTCCATACTCATAGCTCAAGTGTTTAGGTTTGCAATTTATTTCATACAACTTCCAATTCCATTTTGATTACAACACATAATAGTCACATACAATACACACCAATAAATTTCCAAAAGTCGCGATGACTCTTGTGTCAAACAACATAAACAACCAAGAACAGCTTCACGCTGCCTGGCATAAATACATGGCCCGCCAGGCAGTTCATAACAGAACCCAGTAATTAGGTCACTCCTGATGCGTTGCCTAACGGCATCCTTATGCTCGCCAGGCGGTTTCTGGGCAAAAACCCAGAAAATTACGAAAAACAGTGCAAAAGCAAGGGAAAATCCATGCAATCATATTATGGCAAGGCACATTCTTTCATACACATTACAGAATACGCAAAATAGCTCCCCTTACCTGGAATTCACGCTCCAATTGGTCCTCTAGCCCTTGTCCTTATGATGTCCAAGAGTTTCCCTTTTCTTCTTCACACAAAACTCAACTCTATGGTTAATTGTTATTCAAAGCCAATTATGGCTATTCTCTATCTTTCTTGGCTGCCACTTTTATGGCTATGCCTTTTCATTACCATGCAAAAAGAGAAACTTAGCCAAAAAGGAATTAAGTTTTGTTCTTAGCAAGGTTTAAACTCGCAACAACTTAATTGTCAACTCAATTGCTCAACCAATTCAACCAATCATGTTTCATGATAATTCCTAAAATTTTAGGATTACATTATCACGTCTCACATTCAAATATACATTAAAATAATACACAAGTTAGAATAACATAAAAATGACATACATAGGACTTGAACCCAAGTCCTTTCACATAATTAAGTACTCCAAATCACTTGAGCTAGTACTATTCAACATCATAGTACTCTGCATTAAGTTCCTTAAAGACTCATATGACCCGCATTTAATAAATAATTATTTAATTAATTATTTAAATTTCTCGAGTCTTACATCTCAAGTTACAGGTAGTCTCCTCTAGGTGTCCTTATAAGAACACTATTTTGATGTCCACTTGTTTTAACTCCAAATTATAAACATAAAATTCTTACTAAATAGTGTTTTATCACAAATTAAAAAATTCTTATTATACTCAAACCGCTCCATTAGTATAAAACTTTTCGGCACCAGCCTTCTCTTGAATATTTCTACCTTTATATATGATATTTCTTCCTTTTTCTTAAATTCTTATTTGCATCTAACCACCTTCTAATTTTTTAGGTGGCTCCACAAGATTTATTTCCTTCTTCTTTTTTTTTTAAATTCATTTTTGGCATCATTATATATTTTGACATCTTAATTATGCTAATATCTCAATACACAACAATCATTTTTCATCACATGTAGAAATTTAGTAAAAGTCAAAAGAAAGAAATAAAGAGAACATGGGAGTTTCAAACCAAATCCATGTAATCGAAAAAACAAACAAAAGTAAAAGAGTTAAACAACTCCAAACGTAGGAAACTAAAATCTAACTAGACGAAATTTTATCATACCACTTATACAAAGGTGGCATTTTTCTTCAAAGATTCAAGTTCTTAATTCATAGCATTGTATCATTATTGACCTTTTGTACTCCCATGTTCCCCCTGAAGTTCATTGGCTTTGAATCATCTATCTTTACAATTGCATTAAAAGCATAACAAGTGAGATCAATATACTTAAACATCTATGTTAGTTTGATCGTCATTCACTCCTTATCACACATAAGCTAATAATCTAAGCACAAGTTAAAATGTTTTAGTCTTCCAAAGTTAAAAGTTAGTAGTTGACACTCGTCTTTTGATTAAAATCAAGTTTTCTACTTGTTTTTCTCTAGATTATTACATATAATCGCTATTTGCACATCATCAAATTCGATACCCCTTTTTATAAAACATATTTTTCTTTATCTTCCAAAATCTACAAACTTATACTCATTCACTTATTTAACATATCCAATGAAAATCCACTTTTCTTTTTATGCTTCCAACTTATTATTTTTGACATATGCAAAGACCAATGTGACAAACTCCCTCCTGTTGGCATAATTTGTAGGCTTTCAATTGTACATCACCATGGGAGTCTTAAAAAATGTACAAGTATTTATTAGACAATAGTATTTGCAACACCACTTTAGGTCTTATGCAAACCAATCTTAATAATATAGACCTCCCTCCCTCTAGTGTTATTTTATTCATCCTTTTAGCAAAACCATTTTTGTTGTGGCATGCCTATGAATGTCTTATGCCTCCTTGTTCCTTTTTTTTCTTTTGCAAAAGTTGTTAAATTTATCTAAACAAACTTTAATCCATTATTAGTTTTAAGCACTTGAAGTTTTATTGCCTAATGAAGCAAGGTTTATCACTCATTAAATCTCTGAAAAATTGCACTTTTACTTTTACGTGTAAATTCAATAAAATTGGACCATAAATATCCCTTTGTATCTGTTTTGAAAATGAGATTGACTCACTTCTAATTTTTTTGGCGATGGTCTTATTATCAACTTTTCTTTGTGAATGTATAGTACATGAGAACTCATTAGTCTGAAGAAGTTTTTTGACTCTTAAGTGTGTGTGTGTCCACATGAATTTTTTAACTTTTTTTTCACATCATAATATATAGATCTAGGATGACCCAACTAATCATGCCAAACAAGAAATTCATTTTGATTCGTAAACTTCTAGTTTACCATGAGATGTATTTTAATTATACTAATATATGCGTAGTACAAACCATTCAATTGATCATGCTAAACAAGGCATTTATTTTGATTTGTAAACTTTTGGTTTACCATGACATGAATCTCAATTGTACTAATATATGTATAAACCATAAGAGAATGTTGATAATTTCTCCAATACACATTATTTTTTACTCAACTCAATTCTAGTGATATAAAAATATTTCATATGTTCTTATTGTTTGTCTCAATATGATATCCATTTGGACAAATATCCTTGAAACTTAATAAGTTCATATTAAATTTCTCAGTAGAAGTATAACAGCTCTTATGGAGCCTTCAAATATATTTGTTTTACTAGAAAGAATGCTAACATTTACTTCTCGCATTACCAAACAAGATAAAAATTTATTACTCTTGAGAATTGTATGAGTTGTTGCACTATCAATAAGACACATATCCTTATCATTAGTGTTAGTGCCAACATTAATTCTTCATATAAACATAAATGTCAATATTAGATATTATGTAAGAGGAAAAAAAATATTTAGAGGATTTTATTGATCAAGAAAAACTTATTATAAGCAACATGAACCATGAAACAAATATAAAGCATTGTCTTAAAATTAAGAACATAGTATGAGAAAATCTATTTGTTCACACTTCTACCACAAATGAGATGATCAATGCTTCCATTTGGTTTAGCAAAGAAAATAACAATATCAAGATGAGTAACATCCATATAGCCATAATCAGAATCACCATCTTCATAAGCGAAATGTGTTTCTATGTTCTTCTCATTATTTTTTAAGATGCTTTGGTGTACGACAAGTACAACTCAAATGACTTTTACCACCATAATGATGACTTATATTCTCATCTTATTTGTCATTATTTTCACAATTTTCTTTTCCCTTTTCACATTATTGTTCCACTTCTGGTGATAAAATGTGTCTTTGAAATTTCCTTTATGACCATGTCCATCATCACTATCATGACCACGAAAATATAAATCAAATGTTGTTGCATTCACTTTTGAGAATAGAGTAGAACTAATTGGGCAGGTTTCGTGATTTTCTATAAAAAACTCATTGTTTTGTTCAGCCACAAGAAGACATCAAATAAATACATAATATTTATGAAATCCTTTTTCACAATATTGTTGTTCCAGGAACAAATTAATTGCTCAAATGATTTTTATATTTCTTTAATGGTATCACCAAGACCCATTGTATATAAATATATTTCAACATTCAATATCTAATACAAACAATTCTTCCTCGTAATATCAAGGGTCACAAATTCAAAATTTACAAGGTTTGACATGTTTAGAACTAGCACATAAAATAATAGTAATAATAATAATAATAATAATAATAATAATAATAATCATAATAAAATAATAATAATAAGACAGAGATGAATATTGATAAAGTCAAATCATTCTTATGACAAAAATAAGAATATAAGATAAAATTATAAATGAAGAAATGGATATAAAGAACTTGGATTAAGACATGTGGAACATTGTCCTTAAAGAGAAAATGTTTCCACTAGTGCTCAGTTGGTTGGAACATCGTGATGATAACGTGTTATAAAATAAAATTAATAATATAAAAGAGAAGAAAAAGAAGAATAAAGAATAAGAGAATATGGAAGACATTTTTGTGTGTCTTATTACCGATAGAAAGAGTCTGATTTAAAGATAGGACATGGAACCCATAAAGGACACAAATCTGATAGTTAATACAAATATTTGAATCATATGAGTATGAATCATATGAGTAACTTTATCAAATCAATGAACAATCATTAATTTATAACACTATTTTATTTATATCTAATATTATAGAACATAACACTATATTAAACCAAAAAATACAAAGCACAAACAAGAAAACACTTATGTTTTGATTCATAAGCAGAGGCAGACTTTTGCTTTGACCGAGGGGAGCCACGACTCCCCCAACATCTTTTTTAACTTTTTATATATTTTAAAAATATATTTTTATATTATTTATATTAATTTAGTTTAAAAAGACTTTTTTAAAATTTAAAAATAACGTTTTTCCTCTCTTCTGTAATTTCTTTTATTTTTCTATTTGGTTTCTCTCTCTTTTGTCCCCCCATTCCTTACTCTCCTATCCTTTCTATCTCCATTTTCACCTTCAATCTCTTATCATCATGACAAAATTGAAGCGTTAAAGAACATTTTGGACTAAATAATTTCTCCTTTTGAGTAAGTTCATATTTTACCCTTTTTTTTCCTGAAGTGTTATGTTTTCCTCTTATATGTGGCTTTTCTACGCTCTAGACATATCTCTATCGGTTAGAGATCATAAAATCATGCTCTCTAATTGTTGATTAAACTCTTCTTTTATGTAGATAGAGCTATTTTAGGCTTTGAAGTTGGGTAAGGGAAGAACAATAATAAGAATTTACTTTGAAGTAAAGGAAGCTAATCATTCAGAAGTTATTAATTTTCTTAAAATATTAAGTCTTGGTTTTGAAATTTAATTTAGGGTATGCATAATTTTATCTTTTCCTAAATAGGTGAGAGGTGTCAAATTTATATTAAAAAAATATGATAAGGAGTAAAAATGATTGATTCTTTTTTCAAGAAGAAGACTTATGATGAAGATGAAAAAAATGCATCTACTTCATCTAAATTTGAGAAACTTCATGAGAATCCAAAAATTGAAAAAAAAATGAAAGACAACTCTTCAAAGTTCCTAGAGTTACATATAATGAATTTGAAAATACTCTAGAACGTGATCCGGAGAAGCGTCTTCCAATTTGACAATACCCACCAAATCAAATTGATGAGGTATGAAGGACTTATCTAAAATGGGACCCATATTGTAACACCCCAGATGGATATTACTAGATAAAACTGATTTTTCACAAAATATACTTTAAGAAAATCAGACATTTCGATAAATTCCCAAGCGCGGGAAATTTTAAACTTGTCTCGCTATAACCCATTCGTACTGTCTAATCTTTATTACAAGTTCATAATGGATAAAACATCATAATGTCTATTACAAAAGGTAGGAAAGCATAGCATAAAGAAAATCCCCCATCGGTAGCCCCGCTCTGTTGCTAAGCATGAGCATGATCACCTGAATTCACGTCTGCTCCCACGTAACAAGTCACGTGATCATCGCCAAACACAAACACACAAACAAGCAAGGGTGAGCTGAGAAAGAAAAATTATACAAATAATAAGATAATAAGAATTGACCCTCACCCAATCTAACTTAGTCAATTTTAGTTTATTGACCTTTTTATAACATTATACCCCAATCTCATAACCTATATGAGAAATATCCATTCACAACCTTGGTCCTAAGGATTATCATGCTCCCACGAACCTACCTGCTCGTGGTCCAACTCTACGGACCTCCCCGCCCGTAGTCCAACTCTACGAACCTGCCCGCTCGTAGTCCAACATGCATGAACACCTACTATGAACCTCCCCGCTCATAGTAGCCTCAAGTGTGAGCACGGAACATACGAACCTCCCCGCCCGCATCAATCACGCATCTCAAATCTCCGTTACGAACCTCCCCGCTCGTAACTAATCCAGCATGTCCCTGACCAAACCCTCAAGACCATCGATGTAAAACGCTACAAACTAATATATTGTTCGCACGCTATTTCCTGGCGTTGCCTAGGCACTGCCATCCAAAATTACGTTGCAGACCGCTTGACAAAAACCTCTCGCCGTCAGGCGCTAGGCACTTCGAAAAATCATAGCACTTATCTCATAAATCAATTATTCATACATAAAGGTATACATTCACAATTGAGACTATGCTAACACTTGAGTTTATTCAAGAGTTAATCATACTCGATAGTTTAAATAAAGTCGCAATCATCGCCTAATAAGGCATAATCTTTAACTTTTAGGAATTACACATTTTAATACTCACTGTATCTAACCCGATGTAGTCCACATAATAGTATTTAAATACTTTAAGTTTCCACCACTGCATATACATTATATACCTTGGTTACTTTTATAATTATTAAAATCTTATACCTTCCTCCAAATAAATAATAATAAAAAACTATAAGGACATATTTCTTATGCACTGTCCTGATCTATAAAACTATTGAACCCGAATTTTTCTTTGTCCTCTACACGTAATTAAACTATCAAGCATTACGAAATAAAAATCTGCACTTTTATTACAAATCCAAAACAAGCCATACGTATAAATTAAAGATAAACTTTAACTTTTATATACTTTATACATTGTTTCAAAATTAAGTCAACTTAATTGACGTGAATTAACAACACTCAGTATACTAAAAGCCTATGAATTATATATACATCCTATTAATTATTGATAACTAGGCAACCCTGACTACTAATATACTAAAATAATATTTATGTAATTGTACCCATTGCCTTGCACTTTCACATACATAGAAAGTTTACCTGCCGCATGATAACATATTCACTACCTATTATCCCACCTAAGATTTACATCCAATAATTAATATATATATATATATAATTTTCATTATCCACACCTAACACTAAAAAATATAATTAAATTTTCTTTTCACTCCCAAACCCGACAACCCCAACTTTTCACCATTTCCATAAACTAATAGGTTATACAATTTAAAATCCATGAGAAATCATTGCAATCAAAACCCTATACGAATTCATGAAGTTTTAACTTTGATATACTTAATATATATAATAATACTGCAAACTTTGATCAAATGAACAATCTCCCAAAACTCCAAATTCTTATAGCATAGAAAAGTATTTTTCCCGTCCTTCACATGAAATTCATGATTGATTTTTGTGTTTAACAAAATCCTTGGCCCGATTGAGGGAACGTAACAAGAAAGAAAGAAAAAAAAGGAATGAACATTACTTTTGCGAGTGAGAGGAAAAATAAGTCAGCATTTGAATTTATGAAATCGTATAGATTCAGAAGCATATCAATTGTTGCCGAATAAAATAGTATGTGCAATCAAATATCCAAAATTAAAGAAAACATATATTTCTGGTAAATTGGTTCATGTTTAACAGATAGAGACAGAAGATGAGTCCAACACATCATGGCATGTGATTTCTATTCAACAACCACAGTACACACATGTGACGCTAACATGGAAGTATCCTCACGCAGATAAATAATCACAGAGATGAATAATCATACAGCAATTTCAAAGACAAGCAAGTCAACTCCTCTTACCTGGTGTTTTAGCTTCAACAATTCCAAATGAATTCTTCCTTGTTTCCCAAAGCTCCCCTCCTCGCCTCCACTTTAATTCCCTCTCTGGATTGCAATTTCTCAGAACTCCCTAGCCACACAATATGACTCTTTGTTTTCTCACGCACTCCTCCCCCTCTCACCAATTCAACCCAAAATAAATAAAAAATTATAAAAACGAAATTAATTTAAATTTAAAGTTTAATAGCCATTACTACACCTAAACTGCTACCTTTTTTATTTCGAGAGAATTTCTACAGTTTCTAGATCATTTAACCACTTGGCAAAATAGTAAAACATAAGGATAATATTCACTCTAGCCGAGATTCGAACCCATATCCTTCCTACCCATCAAACACATGCACACCAACAAACTATCACATGATTCCTGTTAATTCACACATTCGTATGAACCTAAATCATGCTTTCACGTTCACGATATAATTGTAAAATAAAACAGAATTATATAAATCCACTAATGACATACTCAGGACTTGAACCCAAGTCTCCTCAACATAATCAAGTGCTCTAAACCACTTAGGTATTGTTTCTTGTCTAGGATTTATCAAAGAACTCTCTTATGGTAGTCTCAACCCCTCATTTCTTATACTCTATTAATTATTAATTTTTATGAATTTCCTGGATCTCACACATATCAAATGCATTTAGAAAATTATACGTTGTCTAGTAAAGATGATCATCCAAGAAGATTTCAATACATATGATTTAGCTTATTTTCTTCATGGTTAGAGTATTCGTTGATAAAAGATGTTGCATATTGTTTACCGTGCTATCTTTTTTGCAAAAAACTAAATAAACGGTCGGGCTCAGATGGAGCACTCTGACTAAAGGTAATTTTTGCTTTTTTTAATATATTATTGTTGATGATAAACTTTATGTTACACTTTTCATATATATTATTGTCATATATTTTGAATTATATTATCATGTATACTTGTTTTGAATAGGGAAAATAACGTGAGAGAATGAAAAAAAAGAAAATTAGAAAAAATAATATATTTATAAAAAATATAATTTGGCTTCTTAAAATTTTTGTCCAAATTCCGCCAATAATATTTGTAAACGTAACAAATTTCATTAAGGTATAAAAAGATCTATGAACTACATAAATAAAAGGTATACGATAAAAAATTATAATTTATTTTATTACACAATTATAATATTAAAATTAGTTAAATATAAATTTTTTATCTACAATTGTTTTTATAATTTACTATTAATAATTAATAAATTATTTAAATTTTAAAAATAATTAAAAAAGTAAAATTAAAAATTAAAAGTTGCATATATTTATAGTATATAGTTACAGACGTAGTAATAAATAATATAAATTTCAGCTGTTGTAATAAAAATTATTATAAGTAATATTATATAAATAATGTTATTAATATTTATTTAAATTAAAAATATAGTTAATAAGATGATAAAAGAATAAATAATTATTTTAAAATGAGTAATTATTTGAATTAAAAATAATAATTACTAAAATAATAAAACTAAAAAATAATATTTTATTATGAATAATTATTAAGTTTAAAAAATATTAATTCAAAGAATAAAATTGAAAAAATAAAAAACTACAAAAAAGAAAATGTATCCGCAGAATAATTTTAAAATCAGTTAAAAATCTTTTTTATAAAAACTTAAAAAATAATTAAAATAAAGAATTCAAAGAATAAAATATCTTTTATTTATATCTAATATTATAGAACATAACAATATATTAAAATAAAGATACAAACACACAAACAAGAAAACACTTAACTTCTTATTCGAAAGTATAACGAATTTTATTGATTAATAATAAAAAAAACTACGAACCACCATAAATAAGCGTTCCACGATGAAAAGTTATAATTTATTTTATTCCACAATTGTAATTTTAAAGTTAGTAAAATATAAATTTGTTATGTACAATTTCTTTTATAATTTACTATCAATATATTATATAAATTTCAAAAGTAATAATTAAAAAAGTAAAATTTGAAAAACAAAAAGTCTATATATTTATAAATAAATAGTTATATAGATATATTTATAATTAAAATATATTTTAATTATTGAAATAAAAAATTATTATAAGTAATATTGTGTAAATAATATTTTGAGCAATTATTTAACTTTGAAAAAATAGTTACTAAAATTCTAAAAGAGTAAATAATTTTTTTATAATGAGTAATTATTTAAATTAAAAAAATAGTTACTAAAATAAGAAAATTAAAAAATAATTTTATGTTATAAATAATTATTTAAATTTAAAAATATAATAATTAAGAATATAAAATTAAAAAAAATAAAAACGACTCAAAAAATTATATATCTCCTTATCCTTATATATAGTTATAGAATTTAAATAAAAAAATACATTTTCTTTTAATTTTTTGAATATAACTTTTTCTAATTTTATTTTTCAAGTAGTTACTATTTTTATCTTTAAATAAATATTCATAATAAAAAAAAATTATACACATAATAAAAGAATTTCTAATAGTAAAACTATCAAAAGTATTTACTTTTTTGTAGAAATCATTCGTAATTATTAATATTTCTTTTTAATAACTATTATTTATAATCTATAATTTATAATAATAATAATAATAATAATAATAATAATATAAAGAGTAATATATAAAGAGGGTATTCACCTATGATACACAAATACAATACGTGTATCGGATACGATACGTATATGATACGTCAATACGTTTATTTTGGAAATAATAGGTAACAATACGTGATAGATACGCGATATATGAATATTGAAAAATTGGTACAATAATTCTTAAAAGCATAATAAATATATGATTGTTATTGTGTTAATCCAAATTAAAATTATATGTACTAAAGTTATCAACATAAAAAATATAAATTATTGTCATCATAAAAGTATCACTATAAGAAAACTCTTAAATAATGACTAATTTTAGTAACAAAAAATATGTTAGAGACCATTTTCGTAATTACAAACCAATTTATAGACTAATTATTTTGGTAACCAAAATCTTGGTAGTTAATGTTAGTAGCCAATTTAGAAACCAATTATTTTGGTAGTCAAAATCTTGGTAGTTAATGTTAGTGACCAATTTAAAAATAAATTCATAATAAAAATTATTTTAATTATCAATTTAGAGATTAATTATAATTTTTTAGAATTATTTTAGTTACCAATAATTTTTAGTTTTTAAATTGATACTTAAATTGGTCACTATATAGTGACTAATTATTTTTGTTACTAAAATTGATTATTATTCAAAGATTTTCTTATACTGTACTACGGCTTTATAAATTGGATACTTCACTGATAAGTATCGATAAAGTATTCTAAAGTATTAGATACAAATACATGTCGGACACAAATACGTGACCAAGTTCAAGTATCCGTGCATCATAGGTGTTCACATTTCGTTTCTCCCGTTTAACTCTTAATTATTATTTTAAAAATTAATTATTTTATAAATAGTTTACATTTAACCATTATTCTAAACATCTCTTTTGTCTTTAATCGTTATTTTTTTTGTACATATTTTCTTTTCTAATTTTACATTTAACAACTATTTTAAAAAAAAATAATTATATATTCTTTATTGATCTTAATTTAAATATCTATGAAAATTAAAAAATGTAAACACACATGTACGACAACACATGATTTTCGCTAGTAATAATAATGTTTTTATTATAAGTAACATAAAAATTTGAGTTAAGATCAATAATATTTATTTTCGAAATATATAATTAATTTTTAAAATAGTTATAAATAAAATAACTGTTAATAAAAAAGGTTTTTAGAATAATATTGATTAAAGATAAACTATTTATAAAATAATTAATTTTTAAAATAATAAGTAAAATTGAAAAAATAAAATATGTTCATAGAAGAGATTTTTAAAATAATTGTTCAAAACAAAAGATATTTTTAGAATAAAACTAAAATATTTATAAAATAATTAATTTTTAAAATAATAATTAAAGGTAAAATTAAAAATCGAAATATAGAAAAAAAAAGAGAATTCTTTTATATGTTATTATAGATATATTATTATGGATAAAAAAAATACAAATAAGAAATGATTGTCTTTCAATAGTTTATTAATTGTTTTTTTTAATAAAAAATTTAATTAATAATTTGATTTCGATAATTTTAATTGTATTATTTTTTTCCTTAGTACATTGGATTTTTTTTCTTTTTTTTTTCACCTTGTCGTCCAAATATAGGTAGAGATGGAAAATAAACCCGTCCCCGTTTTGACGGAGAAACCCCGCATTGACTAGGTATGGTTATGGGGAATCCCCGACTTTTTCAATTGGGTATGGGGATGGTTATGGGAGTGTACATATCCCCGCCATAATACCCGTCCCCGCCATATCTCTGTCATCATTTAAATTATCAAAATATTCACAATTAATCAAGTAACCATATATATATATATATATATATATATATATATATATATATATATATATATATATATATTTTTTTATATTTTTTATTTTTTTTTTTTTTTCTTTGAC
>Ga0214544_1005452_pt1 | contig 24610 bp, 14 predicted proteins | sample CNSS3metaG_FD_160074 | JGI IMG/M metagenome (GOLD analysis project Ga0214544, IMG submission 160074) | Root nodule microbial communities from cowpea collected in UCLA plant growth center, Los Angeles, California, USA - CNSS3 | ecosystem: Host-associated > Plants > Roots > Nodule | place: USA... | reverse complement strand
ACTGAAAAAGTCGGGGATTCCCCATACCCATACCCATACCCAGTCAATGCGGGGATTCCCCGTCAAAACGGGGACGGGTTCGGGCAATACCCACGGGGACGGGTTTATTTGCCATCTCTAGTAAAGAGTCTGTTTTCTTAAAATTACTTATGCACAACTATTTGTCAAAGTTATTAAATATTTATAAAACATATTTAAAAAGTGAATTGAGAATTTTTAAATCGATAATCGAATTGAAGTCCATTCTTAATTCTTAATAATGAAGTTTTCAAACGTTTATCTGACTCCATTCAAACTTTCGTTCTAATCACTTATTTTAGAGACATTCTTTTGTGAGATTCCAAGCTTACATTTTAAATAGTCCTAAGTTTTTTTTTTTTTTTTTTGAAAAAACTTAAAGCTCCGTTTTGCCTATGACTTTTGCACTTTCATGATAAATAATATTGTTATAAAGTTGCATCTCTCACATGTGCTTATTGTATTTCTTTTGCATCATCTCTTACATGTGATAGTTCTTTTTTCTTTTACAATTGAAGATTTATTTATCTGGGTGATTGATGAATTTTATAAAGTTTGACTTATCAAAACTATTAACATGTTGTATGGCTTAAGACATTTTTTCAAAATCTCATAGTACAAAATGTTCTCACCAGAGTTTAATTATATTGATAGAAGCATATATTAAGGTTAAATTTTAAAATTTTTAAAGTCAATTTGAACATTTGGATAATATCTTCAGCTTCTTAGGTTAAGCATTTCTAATAAACTTCTTGAACATAAGATAATATTTATAATTGCACATATTTTTCTTCTTCACACCATTGGACAATATTAACTTTATTTTATCAATGTAATGTGTTGGGATTTTTAGGCCTTTTGAAAATATGAGAGATATGAGATATATGAGAAATATATAAAATATGTTATATGGAGAAACATGTTGTATTTTATTGATATACTCTATATATAAAGCAAAATATAACAAAATATCAAGTATAAAATATTTAGTATATCACACTCCTAATCTAAAATAATAATTAATTTTTAAAACTGAAACATATATCTAAAACTGAAATATTCTCTAAAAACTAATTTAAATAAAAAATATATTAATATTCTCAATATTCCTCCTTTCTTAATATTTATTTATTTAAATTTTATATCTTCATATTTTATTCTCCATCTTTTTATGCTTGATTTTCTCATCTTTTTTTTTGCTTGTAATATTTGTTTTTCTCTTTCTTCCATGGCATCACATCTTTCTATAATTTCGCATCATCCTTTATATTTCTTCTTATATCAATATCATCTTCTTTTTCTTTGTCAGGTGTGGATTATTGTTGTGGCATTGGACCTTTTGTGAATATTAGAATGTGAACCTCCATCTACTTCCTTCACTTGGACATCTACTTTCTTCCGAAGATATTTATCTTCTAATTTTGATCCTTCTTTCATACTCACTTTATTTGTAGCACATTTCTCCTTCATGAAATCCAAGACAAATATTTTGTCTTTCATATAGACTTTAAATACTTTTATGTTGTTAGCATTTTTTATCACACAAACTTTATTTTCAACGGAGACCTTGTAACCTTTCTCTAACATTTGAGCAACACTTAAAAAATTTTGGGTAATCTCAGGAACATATAAGACATCAAAAATTAATTTGATACTTGAATGAGTTTTAATTGAAATTGTTCATGTACCTTTCACAACCAGTTTTTCTCCATTCCCAATTCTTACCTTGGAAATATTTGATTTATTGAGCTCCTTTAAAAGTTCTCTATCATGAGTCATATGGTTTGTGCAACCACTCTCTATAATCCAATCTTTTGTAGATTCGTTGGTTGTAGTTCCTCATCTGATTTATCCTCCACAATTTGAACATCTTCTTGAGAATCTTGGGGTTTGCATACCTTTTTCACATGTCCTAATTGATTGCATTTGTGACCTTTCACATCAGGTCTCCATCAACACCAATTGTGTTGATGACCTTTTTTCTTGTAATGGGGACAAGATGAAAAAACCTGTGTGTTGTTGTATTTGCTCATTCTATTTTTCTTGACTATGAAAGCATACTCTTCAGTATAATTTAAATTACATTCAACCGCCTCATGATCTTCTTTCTTCAATCTTTGTTGTTCTTGTGCTCTCAAGGCATTTATCACCTCTATCAAGGTAATTGTAAATAAATCTTTTGTGTTTAATAAGAAAGCAATAGATGCCTCATATATTTTCGGGGGCACCGTCACCAAAATCTCAACGAGTCTGGAATCTAGAAACTCCTTTCCCAACAATTTTATGTTGTTGGCAATACCCAACAATTTGTTTGAGTATTCTTTGATTGTCTCTGACTCTTTCATTCTTTGCATCTTGAACTCTCTTATCAAGTTCAAAACTTTCATGCCTCGAATCTTCTTGTCCCCTTCATATCCTACTTTCAAGTATTCCCAATTTTTTTTGGGAGACTTTAGAGTCATGATCTTGGTCATAATCATTTGTGAAACCCTTGCGAACAAGCATAACTTCGCCTTTTCCTTTCTCGTCTTCTTGTCTTTATCCATGGTAGGATTTTTAAACAAGGGAACATCATCTTCCTCAACGACTTCCCATAGATCTAGTCCCTATAGATATGTTTGCATCCTTACCGCCCATAGATCATAGCTTTACCATCAAAGAGTGGAATAACGACACATGACATATTTTCTTCCAATCTATCGACAGTAAGAACAATGACTCTTGATACCACTTATTGAGATTTTAGGGTTTTTGAAAATATGAGATATATGAAATATATATATATGATATATTATATGGAGGAATATGGTGTTGTATTTTATTGATATATCCTATATATAAAACAAGATATAACAAAATAGCAATTATAAAATATTTAGAATATTTCACTCTTAATTTATAATAATAATTAATTTTTAAAAATGAAATATATTTCTAAAACTGAAATATTTAGTTTTTAAATAAAAAAATATTAAATAATATTCTTACGCCGGATCATCACACGTAACATTAATCCTCCACCTTATTCTTTGATAATTTTTTTTTCGAAAATTTGAACTAAATACCTATAAAATAAGTGTTAGCAGAGTCAAATAATGTTTTTCATGTTCTGATTCGCATAAGTACTTATCTTATGCTAAAATAATTACTTCAGAAGATACATGTCAGAACCCTAATGTTTTGGATAAAACGTGTGGTCTATATTGCACTTCAATCAATTCAATGTTGTCAAATCATCATAAAATGATAATAGAATTAATTTCTGCCTACTTTGTTGACCATATATACATGCCGACTTGGTTATCACAAAAAGGAGAGAGGATTCACAACACAAATATTTATTTTTATATGAACAAAATTTATCTAATATTTAAATTTGTTTAATACTAATATTTGTAATTTGATAGATTTATCTAAATGTTTTTTTTTTCAAAATCAAGTTTTGATGTTTCTTCTAATTGAAGATAAAACTCGGAGTAACAAATAAATGCTATGAAATAAAAATTAATGAATGGAGGAGGGGTGGGGCTCCCCTATAAATAAATCGTTGACTATCCCAAAATTTGTGTTAGCATTGTTGGTTGTTAGAACTAGTGTTAGTGTTAGGTATAGAATGTGATTATTAGCAAGGTTTTAGTTTAGGACTAAGTTTGTGTTTATTTAATTAATTAGCCTGATATTTTTCTTAATTCCTCATTAAGATATAGAAAGGTGAGTGATGAAACAACTGTAGTATGTAAGCAAATATTATAAAAGAATATAAAAAGTAATTTAATCAAATTAGACTTGTTTTTTGAGAAAAAAAATAATTATTTAGTAGTTTCTAATTTTATTTGGTTAAAAAATATATTTTTTCACTATCATTTTATAATACTTTCTTAATTATGTTATAAAACTAACCCAAGTAACAGAATAAATTTAAACCAAAATGCTCAACTTATTAAGTATCTCATTTAAAATATTGGTAAATATTAAAAGTAAAAGTCAGAAAATAAAAATTATTTAAACCTTATAAATATGACATATCACAGTATTTGGTTCTTTAAAAATTAATTTTTATCACAGAAAAATCCATTTACATGTTGAAGAGAATATAAATGAATTATAGGTATACGATTTTATTATAAAAACATTTGTATTTGATGAAATATCAAAACATATTAAAATAAAAAAAAAATTATCAAATAAGTAAACCAAGAATAAGAGGAGAAAATCATGTTATCTAAAGGATGAAAATTTACAAAAATCAACAGGAAACAAATAGGAATTTCATCGTCTCATCCTTATTCTTGAAATAAAAATTTATCTTTATTTCTTCCCATATTTAATGATTACGAAATTTTTTGTTCTATCTCCATTTAATAACAAATATATCTCTCTAATAAATAAAATTGCACGCTAGACTTTTTTTAATTGTAATATATAGATTCAAAGGCACTCTTAATAATGTTGTATATACATAATACTTTGTTATTGATATATATATATATATATATATATATATATATATATATATATATATATATATATATATATATTTTTTTTTTTTTTTTTTTTTTTTTTTTATTTTTTTTTTTTTTTCTTTTTATTGAATCTTCATATCTTTCTTTTTTCACATCTTGGGTAGGTATTATTGGTATAAAATTATGGTGGTGGCTTGTGTTATGATGATCATATCCTACCAAACTACATATACAAGTCAAGAAAGCAATTTGAGAAAGAGAAGCTAAGAAATTTAAAACTTTGAAATCTGATGCTGAGATCCAAAATTATGCTGTATATGTCCACAACTCTCACCAAGTCATAGGAGTCATGATCTTCCTTAAAACATGCACTGTTAAGAAAGAAGTCTTACTCAATCCTAGAAAATTAGGATATGATATGGTATGATATCAGTCTGGTAGCTAGTGATAAATTAGGTCTAACACATAAATAATTTTGTTAAAATAGATTTTAGATGACTACGATACATTTTAAAAAGTGAATTTTAAGTTTAACTTAACTGATTTGTAAAATAAAATTTACATTCACTTATATATTTTAAATTTGATTTATTTCTAGTGGGTGTGATAATTCTAACATGTTAATAAATATTCCAAATATTATTCGGAAAAGAAAGTAACATATAACTTGTGATTTATGATATAAGAGTCATTTATAAAATATGACATTATTAATAGTAATTGTTGGTGAACAAAGTTAGATATGCATACACAAATCTTGCAGAAGGAAAAATGAAGTATTGAATACAATATAGTTAACGTGTAGAAAATGTCCATTGTCAATTCATCAAAGAAAAATGAATAGGAACATTTGTTATTAGGATCACATATACATGGAAAAAAAAAGTTTATAGATGGTGATAGAAATTAACAACACCTTTCAACAAAAACATGAAGTATACGAAAGATCGTTTGCACTAAATAAACGATTAAACCGCATTAGGCACTAAACCAAATTTCATAGTAGTATAAGCCAAAAAAATATATTATAAAATAAGTAAAAATTCTAAAGTAAGCATTATTAATTTATCATGTGAGGTATATACTTCGTCTAATTTGAAAGTCAGAGAGTTTTCACAAACATCTTCATCTACTAGTCCTTTCAAGAACATTATAAAAAGACATCTCACCTAAGGAAGAACATTATAAAAAGACATCTCACATCAAGAGAAGACAAAATCAACATAAAAATAATAATAATAATAATCTCAATTTTATAAATCAATCTTTGACAACTCCTAATTCTAAGTTTCATCTTTTTTACTGGATAAGCTTTTTTTTAGGTTTAGTAGCATGTTAAAAGTAGGCTTTAAATCTAATTCAACCCTGCAAAACCGGCTTGTAAGATAAAGTTTACACTTCACTTATATATTATGAAATTGTCTTATCTCTAATTGAAGTGGGACTTCCAACACATTTTTTTTTTTGAAATTCAATAAAAAAGTAAGGTTTTAGTTTCCAACTTACGAAATAATTGAATTGACTTTTTTTATAAAACTAAAAGGTCAAGATAAAACTTCTAAAGCAAAAAAGAACAAAATGAATTTTATGAAAAAGGCTAAAAGGGAATTAATGTTAACATTAAAAGTGACATTAAATTTTATGTAATCAATCATAAAATTTAGGAGGTTATAACTAGAAATATTTTCCATCTTTCAATTAATTATTACTTCCAAATGTGATTGAGAAAAAACATCAATTTCAATACATATATAGTTAAGCACTAATGGCAACAATAAGAATCATCCTCTCTCTTTTTCTTTGTTCCCTCTTTTCTCAAAGGCAAACGGCATTGCATGTGATTCTTAGAACAAAAACATCATAAAAAATAACGATTTCTATGATTCTTTGCATGTGAAGTACCATAGTGGGCATTGCAAGTTGCAACAACTAAACAACAAAACATTCTGGTTGTACCTTCGTTGTTATTCACTACCATAATCAAGTGGGTTTTTCTCTCTCTTAATTTTTATTAATAACTTATAATTGAAATCACAACTTGAATTAACAGTACTTTATCCAATCACTTTGAATTTCTTGTCCATTTTTGCCTCGAGGGTATCGTATTTGTTTGTTTAATTATTCAAAATAGGTCACATATTGTTCTTTGTTGTCTCAAGTGATTCGTGTGATTTTGGAGTATTTGGTTACTTTAAAGCTATTATATAGTATCAAACACAAATAACTTATATAAGTTTTCATGCACGTAAAAACAAATTTATTCATTTCATTTAGTAAATTTGGCTAGTACCATATGTGAAAATCTTATTTACTTTACTAATTTATATTGCTCGACCGATAATCAAGTATTTATAATTTTGATTATGATTCCTAGAAATGAGAATCGATAAAGTAAATAATTTTAAAAGTTGAAGTCAATTAATGATATTCAATATATTCGTAAATTGTTATGCATATTTTTCATATAAAGATAAACATACTAAGCATTATTAAGGAAGCCATGCTATTTACATTTCCAACTCATAGACGAACTAGGTTATGGATATGTTTAATGTAATTAATTATGTTAGCCTCTCAATTAATTCACATTAGAAAACTCATAAACTGTATTATTTTATTGAAATGAACCATGAAATTGACAACTTTGTTATGTCAATGATGATTGAATTAAGGCAATTGATTAAACATTTGATCATGAACTTTTGTAATTAGTTTACAGATATCACTATATAGACAATAAAAGTCAAACTTTCCAATGATTTTGGAGCTTATTAAACTAAAATCTTGGTTGTGATTGTCAACAAAAATACAGAGATTTTGTTTCTTTTATTGAATGATCCTTCAATTTTTTTGAAGATTTTTGTCAACAATTTTTATGTGAAGTGTATTGAATTTTGATACTCTATAAGGCCTCTTCATTTGTATAAAGGTTTAGGTAGTATATATACCTGGTTGTCTTAATAAAAAAAAAAGCCTTAAAAGGATTTTATCTTTTAGTCAATTGCTAATAATTTTTGTTTCATTCATTCATTAATATGTATATAAAGGTAATAAAATTTAAGTTTAACTTAATTAATATGTATAAAGTTAATAAAATTTAAATTAAACTCAATTAATATATATATATATATATATATATATATATATATAAGTAATAAAATTTAAGTTCAACTCTATCTCAATAAATGTAAGATTTTCAAATGTTTTATACGTTTTAAATCGATTTTATCGATAGTTAATGTAGACTAGTTAAGGTGAAGTCATAAAATTGTAAAATTGTAAAAATATAAAACAATATATAGTAAGAATTAAATAATCATATAAGATAACAGTCACTTTATCGAGTAATAAGAAAATTAATCCGAATTCAATTATAAAATATAAACTTTTTTAAATACTCAATATAATTAAAAATATCCAAATTTACAAAAACCTTAATTAAAATCTATGATTAATATTTTATAATTAACTTATTAAAAGTATTACTCACTTCTCCGAATTGAGAAGATCTATTGAGATAAAAATACGTTTTTATCATTATTCTTGTCTAATTCACATGTCAAAAATGTGAGCTTTTCTTTGCTATTTTTCTGAGTGAGTGGTATAAAAGTAGAAAATAATACCAATAATAATAATATATCAAATTTAAATAAAAGGGTAAAATAGTAATCTCACATTTTATTTAATTAAATTTTTTTATTTATCACATCAATCAAATAATTCATAAATTTCATTCTCAAATTCAATCACTTTACATCTCAATTTCTTAAAAAAAACAACTAAAATTCATCCACTCTAATTTTTTCAAATATATTCAAATCTATCAACTCATTTTTCCTTAAATTCACTCTCTTAAAAGAATACACTCTTAGTTTAATTTTATTTTGACTCATATGGTGTTTTTCAAGTACTATATCGAATAATACCTCGTAAATGTAAAAGTTAAAGAAATACTATGATAATTATTATTTTATTTACATATATATATATATATATATATTTTTTTTTTTTGCTGTATGTTTTAAATTAATCTGATTTGTTGGAAGATATATAAAACAAAAAGGTATAACTAAAAGGTTGATTTCATCAAAGATTGTCCCAATTCTTTATCCTTACTTTAATATATCAACTATTTTTGTCTAACTCTTTGATTTGAGGATAATTAATATGTGGTAACATCACTAGACACCTGTGTTGTAAATTAATGGTAATAAATAGGCTTCTAAAACTAATATTTGTCCTTGCTGGAACTCCTATTATAGAGGATAAATAATGAGTACACTGAACACAAAATACAAAATGATATAAAATAAAATAAAAAGTTTACTAAACATAACTACTTCCAAAATAAATTAGATGTTTAATTGTAATAAAAGCATAATTAAATTAAGATGAGATATTTATGAAGTTGGAAAAGTCTTAAGAGTTAAAAAAGTTAAGAGCCTATCCTATAGAAAGTTCAAAGCTTAGAATTATTATCTGACAACAGCATTGGTGTTCTTTGTAGAGAGGTATATTTTGAAATATTTATATAATTGCATTGGTGCACAAAGAAACAAAAGAAAAGAAAAATATAAAATTGTAAAATTAGTATCGCAAATTAAAATTGGTTTTCCTTCGCATTGTTGTTATGGATCACTACTAAAATAATTCATATTTCTTGTTAATTTTGTTTTGAATTTTTTTAAAAAATATTTATAAATTTTGTTATGAAAAAAAATGTAGAAAATTGTTGTCAATTTTTCTACAAAATATTTTGTATAAAACATTTTTCGCAACAAATTTTGTAAAAAATACTTATAAATTTTATAATTTTGTAAGAAATAATTATCCACAAAAGAATTACCTGCTAGTTAAGATTTTTAGAAAAAATAACAGAAAAAAGTCGTAATTTTTTTTAATAAATTTACAAGAAAATTTTCATATAATATAAGAATTTTTATATAATATAAGAATGTTTTGGAGAAGATGTTTCTCATATTTTGTGAAGCATGAAAAAATGTTTGGAGAAATTATCATTGCCCCTAAAAGGTATTTTTGAAGTCATTGTGGAACCAAAAGTTAATTTTAGTAATGGTCCCTATAGTAGAGAAACTTTATTATTGCACATAAATATCATTTTTGCATTTTCATTCAATAAGTAGATAAAAAAATGTATATAAAAGAGGAAGACTAAAATGTTTGAATTAGGACCAATCAACAATTTTGGTATAGTCTTCTGGCTTTTGCATTTTTATGAAATTTATTGATTGGTTTAGAGTCTTAGAGTAATTGCGCCAAGTTAACTTAGAAATTAAGGGATATTAGTTAAGTAAATAAGGTTTTTAAAATCAATTGAATTAATGAATCATTTAAAGCGAAATTGTTTTTGTAAATTTAAGAGTAGCTTAGCTTGTTTACTAAAAATGAAGGAAGCATAATTGAAATGACTATAAGTTGCAGTATTGCCTTGGGAAAGCAAGCATTGTGACAAATGCTTTTGAGACGAAAATCTATCTATGTATTTGTGATTATAATGAAGGAATTAGATTTCATAAAATCATTCAAAGATTCGAATTTAATTATGAAACTAAGATTTTATATTATATGCTTAGAAATGATAAAAATCTTCGGTGAATATTTGGAAGAAATAAAGAAATATAAAAAAAGAGAACAATTTTTGCAAGAAAAATTCACAATAAGAATAAAAGGAAAAGAATATAAATTCTCCCATGTTTGTAGTAAAATAGTAAAATTTAGAGATAATATTTGCGTACCTAAAAAATAATATATGAGAAAACTAATATTTGTGAAAAGCTTGTAAGTGTAGTTTGAGTATTTATCTAGTTACCACAAAAATATATTAAGACTTGAGAAAATGTTTTGGTGATCTAGAATGAAGAAAACATTAGGAGAATAGGAATGACAATGTGGGACGGACCATGCGGTCCAGCCTTTAAGTCTGCAAGAAAAAGTGTGGGACGAACTGAGTAATTTGGCTCAATGACCCGCTTAACCCGCAATCTGTGCCGGCCAACAATAGGTCAACCCACTTTAGTTTGCATCGACTTAAATCTCTAAAATCTGGTTGCACTAATACAATACATCATGTGTGTTTCTCATAAGCAAGTTAGTCATTAGAGTTTTTTCTCTAGTCCATCAAAAAGCAACTTGATTTTTTGTGTTTATTTCCTTGTTTTAATCTAGATAAGTCATTTTTGTTTTCAACATGTACTTAAAAGTTAGGAATTATAAAATTTGAATAGTACTTATTTCTTTAAGAATTAGGCTTATAATTTTTTTTATTTTTACTAATTTAATTAGATAAAATAAGGTTATTAAAATTCTACACCTTAATGAAAAAATACAAAATGAATAATTTCTCATGCAGGCCATAGGACAACCCGCAAACCCGTGGGACAAACATAATGCGGGGCGGACCAGAGAAATTAACCCATATTTCTTATGCGATGCAGGCCAAAACAAGGTGAACTGGCCGGCATTGCCATTCAGAGAGTTTGTCACCATTATTTAATGTGACAAAAAACAAAAATAGAACATATAAAACTTTTATTGGGAACTACAATCTTTAGATGTTCCAAAATGGAAATGTGAATGCAAAACCATGGATTTTAAGGGAGGTTTAGCAATGACTAAGTTTGGTCATGATGCAATATGAACCATTGTGGACATATTAACAAAACGTGTTTGCTTTCTATCTATTATAACATTACATTTTCCTCATTGAGATTAGTTCTAGTTCATTTGTAAATGAAAAAAAAAAAACATATTAAATGCATCACGTACCTTATAGTATAATTTTATGTAGAGACTCTAATTCCACCTCTAAACTTTGGAATAATTTACAAGGAGTATTGAAAACAAAAGTTAGACTTGTAGTTTAGCTGATCACTCTCAAAGTGATCAAGAATTTAAAAGTACTGTCCAATCTTTAAATGATTTGTTAAGAGGTTGTCTTAGGACAAAGTGTAAGTTAGGATCAATTTATGTCACTAGAGATAATACCCATTTGTAATCGGGTACGAATATCATATTATGCATATATGCAAATATCCATTATCTGCAACAACAAAATAAATAAAATTTAATTTATATTTTATTATGTTAAATTTTATTTTATTTTATTAGATTAAATATAATTAAAATTGATTTTTATTTATATGGGGTTCTATAAGAAAGAAGATATAGAATCCCATTGTATCCGTATGAAAATGAACATTTTTAATTATGGGTTGAGAAATAATTTACGGAGAAACTATAAGATTAAAATAATTATAGTAAAGATTAAAATTTCACAAGATAAGTAGAGAAATGCTATGACAACAAAGAAAACCTTGATTTTTAAAAAAGAAATTATGTTTTCTTGAAAGTTACACATATGGTTAAAGTTATAGAACTTTCAAATCTAAAAAACTTTCACTCAAATTTATTGGTCCTTATTAAATTTTTAACTAGATTGATTTTTTCACCTACCCAATTGTTTTATCTCCAAACTTTTCAAAACTTCATAATGTGTTTAATGTATTTCAACTTGATAAATAATTAAAAACCCTCTTCATTTTGCTATGACTTGATATAATACAAACACGAAAAAATCATGATGATCATCATAACATTAATTTTCACCCATGATGAAAAGGTCCTTTGTTATAATACAAAATAATAGTCTACATTTCATAGGCTAACATGAGAATCACTAATACATTATTTCCAATGATATTCTTTGTTTACTTGTAAGAAAATGCAAGACAATGAATAAGATGATAATGAATAATACGATTTGGTTCGCCGGAATCAAATTTCAATTAATTTTCTGACCACCGGACCATATATTGCTAGAAAAAAACAGTTTCCTAGGTTTAGTTACATAAATAACTTGCCGGAAAACAAATTCGAAATCAATGTTTATTTATTACTAACAACTGGTTGTTGTAAGTTCTTTTTTTTTTAATTTTTCGTCAAGTTTTGTCAAATCAGTTATAATTTTCATAATTTTTTTTATTTAAATGGGTTCTAATTTTCGTTAATTTTGTTTAATTTTTTTTTCTAATCCAATTTAAATCATTAACGATAATGAATCGTGACTGTCATGTGTCACTTCCTGATTTATTTGATTTTTTTTAATTTTTTAATTATTATTTTTTAAATGTCTACCTATCAGAGTCAATATTTTGCATGTAGTTCTTATATTTGTTATTTTTGTTTAATTTAATTCGTGGTTTATTTGATTTTTTTAATTTTATTTTAATTTTTGAAAAAAATGTCGACGTGTTAGAGTCAAAATTTTATATGCAGTCCCTATATTTGTTATTTTTGTTCAATTTATTTCAAATTTTGTTTAAAAATTGAACAATTTTAAAAAAATTATTTAATTTTAAAAAATGCATATGTGTCAACCTAGCATCGTGCCATGTGTCATAATCAATGCTTTATATTCAATTTAGTCACTTTGTTTGTTATTTTTGTTCAATTTAATTCCAATTTTGTTTAAAATTGAGAAATTCTCAAAATTGAGATCAAATTTAATTTTTATATAAAAGTTATAATGATGTTTTTATTAAAATTCACATTTTTATTAAATATTTTTTGTTTAAGGTTAAAATTAATTTAAAATTAGAACGAGAATTTTAAGGATGAAAACTAATATCATTGATCTAAATTTTTAAAATTAGTCTTTATCCTTATAATTTCCATTCTAATTTTAAACTAATTGTAATTCTAAACAAAAATATTTAATAAAAATGTGAATTTTAATATAAAAAAGTAAATTTGATCTTAATTTGGAGAATGACAAAATTGTTTCATTTTAAAAAAATTTGAAACTAAATTGAACAAAATAATTAATATAAGGACCAAATTGAATATCAAACATTAACTCTAACACCTGATAAGTTTTTTGATTGAATCGTTGACATTTAAGAAAAAATTAAAAAAAAAATACAATTAAAATAGAATAAATTACGAAATGACACGTGACCGTCACTATTTTTTACTGTTAATTATTTAAACTGTATTAATGACAAAAGATCACATTGAATAAAATTAACAAAAATTAAAACCAATTTTAAAAAAAATAAAATAAAAACTGATTTAACAAAATTCGATGAAAATTATAAAAAAAAAATTGATGGTGTAAAGATTTTTCAAAATTATTGAGCATTCCAACATATCAATCAATAACGTTATCTAGTAGTTCAATTTTACATCCAATGTAACGTCCCATTTAATTAATAAGCGGAATTAAAAGAAACGCTACACATAAATAGTACAACAGCACAGTCCTGGGTCCTTAACACCACTCCTACAAAACTAGGCACACCACGATGCCGACAAAAAACAGTTGAAAGGTCTAATAGATGAAAGTAGAGTAATAAAGCATAAAGCAATACATGGGCCATAACCCTAAAGAAAAGCCCATTAAGAAATAAGGTCCAGTCCACGCAGACTATACAGCGGAACCATCACCTCCCTGTTGTCCACGGGCGTTTCTCGCATCTGCTCACACCAACAAGTTGATGATCATCGCAAAAGAGAGTACCACACAACATAACACACAACAACGAAAGTATGGTAAGCTAAAGCACAAAAGATTTCATCCATACAATCAAATATATTTTCACAATCCCATATACACATATCAACTAAGCATGTTATGACTTTCCAAACAATACACTAAGACACGACTCGACTCATCCGGATACATATAACCTGGTCGGATTCAGCGGATGCTCGCACTTATGGTGTATACCTCTGCTCACCCCCGAGCAATGTGTTACAAGTGTTACAATGAATCAATTTCCCTTACCACAAGGTTAGCCCTTAGTGAATTTCAGGCCTCCTGCTACTCTCACCACAAGAGTCAGTCCGCTCTAGGTGAGACTAACTGACTCCTTAGAGTGTCAGGACGCAACCTTACCTTGAATCCTTACCTAGTTATACAAATGGGGCACCACCATGGACACCCACTAACAGGAGCCATGGAATTACGTCCCGACCACTGAAGCGCGACCCTGAAAGCCTCACTTAGAGACTCTAAGGAATTATGCACTGACACAGACTAAACATGCTCAACTAATCAAGAAAGATTCATCATACAAATTTATACATACATATCGCATACTAGTTCTTCATAATCCATCTCTTTCATTTTTCCAGTAAATCCATACCAGCTCATCATTCTCAACCAACATAGTGGAATTTCATCTCATGCCAATGTCGTGTCAATTTAATACCAACCATCTCATTCACTTCACATGCGAAGGTTCACGCCCCAAACCATCATTTACAATTCATGAATCACATCACTCATGCATATTTATTTGTCTTATGCATTTAACACAGTAATCAACATCCAAGCAAGCATAAACCATTTCAGAATTTCAGAAACAACCACACAATCACACTGTCTCGCCCAGCTCCTCGCTCAGGCTGAAGGGTCTCGCTCAGGCGAGCCACCTTCGCCTAGGCGAGGGCTCAGAAAAAGGAAACAGGAGCTCACGCGGGATCTCGCTTAGGCGAGACGTTCGCTCGCTCAAAAACTGAGTTGGTCGCCTGAGCGACCTTTCGCGTAAAAAGGGTCTAGGCGAGTCCCTGTCCATCTCGCCTAGGCGAGACTAGCTCGCTTGGGCGAGATTATCAGGTCTCGCCACTGTTTTCCTGCAACAGCCACACACACCAGTCCAAAACAACATACTCAAACGTTCACAACTAACATAACATCACACCAACCACATAACCTCGAAATTACAGCCAACCAACATGGAAAAACAGAATATATGAGTAAGCCATAGCTTCCTTACCTGGAAATGGCTAGCACGAGACCTCGACCCTAAACAGCGGAAAGCGGCAGTTCAAGGAGCGACTTAAGGTGCTGGAAAGAAATGAGAAGCAGTGGAAAAATGAGTTACCCAGTGTAACAGTAGCAGAACCACAAGCACGAATGAAAGGATACCTACGTAGAGGAAGAGAGCTGGTTCGAACTTGCGTGCCTACGGTGGTACCAAACCCTAGCAAAGATTGAGAGGCGGCTGCGACTCAAGGACAAGGAACATTTTTCTGAAAAGTGAAGGGAAGAGTTAAGGTTAGGACAGTCTTAGGGTCTGAATTTATTTTGAGCTAGCCCTTGGACCCATTCGATTTGAGACAGCCCTTACAAAGATAAGGCAGCAGGAAAAACTGGACCTTACATCCAATACCTACCTAAATTTGAATGTAAATAGCATTAATACCAACAAATTTTACAATGAGGAATAAATAAAATAAAATTTAGAAAATTAAATATCAACAAAAAAAATTTAACTGCATTCCGTAAACTACCGTGACAAAGAAACCCCTATAGCGGCAGAAGAACCACCGTGAGCGGTGGCGACCGGCAGAGAAAGTGTTGGTGTTGATAGCTTTTCCACCGCCAGTGACGGTGGTTGCGCATCCGATGCCGCCGTCCACGGTGCAGTATTAAATGGGCAACTTCTGACATCATTTACTTTTACAAGTGATGTCAAAAAGTAACTTTTACATGATCATGAGCTGAACAAAATATTACGCATGTACTTTGAATTTGAAATGAAATTAAATAAGTAATCAAACCAATTCAAATAGTATCAGTGAGTTAACACATTGCTTTAATAAAAAAAAAGAAGAACAGTGTTTACATCTTATGGTTCCTAAAAGAAAGAAAGAAAAACTCTTTTATATCAGAATTTGAACAGATAAAACTTACACATAAGAAAGAAAAAACCAACCTTCTATATCGGTACAGAATCAATATCCAGAAGAACTATTATCCATAAAAAAATATAAAATACTTTTATTCGTGTCTCTGTCAATTACGTTACTCATTTCAGCTCATACTCTTCTATTCTATTTTTATCACTTTTTTATTTTCAAAGTATGTTATATAAAAAATTTATATGAATAAAACTCCTACATTTTCAAATGCAGTTTCATTTCACTGAAACAAAAATAGACTTAATGTGCTTATAAGCCGACCAAGTTGACTTGTCCACTTCTGCACTGTTCTAATAAAATTGTGGACCCCTATACAATTAAATCCTCTACTTCCTTTTTACAAAATATTATTTGTTTTTAAATTACCAGCTATCTATTTATATTTTTCTTAAATAATATTTTATATTCCCTTAAAATAAAAATTCACTTTTTCCGCGTTTTTTCATCGTAGATAAAAATTGAAAAGCATATATATAAATTATATATAATATATTGATACTTTTATTTAAACATACAATCTGATGAAAACTTCGGTATTTATATAATTATTATTATTATATAATATTAAAAAAATTGAATGAAGCTGTCATAGTGAGACACTAGGACAATGTTTATAAATAGTTCATGAAAACGAAACACTATGTGTAATGGTAATTTTCTGTTCTAGTTTTTCTATCTCATATATCAAAATTAAAGGCATGAATTAAAGAGGTAAAAATATAAAACATTGTTGCAAATGATTCAACAATTTTTTTTAACAATTAAGAACATTTAAAAGACACCTTTTTTATGGTTAAAATATTTAAGAGAATAATTTATCTAAACCTTTTATCATTTTTTATGGTTAAAATTTTCTGTTCCAGATTGATTATTGTCTTTATCCTTCATATTTTTTTTTCTGTGGTGAGAAAAAGAATTGATCTTTAACATCAGAAAAGAGAGAAGAGAGAAGAAGTGAAAAATAAAAAGAAAAAGAAAACCATTTTGACTCCATTATTAGTGTAGTGTCCAAATTCGTCATCACAACATTTTTGTTCCATTATAAATACACCACCCATTGCACCCTCTTCTCTCCGTATCTCAAACTCAACACACACACACTACCTTTGCTCAAACAAAAAACACCAACGTTGTTTTTCCTCTTTCTCTTCTTCTTTTCTCTTCCCCCATGGAAGGAGGTGTGCCTGAAGCTGATGTCTCAGCTTTCAGAGAATGTTTATCTCTTTCATGGAAAAACCCTTATGTTCTTCGTCTTGCTTTTTCCGCTGGAATCGGTGGTCTTCTCTTTGGTTATGACACTGGTAAATAACACAGAAAACAAAAAATCTAAGTTATCATACTCCATTTTTAACCATTTTCTTGTCTCTCTCAAAAAACATCAAAAATCTTGTTTTGTTTTTCAAGTTTCTTGTAATGAAACAACCCTTCCTCTGTTTCTCACCCTCTCACCATTCCCACTTGTAAATCTCCATGCTTTTCTAAGTTCTAACCACAAAATCACTCTTTTATTTATGCTGGAAACTGTTCTGAATCATATTATTCACGATAGATTAGTATATTTCAAAAGGGTACACGAGGTTTATTTTTACAATATGATTAATATATATGTATAATTAGCATATAATATTATGATTAGTGTTGTTATTATGGTTTTTGATGATTAATTGGGGTGTGTGTAAGTGCAGGAGTTATATCTGGGGCTTTGTTGTATATCAAAGACGATTTCAGATCAGTGGATAGAAAAACTTGGCTTCAGGTAATATTAATATTCTATTGTCTGAGACCATTGATGAAGTTTCAGTCTTTCAATGAATTCAAAATTCTTGTGACTCTGAACTTACTTTCATGGACTTTATTGCCCTTGCTTACATCTTCTCTGTTCACATCCACCAACTTGCAGACAAAACAAACTCATCTTTTTCTATGTTTCAAACACTCACACAAATAGCCTCATACTATTATTATAATCAACATATTCCATATTTTTGCATACAATTTTTGTTAAAATAGTTTCTTTTTTTCAAGAAATACACTGAATGATATATAAAATAATTATGATGGTCGTAAGACCAAATTAAAAAAAAGAACAATAATTTCATCAATTATTTTAGGACAGATTAAAGAGATTAAAACCCTAACTAGTTTGGGAAGAAGATAATACTCCTTCCTTTTTGTAAAGTTTGTATTTGCAAATCACTTTAGTTTTAACTAATTTTTAGGTAAGTTTTCCTTTTGCCTTCGTGATATTTAAATTTATTAAAAACAAAGATTTTTTCTACTAGAATAATAAAATTTTATTTATTTTATTCATAATTTATGGAAAATGTAAAAACCATGACTTGATTTTTAAATGATATATTTTTCTTATTATTTTTGAAAATAAATTTTAACTTAACATGAATTAAGACTTTTTTCAAGATAATATTTTTAATGTTCGTTTGCGAACATTTGAATTGGCTGATCCTGATTCACGGGATGAGATCCAGTTAATAAAATTAACTATTATTTAATTATAATAATAATTATTATTAAACTAACTTCGTTTTTTTATTCCCATAATTAACATAACACTTGCGTATATCTCAATTTAGTTAACGCCCGATTTAAGAGTTCATTTCTAAGTTGAATGAACTGACATCATAAATTTGTTCCTTTCACGTTAGGATGCTTTGAAAAAATGAACCAACCACAAACCAAATACTTGGTTTGTGTTAATCACACTGTAAACAATGAAATAAATCCAATTTATAATTATAAAATAATCATTTTATGGTGGGTGATGTTTAATTAATGAAAGGAAAACCTTTAAATTTTATTGGTATAGTAAAATAAAAAACTAATATTTCTGGAGATGTGTGTGTATGAATAAATGTTTCATGTTTTTTTCTATATAGTATAATGAAATACAAAATAATAAAAAAAGTTAAAAAGGTATCATCACCTGAGAAGTTGACATGTGTCTTGTGTCACAATCATGTGTTAGCTGAAGAAATGTTCCGTTGGTCCCGTTGGGGTGTTGGCCAACAAAAGCAAAATTGAGCACTAGCTGCAGCAACCACTGAAAATCCCCAAATCCTAATTATATTCTTAACCTGCGTAATCAATCATCAAACATATAATTAAGAGAAGGAAGTAACTTGTGGTACACTTTAATTCTGATTTAGTATTGTTTAATTACTAAATGGCCTCAAATCTGTGACAAAGGTCAGATTCTTTTTTCTTTTTTTTTTTCAATTTTACTTTTTTCATCTCACTGTTTGAGTTCAATTTCATGCTGTGCTGTATAGTATGTGTGAATGAATTGGAATTGTGACACAAATCTGAAACTGTGATTCTTTGCTGTAAAACAAATTGATGGTGATGTGTGACTTTTGGTATTATTCTCATTCTGTGTGAATTGTAAAAAATCTCAGGAAGCCATAGTGAGTACTGCAATTGCTGGAGCAATCATAGGGGCTTCAGTTGGAGGATGGATCAACGATCGATTTGGAAGAAAGAAAGGAATTGTTCTTGCAGATACCCTCTTTTTTGCTGGGTCTGTTATCATGGCTGCTGCGAATGGCCCAACTGTTCTCATCGTGGGTCGTGTGTTCGTTGGCATTGGTGTTGGTATGGCTTCAATGGCATCACCCCTCTACATTTCAGAGGCTTCTCCGACCAGAGTAAGAGGAGCCCTTGTGAGTCTCAACAGTTTTCTCATCACTGGAGGACAGTTCCTTTCATACCTCATCAACTTGGCCTTCACCAAGGTGAGAAACTGTGCTGTCACTTTTCACTTTCTTACAAATTTGTGCTATATGAATGTGATAATAAATGTTGGTGTTCATGAAATGGGTTTTTCATACATGCAATTCCCTGAGTGTCTCTCAAGCTGTTCTCTAATCAAAATTTGTAGTTTAACCTTCTGTAATCCATGGGGTAAAGAGGGTAACTAGGGTGAAACTTTTCTGACACTGATTGAAAATTTTTTGTCTTGTATCTCTCCTTATTGATAGTGTTAGATAGGCATTAGCTATTTAATGTTTACTAGGAAAGAAATTGAACATACATGAGAGAATCTATTTCCATTTGCATACAGAAGGTTGGTTTTAGAATTAAAATGTGGTGGATCGTTGAACTTTGGTCTTGGTGATCTTTTGTTCATTTAGTATATGGTAAATGAGTTTGTGCATGTTTTTGTCATTCAGGCACCAGGGACATGGAGGTGGATGTTAGGGGTAGCAGCAGCACCAGCTCTGTTTCAAGTTGTATTAATGTTGACACTCCCAGAATCGCCTCGTTGGCTGTACCGCAAGGTTGGATCATCATCATCATCATTGATCAGTTGTCATTGATATGCGAAACTGTAAATCTTAATTGTTATTACATTTTTGTTCCCACAGGGTAGGGAAGAGGAGGCAAAAGCAATTCTGAGAAAGATTTACCCGCCTAGCGAAGTTGAAGGTGAAATTCAGGCTTTGAAGGAATCAGTTGATATGGAAATTAAGGAAACAGAATCATCAGAGAAAGTGAGCTTGATCAAACTGTTGAGAACCCCAGCTGTGAGAAGAGGTTTATATGCAGGCATGGGTCTTCTAATCTTCCAGCAGTTTGTGGGGATCAACACTGTGATGTACTACAGCCCCACCATTGTTCAGTTGGCTGGTTTTGCATCTAACAGAACAGCACTGCTTCTGTCACTCATCACATCTGGTCTGAATGCATTTGGTTCAATTCTGAGTATATACTTTATTGACAAGACTGGGAGGAAAAAGCTTGCTCTCATCAGTTTGTTTGGAGTTGTGTTCTCCTTGGCTATGCTAACTGTATCTTTTCGAGAAAGTGAAATTCATGCTCCAATGGTCAGTGCCATTGGAACCTCTGAGTTCAACAACACATGTCCTGATTACAAAGCAGCTGCGAACCCTGGTGAATGGAGTTGCATGACATGCCTAAAGGCTTCACCATCTTGTGGTTTTTGTGCTGCAGATGACAAGGTACAAATCCATTCCACCATTTTACATTTTAACAACACCACTAACAGACCTACATATACACCAGTTTGGGCAAACGTACCTCCTGGTTTTATTAAAATTATTACTAAGTGTATGAAAAAAATTTACTTTGTCCACTTAATCTTATATATTTGCCTCCATCAACATACTGTCCCCACTGACTTAGGGTCTTAGATCCCCTACCGACCAACGTCATGTTTCAATTTTGTGGTTCAGAACACTCTTACCAATGACCAACATCATGTTTCAATTTTGTGGTTCACAACACTCTTACCAATTACTGGGAGGGAAGGGCTAGAAAACTAGTTCAAGATCACACATAATGCATATGGCAGGATTTTGCATGTCATGTTACTGTCAATTATTGAGAGGGAAAGCAATGAAACAAGTTACTTCAATTCCAAATGTTGACACCACCATACATACAATTTTGCATTTTATATCCATTGACACTAATTTCTATTAAATTTGCAGCTTTTACCCGGGGCATGTTTGATCTCCAATGATGTGACAAAGAAGTTGTGTGGCAGTGATCATAGGGCATGGTACACCAGAGGGTGTCCTAGCAAATATGGTTGGACTGCCTTAGTAGGCCTTGCTCTTTACATAATTTTCTTCTCACCTGGGATGGGAACTGTTCCATGGGTTGTGAACTCTGAGATCTATCCCCTGAGGTACAGAGGAATCTGTGGAGGAATAGCATCCACAACTGTTTGGATTTCCAACCTCATTGTTTCAGAATCCTTTTTGTCCTTGACAGAAGCTATTGGAACAGCGTGGACATTCATGATGTTTGGAATTGTAGCCGTTGTGGCCATTTTCTTTGTCGTTGTTTATGTACCTGAGACCAAAGGGGTTCCAATGGAAGAAGTAGAGAAGATGCTGGAACAAAGATCTTTGCAGTTTAAGTTTTGGCAGAAGAGATATTCTAGCTCTGAGAAGCACTGACTCAAATAAGAACAAAGAACCTTGTTTGAGTCATGTTTAGTTGTTATAGCTCTAAATAGTGAATTAAGTGGCTTGTGAAATATGGTATTGACAATGGTTTCTTTGGGTAAGATTTGTGATAGTTAGAATTTTAGCCCTAATGTGTATGTAGTTGATTAGTTGGGTTGCTGAAAATCCTTATGAGATCCCTAGAGGATTGATATTAAGCTCTTCTTTATGAACTAATAAAAAATGTTAAATTATTATCGATTGCTTTACATTTTCTTTCTCAATATTATGAAACTTATTCAATATAAAGAATTTGATCTTCTAACATGAACATTTTCTATTTGGCTTCTTTTTCTCCTCCACACCAACTAATGGTAACAACACAAGAAAAAAAAGTATTTTTCTGTAGCTTCCTGCAGTCCCTTTGAATTTTCACCAATTATTACAAAAAAGGATGGAATAATAAGGAGTCTCATTGTTGAGCGAGAAAAACCATTTTACTTGAAAAAACAGAGTATGAAGAACATCACATCAGAGATTAGCCCAAAGATAAAATAGAAGAAAATCATTATCCAACAAGACAAACCTGAGACTGCTTAACCTCCACTCACTTCCACACTTTACAATAGTTAGTCAAAGAATCAGCAAGTAGCAAACACCTTCATCAAATAATTTCAAAAAATCACATCACACTCACCTATTAAGGTATAAAATTATGTACTACTTGTATACCATATTATTTCTACTCCAAAATCATAAAATAATATAGATTTTTAATCCAAAACTTTAGAATAATGATTTGGTAACTTACTTTCATCTATGTAATCTTAAATTTACCTTTAATTTTCCACCAATTACTTACTGTCACCAACCCTTAATTACTCTCATAATTTTCTTTTTATTTTGTTGTTAATTGGGAATACATTTATATATATTTTGTATTATATAATTCAAAAAATATTTTTAAATTATATCTGAATTTAAAATTGTATAATTGTTAGTATGTTTTCAAGTTTTATCCTAAAAATATATAATATATTTTAAGATAATAATATTTTAACTCGTTTTTAATTCATTATTTTAATTATTTTTAGATCATTCCATCACTATGTATTTTCAATTAACATATAATTAAAATAATAGATTAAAAATAGATAAAAAAAATATATCAAAATATCATTATCCAACATTTCAAACCTAAATCTGCAAAAAGTAATTACAAACCTAAAACCCTAAAGTAACCCAGCCCACTAATTTGTAACTTGGAATGGACAAGGGAAAGAAACCGAGAGAGTGGTGCGAACGCAGAGAACTCCAAACACAGAACGAAGAACTCAACATCAACACAGAAACTTGATACATAGAGTTTAAAGATTTTACATACAGATATTGAAAAAGTGAAATACAAAAAGTTTCCTTTTTTTTTATAGTATTCGTGCCCTAATCCCAAATTAAACTAAAATGGCAAAATCTACCAAAGTCTCGTCGTGCCCAAGGAAAATCTGAAACAGAGAGCATTGTCGGAGGTCATCGTAGATGGTCAGAGTTCCTTGTTTATTGTCGGAGGTTGCCATTCATTGGTCGAAGGGAGTTTGGAGCACCGCAAAACAAAGTTTTAGAACAGAGGATGCCCTTTACGAATTATCTGTTTCTTAAGTAGTTGTCAAAATCTTCTGCCAAAATGGAATCCTCTATGGTTTAAGTACGTTTTCCTTCATTATACATATACCACTGCAATCTACTTTTAGTCTTAGATTACATGTAGACAATATAGTAGTTCACTTTAATTATGATATGATATTCTTATCAGGTCTTAATGTCTGAACGATCATGAATAGGTTGTTAGTACCTGTTTAGGCTAGAATAACTTTTTATTTTTGCTGACTGGGAATCCTTATCTCAAGAATGCATGGTTTGAAGACTTGTTTTACTCGTTTCACTGGTTTTTTCATTCACATTTTCCAATCAACTTTGTTTATTGCTAACAGCATTGTTCTTATTTCTAATGATGTCGTAATTATTCCTGCACACGTTTCAATTCAAGTGACCAACTTTCGAGCATGAGAATATTGTTTTTATGTGTGTGATTTCATATAGTCTTATTGTATGAAATTCTTGAAGTTGATTTCCTTTTAATGGTATTTCTTAAGCCCGTACACATTTTCACAAGGGCGTGAATTGTTTGTTGGACAGTCCTATGGATCAAGTTTTGTTTAGAAGACTTTACTTTAACATTCATTGGTATGTGACTGATATATTTGAAGCTTAATTAACATATACATCTGTTAGAATTATTACCTATACCTATTGTATCATTAACCCTATGTGTAGGGTGTTGAGTGTGGAAAACTACCTACTGCCATATCTACTGTTGCATGTAATCATGCCTAGTATCTTAGAGTAGTCTTTTCATATCTTTTCATATGTACGTGCTTGCTTCACTATAAATAGAAGAGGAAGAGAGTGGTACTG
>Ga0214544_1005449_pt1 | contig 24623 bp, 18 predicted proteins | sample CNSS3metaG_FD_160074 | JGI IMG/M metagenome (GOLD analysis project Ga0214544, IMG submission 160074) | Root nodule microbial communities from cowpea collected in UCLA plant growth center, Los Angeles, California, USA - CNSS3 | ecosystem: Host-associated > Plants > Roots > Nodule | place: USA... | reverse complement strand
CTAACATCATATGCACAACATAACAATATGCACAACACAAGGTATCAATTCCCCCCCCTCCCAAAATCATTTTTCTTATAAACAAAAAAAAAACACTAAACCATAACATTCCCACCTTCTATTGCCTCATTACCAATGCATACGACGCCAAGGATTGCCCTACTCCAAACTAAACCAAAACCCTTAGCACAACTACCACTTAACATACATCTTTGAATATGACCACATGTGCTAACTGCTTTAACTATAGACATCGCAAACTCTCTTTCAGCTATAATAGACCTTCCATCTCCTTCCTTACTTAGTTTTATTCTAACAGCACTCAACTTGGCCTTCCCTACGAGAACCATTCTTAGTGATGTGCCTCTCCCTCTAGCATTTGAAACACTTCATCTAAGCTAAAGGCCAATCCTTCCTCCCGTGTGAACCTCCGCACCTGAAATTTTCTTTTTTTTTTTTGCTTTTCGCCGTTGTTGTTGCTGAGAAACACCAACCACCTTTGACTAAAGTTGGGCCTTGCACAATCGTCAGTTTATGATGCCATACCCCTTAGCCATCGTTAAGCACTTTCAAAAAGAGTTAGAGTCATTTATACAAGGTGAAGTAAAGCTCTTTCTACTAGTATATTTCGGAGTATCTCTATTAGATTAGTATAGGGCTTTTTAACAATCTTGCTTAAGTAGTAGGGTAATGTTTGCACCTAGCTTAAGCTAATCTTAGGTGATTAATTTTGTAACCCTACCTTGGTGGCCAGATATTGTGGCCACATGCCAAGCTCTTAGTTGAGAGTTTTCTTACAAAGGTAGTGACCATGTGTCACTTTCCTAGTGGAGAAGTTTTGCTAAGGTGGCTTTCCACTTGGCACTCTACGAATGTAAATTTTTTCTAAAAGTTAGAGTGTCACATGTCATGCTTTCCTTCCCCAAGATGGATTTTTAGGGTTTAGTGCAAGGTAGCATTTTTAGGGTTTTTAGTCTACTTTGGAGACACCTTACTCTGTAAATAGAGGTGTTTCCTCCCATGTATTTTCACCCATGAATTAAGTAATGTTATGCTACCAAAATTATGCCATACTACTCATTTAGGTCACCAAAAGGCTAGAGCATCTCATGTGGTATCCTCTAGCCACCCTACTCTTCAGTTGGCCCAACCACTCTTGAGAATACAATAAACACCACCATAGCCTCTTCCCTTCATTGAATCATATAGCTTGGAGGAGGAGCCACCATCTCATCACCCCAAACACCATAAAATCGAGACACCCACCAACCTTTATCATACCTTCTCCACCACCATCTTCCTTAGAGATCTCCATCTTGGATTGAGTCATATAGCATGGAAGGAGCTCATCTATCATTTAGTATTAGAGATAGGTTATTAAGTTTGCTTTTATTTTTCCTAACCTTGTCTTGTTGTAGCTATCTTGAAATGGTCCAAATCAACCTCTCTTACACATAACAGTGTGGCAGTAACGTTTACAATTTTCAAAATTAAGCTGCATCTAGTTCAGAGGTTCAAAAAATTACGTTCTTATAGTGAAATAAAAGCCTTGTGAGTCTAGTTTCCAAGAAAAAAAAGAAGCAAACCATTTAGAGTTTTGTGGAGGAAGTTATGGGGAATATAATTAGCAAAGGTCAAAGCTTTTAGCATATATGATCAACATTTTTCATGGTTCTATTTTCTACTCCATCTTGAACCATTCAACTTTTATGCTTAGGCTTCCGTCTTTTTTGTTATTTGTGTGTTTTTATGTATTGTTGAGACTTGTTTCGTGTTACCATTTGGTCATACCATATTTGTTAGGTCACTCTTATTTTTAAATCCATCCATGTGGTCTTGAATTATGTGTAGTCATTTTGATGACATTTTCTCCTAGTTTGTGATTTGCAAAAATCACAAAAAATATATATTGAACTTGGTTTTCAAAACTGCACTATATAAATTCATTTGAGTGATTTTTCTTTGCATATTTGAGTTCATAATTGTCATTAGACCATGGGCAAGTTCTTAGAGTTAAGTTTCTCTTATGTTTGTTTGAGTTTTATGTTCTAATTATATTCTACTCAATTTTTTGTCCATTTTTTGTCTCTTGACCTTTTAAGCTTCCAAAAGAGTTTTTGAAATTAGGTTTGTGGTATGTAGTGGTGTTTATGTGTGCTGAAAACAAAAGAAAATATAAGAGACAAAAGGTACAAAAAGAAAAAACAAAAATAAGTACAGAAGTAAAAGGCAAAAGTGTGTACAAGGGACCAACACCACTAACTTTTTATGTAAACTCTTATGTTGATGTTGTGCACTATTTTAATGTGAATATACCATTGTCCAACCACTATATTCTTATGCATTAATGCAAAAGAGTGTCCATAGTGCACCATTAGCACATTGCTAGTGTAGACAAAAAGCACCTCTTTATACTCTAGTTATTTTTGTTTTTGTGATATATTCTAGTGTATTTCTTTATGTGTTCCTTTTTTATTCTTAACCTTTTGTTTCTAACCCTTATTTTCTTGTGTGTCTTCCTTGTTGCTCATTGTTTTGTCCAAGTTAAAACTTCTTTTGTGTAGCCTTGTTTCATTTAGGACATTTTTCTTGTTTTTTCCTTGGACTCTTCTCAAAGTTTGCTTTTTTTTTGTGTAGGGACTTCTCATTTTAGGTGGACCAATCCTTGAGGTAGCATCTTGGAGGGGGGGGGGGGAAGTGGAGGCTAATTGGATCTTAAAGCCTTGAGGAAGTAGTAAGAAGAGGAGTGAACACCTTGGAGAGGAAACAAACAACAATTGCAATTTTAGTTATAAAATTGTATTGTTTTGGACTTGTAGCTCTCAACCTAGTTAGGTGTCTTGGGTGAGTCTTTGGTGTTGAATCACATCTCTTAACTAAAACCTCTTTTATCATATTGCAAACGTTTTTTGTTGGTGAGGGCTTGAAGGTTCAAAGTGCCTTACAACCTTACCATTAGGCTGCATAGTTTAGCTTATTTGCTTTCTTTATTTCTTATAGTTTAATGTGTATGTCTACTTGTGTTTCAAACCTAATTCCATTTGAGAAGTTAGGTGCAAGAAGTCTTGAGGTAAATTTTTCTAGGAAAGGCTTGGATTTGAAGTAATCCTTAGTGATTCTCCTCCCTTTTTTGGAAGTGAACTTGAGATCCTTTTGCCTCTAGAAAATCTCTTAAGGAATTTACTTTTGAAATACAAGTTTGTTTGTGCATTGCATATTTTTAAAACTTTAAGGATGTATAATCCTACTTTCAAGACTCCTTTTTATCAAATTGGTAGTGATTCTAGTGAAGAGGTCCAACCAAGTTTATAATATTTGGCCAAAGAATTAAGATCACTAAAAATTTGGCAAAGGCAAGAAACCCTTTTAAAAGAAAAAGAAAGAGTTGAAAGAGATCAATACATTGCCACCTTAAAAGAGGAAGTTAAAGTTCTTAGTGAAAAATAAGCACAGGTCCTAGAAGATTTAAGAAAAAGTAAGAGTAGGAGTAGACGTTGAAAAACTCCCATATAAATCACACAATTTGAGGACAATAGTAGAATTTTCAATCAATGTTATCAACCTCCTCCACTTAGAGTACATAGAAGGGAGTGTGAAAATGAGCAACCACCAAGACAGGTTGGGGTAGACCCTCCTCATTTCCATGGGAAAGAAGATGCTACGGCATACCTAGATTGGGAGATGAAAGTAAAACAACTTTTTGAGTGTCATGAAATCATAGAAGATAGAAAAGTTGAACTAGCGACTCTGAGCTTTCAAGGGAATGCCATGTATTGGTGTACATCCCTAGTGAGTGAAAGAAGACTCTTTAATTCCCCTAAAGTCCAATATGGAATGACTTGAAAAGTTCCTTAAGAAGAAGACACATACATTCTTACTACCATAGAGAGCTTATGGACAAACTCCAAAGGCTTCAACAAATAAACAAGAGTGTTGAAAAGTATAGGCAAAAGATGAAACTCTATACTATGAGGGTGGGAATTAGAGAGGGAAAAGAGACAACTATCTCTAGGTTTCTTAGTGGTATTAATCTTGAGATTAGAGATAGAATGGAATTGTTGCTCTACCAAGAGTTAAATGATTTGGTGCAAATTTGCATTAAGGTAGATCAACAACTTTTGAGAAAAGGTTTGAAAAATCTCCACTCTAACTCGAATGTTAAGAAAGACTACAAAAGGGAGGGTAAACAAGTGGTAGAAGAAGAACCCCTTAAGAACCTAGGGATGGAAAAGGAAACACAAAGACCAAGGGAGGGAACATCATCACACACTCACACTAGATACATTAAGTGTTTCAATTGTCTTGATAGAGGTCATGTTACATCACAAGCCCCACCAAAGGAACCATGGTCTTAAGGGGTTTTGATGTGTATAGTAGCCAAGATGAAAAGAACTCTACTGAAAGTGAGGATGAATATAAGAACAAAAGCCAGGATGTCTACCTTTGCAATGAAGGTCTTCTTATGATAAGAAGAACTCTCCACAATCAACCTAGTCCCCAATAACTAACCCAAAGAGAGAACATCTTTCATACGAGATGAAAAGTTTTAGAAAACATTTGTTCTCTCATTGTGGATAGTGGCTTATGTTTCAATTATTGCTCCACCTACAACCTTACAAACTCCTATAGTTTAATGATGGTGAGGACAAGATAGTTAATCAACAAGTGGAGGTTAAGTTTTCCATATGGAATTATGAGGAGAGTGTGTTATGTGATATAGTACCTATGGAAGCTTGTCACATCTTGTTGGGAAGCTCTTGGCTTTTTGAAAAGAAAACAATACACAGTGGTTATACCAATGAGATAACCTTCACCCATAAGGGTAACAAGTTTGTGCTTCATCCTCTCACACCATCTCAAGTACATGAGGGCCAAGTGCAAATGAGAAAGAAGAGAGAAAAAGAAATAAATGACACTTGCACACATAAAAGTGAGATCAATTGTTTTAAGTGTCAAAGTAGTACACACAAGTCTAATGAGTGCCCCACCAAAAGAGTACTCATGTTAAGGGCCAAAGACTTGTGTGAAGATTCAAAGTAGGACTTATTTCCATCTTCTTCTAGTAGAATGGAAAGATAAGAAAAAGTATGACCTTGGGTTGAAAAGAAAAGTCATTCCAAAAGCACATGGATTCAACACAAGGTAAACAAGAGTTTAAAGAGAAATGCTCCCCAACTTCAACACCTTAATCATTCATTTGATAAAAGATGTATGATCCTTGAGAGCTACATGATTTGGATGATTATTCTAGTTACACTTACTTTGTCTCTTGTTTTTTGTAGAAGGGTATTTGACCTTAGGGGAAGAAAGCCAAACATCTAAGAAAGGAGGAAGGATGTTCACATGAAAACTTGAAGATTTGAGGGCAAATCCTTTTGAAGAGGGAGGGGATGATGGCATACACCCAAGCCATGCAAAATACTTTCAAGAAGAGTTAGAGTCATATATGCAAGGTGAAGCAAAGCTCTATCTAATAGGCCATTTTGGAGTATCTCTGGTAGATTAGGAATATTTAGACCTTATATTAAGGGTCATGTAGTCTAAGATTTCTTTAAAGCCTTGTATTAAGGATCAAGTAGTATATGGTTTTTGAACAATCTTGTTTAAGTTGTAGGGCAATGTTTGCAACTAACTTAAGCTAATCTTAGTTGATTAATTTTGTTACCCTAGCTTGCTGTAGAGACATGGTGGCCACATGATGAGTTCTTAGTCGAGAGTTTTTTTACAAAGGTAGTGGTCTTGTGTCACTTTCCTAGTGGAGAAATTTTGCTAGTAGCTTTCCACATGGCACTTTAGGGATACAGAGTTTTTCTAAAAGTTAAAGTGTCACATATCATGCACTCCTTCACCAAGATGGGATTTTTACAGTTTGGTGCAAGTAGGGGTGGAAATTCAAGGCGGGCCAGCCTGTAAGATCTGTTTATTTTCTTGTCTTATTTTAAAGGGTTGCCCCAAATCAGTTGGGCCTAGTGCTAGCCCATAGGGAGCCAAAGACCCTAAACTACCCTAACCCAAATCATTCATCTGATTTTCCAAAAAATAGATTCCCTATTCCCTCTTAGAGTAGTTGCAAACTTCTGCTAGGGTTTGGACCTCCACCACCTTCAAACTAGCTCTGTCTCGTTCTCTAAGTCACGTAAGTTGCTTCTTAGCTCCTATTGGTTCTTCCCTAGTCACATTTTCATAATTCCAGTTAGGGTTTCGAGGTAACCCCATTCTTGTTTTGTTCCACTGTTTGTTTTTTAGCTTCGTGGCCTGTTTTTAGAACTGTTGTGTTAGTGGTTTGGTGTCGAAGTCTCGTATTAGCATTTTCCAGGTAAAGGAAGCTAGGATTTTCATATTTTGGTTGTATGTTGGTTGTTTTATCTCTATGTTGGTTGTTTTACCTCTATTTTGTGATTTTCGCCCAAGCAAGCTCATCTTGCCTAGGCGAGAGTAGCAGAACCTTGCCCAAGAGTTTTGCTCGAGTACTCGCTCAAGCGAGCGAATTGAGTTTTGAGCAAAAGACCATCTCGCTCAAGCGAGATGGCCTCGCCTGAGTGAGCGTTCGCAAAACCTCTCAAGGCCTCTGTCGCGGTCTCACCTAAGCGAGAGCATGCAGCTTGAGCGAGAGCACTTCTCTCGCCTGAGCGAGGGCTCCTGGCTTGCGCGAGACTCGTTGCAGGCCACACTGTTTTCACCCCTGATTGTTCTAAATTGTAAGATTGGCTGGTTTGCTATATTTAAAGTATGAGGCATGTGAATATGTATGAAATTTCAGATGTTATGGATTGGAATTGATAAGTTTGACATGATATTGGCATGTATGGTATGGTTGGTTACAAAGGTGACATGGAATTGGTATGAACAATAAGGTTATATTGGTTGATGAAACATGATGTTGAATTGGTTAGGACGTAATCCCACGATAGTTTCATGGTGTTGCCTTATTGGCCAGGGCGTAATTCCATGAATCTCTAGGTGAGATTCATGGTGGTGCCTCATTTGGTCAGGACGTAATTCCATGATCCCTGTTAGTGAGAGTTCATGGTGATGCCTTATTTATATAATTTAGTAAGGATTCAAGGTAAGGATTACATCCTGACGCTCTAAAGAGTTAGTTAGTCTCACATAGAGCGTACTAACTCTAGTGATGAGAGTAGCAAGAGGCCTGGAACACTTTAAGGGTTAACCTTGTGTGTGGAGGATGAAACACTAGAACATTTAGCTCGGTAGAGCAATAAAAGCCACCACACGTGCAAGCATCTACTGAATCCGACTAATTGTATGTATCCGGATGAGTCGTGTCTCGAGTCTTAGTGTATTGTGTGCAAGTCATAACATAATTGGTTGACATATGCATTTTGGATTATGGAAGTGTATGTAATTGTATGATAAACTATTTTCTACTCTAACTTACCCTTTTGTTGTTGTATGTTCTGTTTGTGTGGTTCTCTTTTTGCGATGATCATCAAGTTATTGATATGAGCAAATGCGAGAAATCCTCGTGGTCAACACGGAAATGGTGATTCTGCTGCATAGCCTGCCTGGGCTGGATTTCATTTAATTAGGCTTTCTCTTAGGGCTATGGCACGTGTATTGACTTGTCTTTTAATCTTAATTTGATTATTGTTGAACTTTGTACCCTGTCTTGTATTGGCATCGTGGTGTGCCTCAGGATTCCATTTTAAGTACCTTGGATATCTTTAAGGAGTGATTTTATACTCCACATCTTGGCTCCTTATATTATTCGGTATAATATTCCATTGACTATGTTATTATTTAAATGGGGTGTTATACAGCCCGCCTGGCCTACAGTTGCGCAGGCTAAAGGCGAGGTGGGGCGAGTTGGCCCGTTGGCCCATTTAAAATATTTAACATTCTTTTTTTAAATCCTGACATCATTTATCACGTTATTATTGTAAGTTCCTTTTATTATTATTATTATTATATTATTTTTATTATTATTATTATTATTATTATTATGTACTGTACCACACCTAGCCAATTCAACCAAGTAATAATAATAAACGTCCACCATATCTACACGCAAAGTTATTCAGGTAACCGACCTAGGCTGACCTAATCCTAACCGGCCTAAACTGGTAACCTAAGACACTAAAACCAGCCTAGGACCACGTATTAGCAATAGCGGCACGAGCCGCCAAAGAGGTAATCGGCCTATCCCGACCACCCTGGTATACTTAATGAAATCAAAGCCCACAACATTCGAGACTAAGGGCCTGGGCCAACGCCTAGGCCCACCTATAGCCCAAACCAAGACCCAGCCCATGAAATAGGCAAACATAATTAATAATCTATAAATACACATGAACCCCACGAATTAAAGGTACGCATTCATTACTCCATTAATCACCTGATTTGAATTTTCGAGAGCTTTGACTGACTTAAGCTTCGGAGTCCCTTCTGCAGGTAACACCTCCCGGGTCTAAGCCGATATATGCCAAATGGGAAGAAGCCAACCGAGGAGATAGCGGATATGGGTAAGGTGATACTTGTGCCTAACTGATCTTATTTGTTCTCTGCAGGAACATGTACAATCATTGTATAAAAGATAATAATTTTGGTTTTCGAATATGGAGTATCTTTTTATGCATTTTTAGGTTAACGAATTTGTACCTGTCTTGTAAGGTGACATGTTGTTATTCTACTTTAGCTATAATCTCCGTTGCTATTGTTTCTTGTCTTTGATTAATTAGACTAAGTGGAATTATTTGGATACGAAAATGAATATACATTTTATGGAAAATTACAAAAAAAAAATATTATGCTCATCATAATTTTTTTTTTCTCATCACAAATGCAAGCTAGTTGGGAGCTTGCGGGCCAACCCACGGGGCAGGACGGCCAGAAAAATAAACCCATTTTTGAACTGCGGAGTAGGTCAGCCCGACCCACACTTTGCAAGTCAAAAAGCAGTGCGGGCCAAAATAGGTCAAGCTGGCCTGCTTTGCCATCCATAGGTACAAGGTAGAACTTTTAGGGTTTTTGGTCTACTTTAGAGACACCTTACTCTATAAATAGAGGTGTTTTCCCTCATGTATTTTCACCTATAAATTGAGTATTGTTCTGCTGTCAAAATTGTGTCATACTACTCGTTTAGTTCACCAATAGGCTAGAGCATCCCATGCGGTCTCCTCTAGCCACCCTTCTCTTGAGTTGGCACAACCTCTCTTGAGAATACAATAAACACCACCATAGCCTCTTCCCTTGCTTGAGTCATATATCTTGGAGGAGGAGTCACCATCTCACCACCCCAAACACTATAAAATCGAGACACCCATCACTATTTTCCATAGCTTCCGCACCACCATCTTCCTTGGAGGTCTCCATCTTGGCTTGAGTCATATAGCTTGGAATGAGATCCTCTATCATTTGGTATTAGAGCCAGGTTATTGTGTTTGCCTTTACGTTCTTATAGTTAAATAAAAGCTTTTAGGGGGGCACGAAAAAACATATATTTACTGAAAAAACAATTTACCTCATTGCGAAAGATGAGCAGTTAGGGGGGCACGAAACGCAAAGGCCCAGGTCTACATCTAAATGATCATCAACGTCTGGAGATAATTACTTTGGCGGAGCAATCCAAGTTATAGTCCATACAAAGTATTGCTCGACATTACAGACTTAATGAGAAAGCCATTCAAAACATGATATGAGAATTATCCCTTTCCAAATGCAGATTTAGGCAGGATGTAGACTTAAACGAGTGCGGACTTAAGCGAGTGTATATCATACATGTTGTTTATCACTCGTTTCCTTGAACTTTCATAATTAAGAAGGGAAAAATATCTTTGATGTAGTCATTAGTGTGCACCCACATCACTTCATCAAAACTCTTTCTGTTCCTAATACTTCAAGTTTCATAAACATCTCTACAACCTAAACTTAAACACTTATACACACAAAACACGACAAACCCACAACCCTCAGGTCATCCTAAGGATGAAATGCTCTGATAAAATAAATGTAACATCTTATTTTAATATCATAACACTACTAAAATAAAAAATTTCATTATAATATTCAGAAAATAGATACTAGAAGGGATATTGTATATTAATACATTCATCCAAAGATAAGACTAATAATATAACACATATACATCCCAAGCATTTATATCATGGTTCTAACCCAAAACTATACCTAACATGATCTAATGTCGTCCAATAACTCAGATAATTGTCTTCTCATCCACAATAAGTGCCTATGCACTTGCATCTTCATCTTCTCGGCCATTAGAGAATGTAACAAGCCTATTTGACATCATCTCGACCTATAACGCTAAGATTGTTGCTTCATATGTGACTGATAGCATCTTAGGCACATCACATTTCAGGATCATCTAGGATGCCTATGAATGCATACTTGATATCATCTCATCCTGTGGTGACCGAGATCATATCGACTTCATCACACTACAACAATAAGATTAAAAGTTAAGACATATTTTTAAGATAATTTTGCAGTTTAATTATGGTAATTATTTAGTCTAGAGCCAATCAGGTAAGGGCCCATAAACCTAACATAAATAGCATAGTTCACGAGGTAATTAATTACATACTCATTATTACACTTATTGCTTTTGCTGACGCACGCCCCTAACTTGAGTGTCAAAGTGTCTTTTGCAAGCACACCCCTTCTCGATTTAGGATGAGACCTGAATTTAAAGATATCTCGGCTAGGAGGTTGAAGAGTGAAGACAAGAGAAGATTTTTATGGAGTCTTCGTAGTGTGTTTTTGGTCCTCTAAGAACATTTGGTGCTCACTATGGGATTGAGGCTCACTATATGAAGAAAAAACTATATGGTGTGTACAAGTAAGATAACAAGTACAAATGAAGTTAGAAATCCCTCTAGCAAGATGGCCATGCTAATGGTAATCCAAAAGGACTTTGTTGATTTCAAGAAGCGATGTGTCGAGGAGATGGACGCACTAAGAGTTGAAAATGCTAGGCTGAAGAAAACGTTGGATGGGAAGGAGACAGTGTCTCCCTAGCCTACACTAGTGCAGAATTCCCATTTTACCTCGCCTTATATGCCTCGGTTGGCCAGGAACCGAAGCATATAATGACGCGGTGGCATTTTTGCAATTAGAGCCAAGTTTTAGGCCTCGGTTCTCCAAATACCCGAAGCCAAAGAGGGGTATAGGCCCCGGTTCCCCCAAAACCGGTGCCAAATAGTGGTATAGGCCTCGGTCTAGTAAGACCCGAAGCCAAAAAGTGGCTGTTTGGCCTCGGTCTAAGGAGACCCGGTGCCAAAAGGGGATTTATGGCTTCGGTTCCCCTAACAACCGAAGCCATAGGGTTTATTTAGGGTTCGAATTTCACGAACCCTTCTTCTTCCGCGCGCCCGCGCCTCCGCAACTCCTTCCCCTCGCTCTCTCTCGCTCTCTCTCTCTCTCTCAATCTCTCTGCTGCACCCACTGCCACCACACCCTCCAAGCTCGCCTTCCAATTCAGGCCCCTCTCCATGGTCGCGCTCGGTGCTCGCAATGTGGCCGCGCCCACCATGGCCTTGCCTCCCTCGCTGCTTCGACCTTTCTTCTCGCGAGACCCACACCAGGTCTGGAAGTCATGCCATGAGCCCTGCTGTCACGCTCCCAACGATGATTGAAGTCGCTGCTGCTCGCGAGACCCACACCAGATCTGACTCGCCGGCGATATTTTCTTTTCCTCCTGTGGTTTCTCCGCTTCTGATTAGATGTGTGTGTTTGGGGAAGAGGCTTGAGTGTTTGATGCTAGAATGGAATGGGGGGTTCCGATTAGGTGTGAATGGAGGTTGCAGGGAGAAGGAGAGGCTCGCCCACGCCGGAGAGACCCTTGCAGGGCATCTGGAAGGTGGTTTTTTGCGATCGTGAAACTGGGTATATGGCACCGGTTTTGAAACAACCGAAGCATAAAACTGGGTATATGGCTTCGGGTGATAACCAAGGCCAAAAGGGGTACATTTTGGCCTCGTTCCAATATGCCTCGGTTCCAGACCCGAGGCAAAATGTGAAAAACAACCGGGGCAGAAAGCCCTTACTGCACTAGTGCTAGTAGGAAGCTTTGTGACCCCTCAAAGTTGAAATAATTGAGACACTCCATAGGATTTTACATACTCGAGTCTAGGGCGCTAATGTACTGCCCATTTTCTTAGCCCTACTTCTCGAGCTTGACCCTTCGATCTTGTCATTTCAGCCTTGAGTTCTCATCCTTGTAATCTCAGCCTTGAGTTCTCATCCTTGCCATCTCGCCCATGAGTTCTCATCCTTGACATCTCGGCCTTGACCTCTCGGTCTTGACATCTCGGCCTTGAGTTCTCATCCTTGCCATCTCGACCTTGAGTTCTCATCCTTGCCATCTTGGCCTTAAGTTCTCATCCTTGACATCTCGACCTTAAGTTCTCATCCTTGAATTCTCGGTCTTTAGTTCTCATCCTTGCCTTCCTGACCTTGAGTTCTCATCCTAGCCATCTCGGCCTTAAGTTTTCATCCTTGCCATCTCAACCATGAGTTCTCATCCGTGCCATCTCAGCTTTAAGTTCTCATCATTGCCATCTCAGCATTGATTTCTCATCCTTAACACCTTAGCCTTGAATTATCGACCTAGAGTTCTCATCCATGATATCTCGACCTTGAGTTCTCATCCTTGGCATCTTGTCTTTAAGTTCTCAATCTTGACCTCTCGGCCTTGATCTTTCGGCCTTGAAGCCAACTAGCACTGAACATAACTAGACAAAGGTTAGACATAAAATCACAACTAGCAAAAGAGATGGGAGCTACAAGGACAGTTTGCCGAAGTGACTCTGACTCAGCATTTGACACCTCACAAGGGAATACCAAGTGAAAGATACATCCCTACTTCAATACTACCATACAGTAAAGGCAATGTTGGAAGGCTTTATTGAGGTTAAGCTATAAGGCCTTCCATGTGAGAGTAGATGTCCTCTCAAAGCTAGCTAACATTGAAAAGAAAGGGCGATATAAATCATTGTTGCAACAAGTTCTCTCATCACCATCAACTAAGAAACTGAATATAAAGGTGGCCAAGTACACTTTGATTAGTGGAAAGCTATTCAGAGGGGGATATTCGATGCCCTTGCTTAGATGTGTGACCCCCGAGAAACCGAATATATCCTAAGATAATTACATGAAGGGATATGTGAATATCGCTCACAATTGAGAACCAAGACGACTCGAGTATTAGGAGCTGGTTACTTTTGGCCTACCATGGCGACCGATTATGCTGAGTACATGAAGAAATGTATTGGAAAAAAACATGGCAATTTGATACACGAAAAGCAAGAGGATTTACACTACATCTTCTCCCTATGGCCCTTTGTGAAGTGAGGGATGAACATTATTGGGCCCTATGCTTCAGGGAATGGTCAAGTGAAATTCTTGTTAGTCAATATCGACTACTTCACCAAGTAGAATGAGCATAACCACTAGAAATCATCACAGTCCAGCAAGTGCAGAAGTTTGTATGGAAAAAAATAGTATGTTTGTACGAGGTACCACACACCATCATAATGGAAGACATTTCATACATAAAAGTCTAGCTGAGTTTTATGCCGACACATTAGAGAATGTATCAGGCCTATCTAATATCATCTAGCCTATAACATTAAGATTACTGCTTCACATGTGACTGAGAGCATCTCAGCCACATCGCATTCTGGGATCATCTTGGACGCCTATGGACGCATACTTGATATCATCTCATCTTGTGGTGACCGAGATCATACCGGCTTCATCACACTTAAAAAGGTTAAGAGTAAAGAGATATTATTAAAATAATTGTAAAAATTAATTCTAGTAGTTATTTGATCCAGACTTAATCAAGTAACAGCATATAAACTTAAAATAAATAACATTGTCCACTAAATAATTAACTACATATTCATTATTAGTGCATTTATTGCTTTTGCTAATGCAGCGTCACAATGTTTTTTGCATACATACTCTTTCTAAGATTTAGGACGAAACTTAGATTTAAAAATATCTCGACTAGAAGATTGAAAAGTGAAAATAGGAGAAACTTCTTGTGAATACTTCTCTATGTTTTCGGTCATAGAACACTAGCTTTCACTTTATTCATTATTTAAATATAATAATAAATCTAAGAAAGTTCTAAAATTTATTAACTTAAAAAGAACAAAAAATTCTTCATAGAAATCAGCTTACTTGAGAGTCGATTTCTAGGCAAATACAAAACACCTCCGGTATTAAGACTTTTTATTCCTATACAATAAAAGGATCTAATGGTGTACATAAATTGAGAATAGATTCCCCGTGAGAATTTATTTTTTCAAATTATATTTAATTCGGAAAAAAAAAAATCAGAAGTAGGTGTGGGAAAAGGAGAAAATATTTAAAACAAAAATTATAACTCCTCACATTTCAATGCACTTCACGCACGCACATCTAAGTTGCAGCCAGATGTCACATTGAGACAAGTATCACCAACTTCTATCTGTCTCTTTCCTTTTATCGTGTCATATTTCTAACAAATTTGTCACCGTTTTTTTCTATCTTTTTTCTCTATTATGTAGGTAGAGGAGTTCTCTGGGAATCATTTAAGATTTTTCTGTTTCCATCCAAGTTTTAGCATCACTCCCTCTTAAATTCAACGCACCAAAAAGAAACGGAAAAAAATGGACTCTTGTGGTGCGGCGAACGAGAATGTCTTGGAAAATGGAAGTTGTTCGTCTTCTGAATCCGAAAAGGGGAAGGGTGGTTTGCGAACCATGCCTTTCATCATAGGTAATATTCTGTACTCGCTTTGACTTTCTTCGGTGTTCACTGTTTGATATATAAATGGCGTGGTTTTGGTTACCTTGATTGTGGAGTGATCAGTGAACGAGTGTCTGGAGAAGGTGGCGAGCTACGGAATCATGCCGAACATGATAGTGTACCTGATGAATGGTTACGGAATGGGCATTGTGGAAGGTACAAAAGTGATGACCACTTGGTCCGCCATGTCTAATGGCTTCTCCATCTTCGGGGCCTTCCTCTCCGATTCTTACTTTGGTCGATTCCTCGTCATTTCCATCGGTTCCTTCTCCAGCCTTCTCGTAAGTACCACCTCTTCATTGCATCTTTAAAGTTTTCAAGTTTAATTAGGATTTACTTTTTTATTTTTTATTTAATTTAATCTTTCAATTTTTTTGAAAAGTTTATTTTTATTACGTTAAAATTAATGTCTACATATTATTTGACTCGTGAAATTTTTAATTTCTTTTAGCTCTTATAAATTTTTAATTTTATTTTTTTATTTTGAGATCAAATTAATAATTAAATTTAATTATGAATACATGTTAAATTAATTTTTTATCATTTATCCACCAAATTACTTGTTTAATATACAAATTATTTTATTTTTTCTGTTTGTAAATTTTTACTGTTGAAATTTTTATATTTGTAATAAATAAAATAATTTAAATTTTATATTTGTAATAAATAAAATAATTTAAATAAGTAGATAGAGTGATTTAATATATAAAATTTATATATATATATATAAATAAATATAAGTTATAATTAAATTTAATTATTAATTTGGTTTTAATACGAAAATGTTGATAGTTGTAAAGATTAAAGAAATTAAATTGAATTAAAATTTTTAAAAAAAAAATTAAATTGAAAACAGCCACCTAACATGTTTATGATTTTAAATTTAAAAATTAAAAATAATTAAAATTTTTATAACATGTTACATGACTATGGCCTGAGACGCGTAGTTGATGATTTTTTTTAAAATCATAAAAAAGTAATATTAACTTAACGAAAATATCAAATTGAATATAAATAATTAGAGAGGACAAAAAAGAAATAAATTAACAAAATAGATGACTAAATCATTGATTAAGTCAAATTAAAAAAGATTAAGCCAAATTAAAAAAGATTGAAATTACTTTGTTGTAAGCTAATTTTGATTAGTTATCATAATTGTTGAGAATTTTTAAATTATGTAAATAATTATTTATCTTTTCTTTTTTTCTAGAATAATAATTTATTTCTTCCTTTTCGAACTTATTGAAGTTTTAATTTAAAAAAAGTAATACTTTGATGTTAGTATTTTACAAAATATTGATTTTTATTTTAATTTGACCTCTAAATAAATTATATTCGCAGATAAAAAAAAAGAAAATAGAAAAAAGGGGTTATTTTAATAATAATGTTTCTTTACATATTTACTGTGTTAAAAAGTGTTTAAAATTGTAACTTTAAAAATAATGTTTCTTTACAAATTTATTGTTATGTTTAATGGGTTAAAAAATGTTTAAAAGTGCAATTACTCTGAGAAAGAAGAAATGTCTTTCAAAGATTATGTAGAAATTCTTTTTTTATTTAATTACAATTTTAAGAAGTTAAAAGGTATTTATAACTATCTTCATTTTTAGATAATTTTAAGCTTCATTTTTAGGTTGTATGGCATTTTAAGAATTTACATGAAATAACTTTTTTAAATAATTAAGAATCGGAAATTTGCTTATCAAAAGTTTGCATACGCACACTATAAAATTTGAAAGATGTCTTCTCATACTTGCGACACTTGTCACTGATAAAACACGTAATGCAAATACTGATGGCTGAATGTTAAGTTGTTTCAACTGAGGCTTTGTTTACTGATTAGAGAAATTTGCAGAATTACATAAACCAAGAGGCCTAAACACTCGCGTTGCAGCAAAATTTTATTTATAATTAAGCGTTTGAACTTCATGGAGAAAAGTGAATCATATTTCAAGTTTCGAGTGTGTGGTTAACGTTTGAAAACACCATCTAATTGTAATTGCTTAAGCTGGTGGAGGCTAGAGTAATCAGCCAAAGGGTGTTCAGTAGTGCTATTTCTTTGTTTTCCACATGAAATATCCTAAGAAGAACTTGACATTTATGAATCTTTGATGCTGTGATAATATTTCTTTGTCTCTCACAGGGTTTAACCATTTTGTGGTTAACTGCCATGATACCAGAGCTAAGAACTTCATCATGTCAATCATTCATGCTGGACTGCAGCTCTGCTACCGCAATTCAACTAGCAGTTTTGTTCATTTCCATGGGATTAATCTCCATTGGAGCTGGTTGCATCCGACCTTGTTCCATAGCATTTGGAGCAGATCAACTCACAATTAGAGAAAAGTCCAATAACGGGAGGCTCTTGGATAGCTTCTTTAATTGGTATTATACCTCAGTTGCGTTATCAACTGTGATTTCTTTGAGCGTAATTGTGTACATTCAAGAAAATCTTGGATGGAAAATTGGGTTTGGAGTACCTGCTGCGCTAATGTTCATATCAGCTCTCAGTTTCCTTCTTGGTTCACCCATCTATGTCAAAGCAAAACCCGGTCATAGCTTACTCACTAGTTTTCTTCAAGTAGTTGTGGTGGCCATAAAGAACAGAAAACTTTGCCTTCCTCATACTTTTGATCAGTATTATCAAGAATGTGATTCAGCTCTGGTGGTCCCCACTGATAGCCTTAGGTACTTGTGCTTTCCCTCATCATCTAACTACATGTTAACTTTGTTGAATGTAATTTGTAATCTTCATTAAGGATCTTTCAGTTTCCTATTTACAAATTCTACTTCTGTAGGTGTTTGAACAAAGCTTGCATAATAAGAAATCCCGAGACACTGTCAAACCCTGATGAATCAGTTTTAGATCCATGGAGCCAATGCACAGTAAGACAGGTGGAATCACTGAAATCTTTGCTCAGAGTTCTTCCTATGTGGTCTACAGGCATCTTTATGGTTGCCACCCAAACCACATTCTCTACTGTCCAAGCAAATACCATGGACCGAACACTATTTGGCACTTTCAAAATGCCTGCAGGATCCTTCAATCTTGTCATGGTAATCACCGTATCAATAATCATTCCCACCTACGACCGTGTAATGGTACCTCTGCTTGCAAAATACACGGGCATGCCTAGAGGATTCACCTGTAGATCTCGAATAGGAATAGGATTGTTGTTCATATGTGCAAGTAAGGCAACATCAGCTTTAGTTGAAACTATGAGACGAAATGCTGCCATTGAAGAAGGGTTTGAGGAGCAACCTAACGCTGTAATTCACATGTCAGTTTTATGGCTAGTTCCTGAGTTTGTTTTGCTTGGATTTGCTGAGGGATTCAATCCAGTTGGTCAGATTGAGTTTTTCTACACTTATATACCCAAGTCCATGTCTAGTTTTGCCATGGCCATTTTCACTCTTCAGCTTGCTGCTGTTGATATATTTGGAAATTTGTTGGTGAGTATTGTGGACAAGGTCACTAGTGTAGGAGGGAATGAGAGTTGGCTTTCAACAAACATTAACAAGGGTCATCTGAATTACTATTATGCACTGCTCACTTGTTTAGGTATACTTAACTACTTCTACTTTCTCGCTATCTGTTGGGCTTATGGTCCTGCTCAGGAGAAAAAACTTGAAGCTTCAGCACACAAGGAAGAAGAGCAATTTGATTACATGGAGTTACCCACTTCCTAGATTATGTGTAAAGTGTTGTTTTATCCGTAAACGTAATAGGTTAAAAGTAGATAAGTGACAAGTGGTGTATTGTGGTCTTGCACGGTACACGGGTATATGCTCCAGAAATGGAATAAGGTATATTTCCCACGCTAAATATGGAAACTTTTCCCTATGAATAAACTTAGTTATGCCTTTATCAATAGCCTTTTCCAAAACTCGCTCCCATTTACATCATTTTCTTTTATTTCCTTCCACTTGGCCTACGTTGTACGATTATGGCTATCTTACCTATAGACAAAAGACAAGACAGGCGTGGTGTGTTTGGATTTTAGTTGGGGAACTTGAGTTAACTTTCAATTTCCATCGAACATTGAGTGAATATGTTTAACACTTTTTTTCTAGACCCAGTTAAAAGTAAAATTCATTTCAAACTTTAGTTAATATAAATAGGTGAACCTAATAATAAAATATGTGGCAATTTGTGGTTGTTTCAAAACATAATGGTTTGCATTATGACAAAAAAATATTATGACATTGAAATTTCTGCATATAAAAGAGATGTTTTTAAAGGATTGGATGATTTGATAGACCAAGAGAGTCTAATACAGTCTATTTATAACAATCTAATTTTCACCGGTCAATACATCCTCCTTAATATGACTCTGATATATTGTGATAAAAAATAAAGCTTGTTTCAAGATATTTGGTATCTTTGACCACTTGGCTTTGATGATGATTGAGTCTATGATTTCTTCTCGATGTTTGATTAGGTTTTCGAGTTGTAATTTTATACTTAATTGTGTTATAAGTAATTACATATGATTTTATCCTGATTAAAGTTTTGCTTTATAGTAGATATTCTCATGTTGTGTTATGCATTATGCTTTGATGAACATGTCATGCATGCATTATCTATGAAAAAAGCAAAGTCTTATTTCAAAATCTCTAATGTCTTGTATTCCATATGCAAATACTTGGTAATTCCTTAGTAATTTATCCTTTACTTTTACATTTTGATAAGTATCAAATATAAGTAAAATTACCTAACAAAGTCATGGCAATTGTATGCACAAAATAGACTATTTATCTGAAAATACCCTAAACAATATATTGTGACTATGTATTCTAAATATATTTTTGTAGAAAACTAGAGAAAAGAAGATAAAGCATTTAAAAGTGTTGTTTGAGCACTCTCACTTAGCTCAAGCAACAAATTCCTATTGTTTTGTAAGGTCTTAGTCACTCAAGCATCCAAATGGAACTTGAGTAAGGAATGTTAGTTGTAAACACAACAAGCTCAACACTAGAGCGGTCAAAGAGATGCTTAAGCAAGGAGTCAAATCTTGTTCAAAATATGGTAAAAACTCCTTGCTTGAGTCATCACTCAAGCTATGAAGAAAATTGTTAAGCTAATAAAGAATATCACTCAAACAACCATTCAACACACAAGTGATATGCATAATCTTAAGGGAGAAGAAAAATGTTGCTCAAGTGAGTAAACAATCACTTAAATGTTGGTTGAACTATGCACTCATGTAAGATGCTTGTTCAAGCATCCAATAAAGCTCCAAGGAGGAATGGAGATTTCTAAAGTTGTGATGAGGTCGGCATCACGTAGATTCGGTGGAATCTTACTACAATCAACGGCGAATCACTTGAGCGGCCTCCAAGCGTCGATTTATTCGGTGGAAATCGACCAAAAGACGCAGCAAAAGACTCGATTGAGTTCTAGTGGGGAACTCTTACTCGGACTCTCACTATTTTCGGAACCCTAAGAGGTAAAACCTCTACTAGGAAAGGTGAGCTCTAAAGAGGGTAAAAACCACACTATATTCATCAAAGCTAAGTTTACAACAGAGTGGCTTGCCTTTTATAGATGGGGAAGGCAACCGGAAAGAAAGCGGGAGAGAGGGGATGTCGTCTAACATAAATCCTAATGGCACGAGAGAGAAAACGAAAATCAGGTAAGGTTTGGTATGGATGGCATCATAGAACCATAACCCTAATGTGAGGTGTGAAAAGCGTGAGGAAAACAGTTGTGATGGGTGTAAGGGAACCCTAGTTCTAAGAGGCACGAAGAGGGATGCAACCCTAGCAACGTTCCAAGAGAAAGAGGAAGTGGGTGTTGGGTTCACTCTGTAGAATAACCACGTACAAGACTTAGAGTGATTCAATTGGGATCTTGTATCAGGAACCTCGGCCCATGCTGAAATCAAATGGACAACGTTGGCTGTCACTTGCAGAAGCATGAAGGTGTGCGAATGGAATAACAGACCATGCAGGAGTGAATTAGGCCACATGTGAATTGCAAATTGATGCATGCCTAAGTAGGCACGCTAATAGATTGTTTCAGCATAAAAACGCCAATCATAGACATAATTAAATTGGCACGTGTTGTAGGCTGCTGTAGTTTGATTGGTGTGCTAGAACGGGCTGATGGGTTGGTGTGGAGAAGAATTAGGCCTCAGGCCCAATGTCAATTGACAGCTTGGATAATGGGCTGCTTTTAGCAAAACAAACCCAATTAGAATAACTTTTATTTAATTAAAAATAAAAGAAAATTAAAAGAAATGGGCCTTGCCAATGGCCCAAGCTATGAGCCTTAATGGGGTCACATCAAGTTGTAAATAGGAGTTTAAAGTTAGATAAGAGGGATAATTATGTTTTAGAAAGAATTTATGCTTTTGTTTCTCTTCCTAAATATATGAGTATGGTTTGTAGTATTATTGTTTTATAACAAGACTAGAGTTAGAAACAAGCGATTGTACTGTTGCTGTGGTGATTTATATTGAAGGTTTTTTTTTCCGAGGGGGTTCATTGGGAAGAAATTACATATTTGTGACATGAGCTCAACCCACATAAGGGACTGACACTACTCTTAACCTAAAACCTCGAGGCATTGGGTTATGGGTCTTTTTTCTTAGATTATTATAAATGTTGATGAAAGCACGAACTATATGAACTTTATGGGGCATTTATATTCACTATCCTTTAAGACTTGTTTGTAGTGTGTTGCATAAGTCAACTAGCATACAACAAGAACATCTCGAATATTTTCAAGAAATCGAGAAACTAAAAAGATAAATTCTTTAAGAGTAATAAACTTTGGATAATAAAAGAAGAAGAAAAGAGAGAAAAGAGTAAATGAGATGTGAGTGAGAGGTATGTGTTTTCGAAGGAGGAAGAATAATCTATTTATAGGGAGGAGGTGGGTTCAAAAACCACAATATCCCATGATTGAAATCTACGAAGGAAAAACAAAATGATCCCAACATTCTACAAACGACACGTGAAAAGGCCAAGAAGTGCGAAGAGGGATTGCATTTTTCTGTGGAAGAAGCCTTATCTTTCATAGATTAAGGAGTTGTTAGATCTTCATGTATGCAGGAACTTCCAGTCATAGTGACACCATATTTGGACTCATTCCAAGCTAAAATAATTTGGTCAAGACATGAACAATAAGAGAGAGGAAGGTTTGAAGCACAAAATCCCTTACATTTTAGTTTTTCATTTGTTTTGGTCACAATTTTTATTTTTGGTTAAATCAAATCCCATTTTATGTTAAATCTATTGAATTTTGTCATTTTCATTAAATTTGTATAAACACCATTAAGAGAGTGTCGAGTTGGCTATCTGTAGCGGAAACATGTTAATATACTATTTTTTATACTTTTTTGGATCTTTTATCTTTCTTTTCTTCTCGCCTTCTCCTCTTCTTCTCCAAATCCTCCAATCTCTCCACCATCACTCTTATGGTGTGTTTGGATAAGACAATTCAAGAGGGTGATTCATTTATTTGGAGAATTTGAAATTCTTTGTAATAAAATGCTTTGTTTGGATATAGAAATTAAAAAACATTTAAAATGCATGCATTTTTTGGAAGTATTTAAATTAGCTAGATTAGAAAAAATTCAAATACCCTAAAAAAAGTGGAATTTGAAATTCTTCTCACTCAATGTCACACTTTGAACTCAACCCCAAACGAACCCGGCAAACTCAACAACCATGACAGGCTGAGTTGGCCAGACGATCCAAATGGATTAGATCGACCTAACGACACAAACAAGTCGAGCAAGTCAAACAACTAAGACGGGTCGGGCGGGCCCGACGACCCAAACGGACTAGGGTGACCTGATGACACATACGGGTCAAGTGGGACTGACAACTCAAATAGGTCGATCAAGCCCGACAACCCACATTGCCTGGGTGGGCCCGATGATCAAGATGTGTCGAGTTGGCCCAATGACCCAAACGGACCAGGCTGGCCCGACGACATCAACGGGTCAGGTGGGTTCGATGACCCTAACAACCCAGACGTGTCAAGTAGGCTCAATAACCCGACCGACTCGTTGACTCGGCAAGCTTGACTAAGCTGATGACCAAGTTAGGACCGACCAGCCTGATGACCTAGACGAGCTTGATCGGTACAACGACCTAGGCGATACCGACCGGCCTGACGACCTTGCCAGGTTGGGTCGGCCCATCAACACAGACTTGTCGGGTGTGCTGGATGACACAAATGTGCCTGACAACCCTGATGGGTCGGACAAGCCTGCCGACCTAGTAGGGCCAAATTGGGTCAACGACCTAGACGAGTTGGGTTGAGCTAGGTTGATGAACTTGACAGGCATGACCGGCCTGTAAGACCCGAGGAATTTAAATAATTAAATAAATAAATATTTAATAAATGCGAGTAGTAGGAATATTTATGATATTTAATACTTGGAGTTATGATGTGGAAAAGTATTAGCTAAAGTGGTTGAGACTACTTGGTTATGTTGAGAAGATTTGGGTTTGGGTCCTGTGTATGTCAATTGTTTGTTAATTTAATTATTTTATTGTTTTGTATGCATGCTCGAGACTATAGTAGTAAGATAAAATAATAGATAAGTATGAATTACCAAGAAACATGAATTGGCTTAATGGTTGTGCATGTACTTGGTAATTGGGAGGTTGTGTGTTCAAACCTCGGCTAGAATAAAATCATAATACTTTATTTTTTATGCCTTGGGAACAACCTCGGTAGGTGAAGAGTTGGAAGTAAGTACTACAAACCTGGATGCTTGATTCAAACCTAATTTCGTTTTAATATATTTTAATTAGTTTTTAGAGCTAGAAAAATGGAGAGAATAGGAGAGTTTGTGTGACTGCCAACCAAGGAAATTTAGAACCCTAAAGAGTGAGTGGGTTGAGTGTTAGACGGTTGGTCTCAAGAGGGGGCATCAACATTGGAGCGAATAAGAACGATATTGGAGTAATTTTAGCGGGATTTCTAGGTAGGGGAAGTTGAACTTGTATATTCCTTTTCTCTTTTGTGTTTTGATGCATGATTCTTATTGTTCTTCTTTGACATATGTGTATACCACGATGTTGAAGTTGACATTGTTTCTCTTCTTTTATCTTTTATTTTGGGTGGACGAGACTTTGGAGGGTATGCTTAAATCTTTTAGTGTCATTCATGTGGTTGTTTTTGGAAGCTAGACCTTGTTCCTTTTATCTTTATTGATTGTTGTGTGTGGATTGTGTGGTGCATTGTTTAGTTTCCTTGGTGTGGTGCGTTTGCATACTATGGTGGTTCTTTTTCTATGGGGGTGCAACGTTGGTAATGTATGTTTGGTGCAAACCCACGAATTTTCATATATCAAAAAGGTATTGTAATTATGACTATCCTAACCTATATTAACTACATGAAATAATGACCTTTCCAAATAGTTTTTCAATTGAGTTTTGTATAATAATTTTAACAAATATTATTATCTTTAAATTATTATCGTTTTTATAATAGTATAACATTATACTCAATCTTAAACGTAGACATTCAATTATTAATTTTCATAGTACACATTATTAAATTAATTTAATTTTTTTTAGTAAATAATATTGCGAACTGCAATACTTATATTCTATGAACTTGGATGGATTTTTACGTAATAATAGTTATATAAATTACCAATTTTATTTATCAATTGGTATTAACAACGAGTTGATTAACTTTTAATTTTTCTTGCTCTACGTTTCATATAATGCAAAATTTGGTAATATATTATTGGTTAAAATACCTTTTTGGTCCCAATTTTCGTCAAGTTTTTTCAAATAAGTCCTAATTTTGGTTTTGTGTTCAAATAGGTCCCAATTTTTGTCAATTTTGTTCAATTGGGTCCTTTTTTGCTAAC
>Ga0214544_1005446_pt1 | contig 24633 bp, 7 predicted proteins | sample CNSS3metaG_FD_160074 | JGI IMG/M metagenome (GOLD analysis project Ga0214544, IMG submission 160074) | Root nodule microbial communities from cowpea collected in UCLA plant growth center, Los Angeles, California, USA - CNSS3 | ecosystem: Host-associated > Plants > Roots > Nodule | place: USA... | reverse complement strand
ACAAGTTGGGATAGACGAAGGCCAACTACTTCACACAGCTTTAATATCAGATCACGTGGTATTTTTGTTTGTTGAAATATGTGACCATTTTAATGGAATACCTTTTAAGTTTCAATTTAATTACTATGACATCTTTCGACAGAAAGACGAACGAGTTAGAATCAAAGAGTGTGGAGTCTTCCCAGTGTATGCCTCAGAATCCGGGTTAAAGTTGTTTGGTAGTGATAGCACTGAATTCTTTGAACTGGAATCTATTACTCAAAGCTTCGATGAGTCACAATCCAGAGCAATTGGAGTTGGAGTTAGATGCACGAACGGTGAAAATGGATTAGAATCCTTCGTTGAAGTATCTAATAAAGAGTCACAGCTCAGAGAGATAGGAGTTGGTGGATCAAGTAATGAAAATGAAAATGAATGGGAACACCTTCTTCATGTGATTACTTCATCGGTATGAAACTTCACCCACTCGTTGATCTAGGCTCCTTATTTTTATTTCTTAAATGAAGTTACTACTTCAAATATAGAATTTGTTAATTGGAAATTCTCTTGATATAGATATCATGCCTGGTCTATTGCAATAACAATGTGTTATACTTCAATTTAGCAGGTTTTCTTTTGAAACACTTACGGAGAAATTATGGGACAGGAGAGCTAGCTAACTTCGTGGAAGAGTCAGAGTTGTACAAAAAGTTGTTTGGTGGTGAATTTTGTCATCATTTAGAAAAAGGGAGAATGTTATTGTATTTATTTTAATAGTATATATATATGTATATCTTAGAGACAATTGTTGAATGAAATATCAAATTGTGATAGTAATGGATTGATGATTTTATATGTGCAAGCATTTATATGTTGTTCATGACTTCGGAGCAACCAACTAATGGAATTAATTGTGGTTATGTTTTATGCTCAAGAGCATGATCTTGTAAAAGTTGAAATTCGGGCCTTTCATTTCTTTTGTATTAGTTATGTAAGCATGATGAGAATTTGGATAGAGATTTCTTGGAGTATTGGAACATTCACTCAAGCTGGTAAGTGCTAAGGAAGATTAAGGCAAGAAGCTAAGTTTATTAGGTCTATTGCTTGAATCTTGGATGTTTAGTGTTTAGGGATTTCAAAGGTTTCCAAAGCTATTGATAGGATAAATGAGATAGTAATGTAAATGTTTGTATCCAAAAGTTAAATTTAATAAACACTTAATTATATTAAATTTATAGCTAATATTCTTTAATTAATGTTAATATTTATCCTTTTTAGTAAATAAAATATATTAATTGCATAAAAATTCGTTTAACTTTTACTCACAAAAATGATTTAACAACTAAATGTTCTTATGAAAATAATTATGATATTTGTGCTTAAGTGGTCTACTTTGTTTGTTAAACTAAATCTAAATTTTACTTTTTACTTACATAAATTCATTTATCCATTTAAAAAACATACTGTAAAAAATATGTAAGTTAATTAATAACTACTAATTTTAATAAAATACTAATAATAATACAAATAATTATTATTATTCCAATATAATTAATTTCTTTATATAATTTTATTTAAATATATAATTATGTATAGTTATAAATAGAATATTTAATAAAAAGTTTAATAATATGAAAAAAATAAATAATTAATTGTAGTCATTTTTTATAACAAATTAATTAAAAACAGATAATATTATTTTATAGTAATATTAAATATAATAATGAATTATATTATTGATAATATAATATACCAATTAATACTTAACTGAAATTATAAACAACAATAAACTATATTGAAATCGACATCTTTTAAAGTTACATTTAATATAATTATTACTGGAAAAACATTTACTTCGTACCTTTTTTTTTCTTCCAGAGTTTTATTTATATATATATATATAGAATTCATCAGTTTGGTGCTTTGATGTCTTCGAGGAAGAAGTGTTCATCTAGGTGTTATAGTTTGAAAAAAAAAAATCTAAAATTTTGTCTACTTACTAATACAGATAAGATAAGTCGATTTTCATTTGGGTTCCATGATTTGATCAATTGAGTTTCCAGTAACCCATTTATAATATTTATTTTTTTATTTTATAATTATTTTTTTGAATCGATTTTGGATCTTTTGGTTTGTTTCATAAATGTTGGTAGTAGTAGAAGGATTAGTCTTATTATAAATAGAATGATTGTTGGTGGAATAGTAAGAATGATTGTAAACCTAATTTATTTTGAATTTAATAATGTTTAGATGGATCGTTTTACATGTTCAAGTATGTATTTGATTTAAGAATTAGAAATTCATTATACACAGGGTACGTTGAATGGAACAATGAATTCAGCCTCCTTAATTATAGCTATACAATAAGTTGTAATAAAATAAATCACATAGATTTAATTAGATGTATTTTTTTAAATATATAAAATGAGGGAAACTTATATTTATACATAAATACAATATATTTAAAATATACAATTGAATAATCTTATATAGAAAAAAATATATTTAAATATTTTTTTTACGGAAAATAATATAAAAATTGCAAACTCATAGTAATGTGACAATAAAATTTGAATATAAAAAAAATAAAACATGAATACAAATAAATAAATATATATATGATAAAATATTAAAGAAATTATTTTCCAGGAAAGAAATAGATAGAAATTCTAAATTTTCTAAAAATTTATTTGATGTCAAAAAAAATACATTTGAAGTCATAAAAAAAATTATTAATGTATTTTTTAAATCCTAATTTAATATAAATTTAATATTATGTTCAAAATTTTGGAGAACTACCTTAGGTGTTGCTTTAATGCAACTACATTTCACCCAAAGACAAAATTTCTCCCAAGATCTCGCCACAAAATATTTGTTGGCTTAAAATCATAATTATTCATTTTTTTTATCAATTTCTTTATGCTTTAGTTTTGAAGTCCATATATTTGAATATATAACAAAAAAACGTAGAGAAAAGTTATTTTTTTATAAGAAATAATGAAATAAAACAAAATTATAACAAAAATAAGAAACAAAAATGATTGTAAATTTTCCTCTAGAATTTCTTTCACACACTATTAAGGATACCTCATTGTTAACAATCACAAAGGAATTTTTTTTGAAGTGAAATTAATTAAACAAAACTATCAGTTTCAGTTTCCAAAACTTTTATTAAATATATAGATTATATAATAATAGTACATTAACTATTTGACATGATCATAAAACCTACTTCTCTTGAGAATGCTCTTAATTTAAAAATCTTTTTGGTTACCATGCAAAAGGAGTACTTTTGTTGAACATAAATAGTATAACCAAAATGAGACTTTATTTGTCAAAGAAAAGTAAACATTGATATCAATGTATATTTTGTTCAGAGATGAATTTCATACCTTCTTCCAATCAAATAGTGAGATGAAATTCCCTTATTTTCGTCCAATGAAATAATGAAGAAAACATATTTGTGGAAGATTAAAAGTAAGAATGCCAAGGTCACTAAGTAATTATCAAAGCTTTTTGAAGAAAGTAGCTAAAAATTTGAATAAGAAAATTAAATTAAGAATAAAATAAAATAAAGTAATGATGTTATATATAAAGATAAAATAAAGTAATGGTTATTTGAAGTACTAAGTAATTATGATAACTTTACAAAACTTCCTGGGAAGTCACCTAAAATTTAAAAGACAAATTCAATTAAAACTTTAAACTTGGCGACGTATCAATATTTGGCAGTAGTATTTGGCAGTACATTGAGTCCCACAAAGCATAATTGCTCACGTTGATAATTGATGCTCACATAATTGGAAGGGGGGCTTCTCCCTACACCTCCAAAGAGTTCTACTGCACCCCCAAAGATTAATTGTGTGGTCCATTTTACCCCTCTGACTTACCTCTGTCTTAAGTAGGTAAAAGTAATTAAAAATAATTACTGCGTTAGGTGAACTGAGAGTTGAGAGTTGTATTTGGTTCTTATGTTGCACCCCTCGACAAGTCATTTTCATTGCTCTTTTCAGAACCTCTACGGCTTTCACTCTCAACTGTCTACTATGTTTGCACTTCCGTTGGTTGCATCAGGTTTATCGAAACGTTGTTCCGTTTTTCACTTGTTTAAGTTTTATCTTCTTAAGGTATGTAAGTTATTTTTTGACGTCCATCATCCATCATCCATCCTTCTGAAATACTATCATATGCATGCATCTTATAGTTCAACTTTTATATATCAACGCATTTTATACGTTAAGCTTTGTATATACTGAATGCATTTTATATATACTGAATGCATGAATGGTTGATTATGGTTATGAATGAGTGATTTGTGTTTCAAGATACTGATAGATAATGACATGGAAAAGAGAAAAAAAAACTCAAAAAGCATACATTGGCTTTTAACATCCGGTTGTGCCCAAAAACGGATTTAGAAATCCACTTAAAAAATTAAACAGATTTCAGTTTTCCAGAAAATGGATTTGGACAGAAAGCATACACTGACTTTCGACATCCGGTTGTGTTCGAAAACGGATTTAGAAATCCATTTCACAAATTAAACAGATTTCAACATCTGGTTTTCCAGAAAACGGACCGTTTCAATTGTTAAAATTTTAAGTTGTTTATATTTTTTTTGTGATTCATTATATATTTATTTAATTATTTTTTCAAACTTTTGAAAATTAAATATTTTGTTAAATCTTTAATTCTTAATTTTGAATTTGTTTTTAATACAAACCAGTTTCTAGTGGTAATGATAAGCACGAATTTCATTTTACACAAACTGGAAACCGAAATCTTGTTTTTATTTTGTTTTACTTATTTTTTTGAATTTCTTTTTGAATTTTGAAATACTTTCTAATTATTTTGAATATTTTGTTAGTTGTGGTGATTTTGTTAGCTTTATGTATAAATTAGGGCTGCGCAAAATAAACCAAACGCACTGCACTGCCAAAAACTGCACTAAACTAAAAAATAGTTCGCATGAACTGCACTGAACTGAAAAACAGTTCAGACGAATTGAACTGAATTGTTTTTCTTAAAAATAAACTAGACTGAACTGTACTGCATTATAATATGAACTGAACTGTTTCATGAACTGCACTACGTCAGAACTGAACTGCAGTATTTTTGAATTGAACTGCACTAATTTATTTAACGTATTTGTTTTATATTTTTATTTATTAACTTTATTAATTAGTTGACAATTTAATTTCTTTTTAATTTAGTGTTAAATATATTTTTAATAATTTTTTATTTGTTATTTTATTTAATATTTTATTTATTGTTTATTGTTTTAATAATAGTTTACCGGACTTTAATTGTCGATATATAATTTTATTTAATATAGTTATATATAATATAAAAATCTAAAATTAAATAATTAATATATAAATATAAAAAAATTGAAATTAAATTTTATAAATAAAATTAAATAAAAAAATAAAAACATTAAAAGCTAATAAATAATAAATAAGTAAAAATAACTTGAAAATAATTAAATATAATTAATCTAGATATTATAAAAGCAAATATTTTAAATAAAAATTAATCATTATTAATTAAAAATTAACAAAGTAAAAATAACTATAAAATATATAACTAAAAAATTATGAAAAATAAAATTAAAAATAATGTAATAAAATAAAAAACAAATTAAAACAAAAATAATAAAAATAAATACATAAAATCTCAAGTTCAGAATTAAAAAACAATAAATATTAATAAAATATATTATAAAAACAATTAAACAGCAACTTAATAATACGTAAAATTAATCAAATTGAAAATTAAATCTTATATGTAAAATAAATAAATAAAAAACTAAATTAACGGAATTGGAATACCGATATACAAATATCAACTTTAAATAAAAAAATAATTTACCAACCGGACAACCGGACTTCCATTACCGATATATATAATTTTATTTAATATAAAATCTAAAATTAAATAATTAATATATAAATATAAAAAAAATTGAAATTAAATCTTATAAATAAAATCAAATAAATAAATAAAAACATTAAAAATTAACAAATAATGAATAAGTAAAAATAACTCGAAAATAATTAAATATAATTAATCTAGATATTATAAAGACAAATATTTTAAATAAAAATTTATCATTATTAATTAAAAGTTAACAAAGTAAAAATAACTATAAAATATATAACTAAAAAGATATATGAAAAATAAAATTAAAAATAATGTAATAAATGAATAAAAAAATAACAAATTAAAACAAAAGTAATAAAAATAAATACATAAAATCTCAAGTTAAGAATTAAAAAATAATAAATATTAATAAAATATATTATAAAACCAATTAAATTTCAAAATTAAAAAATAATAAAATATAATAAAATATATTATACAAACAATTAAGTAGCAACTTAATAATATGTAAAATTAATCAAATTAAAATTAAATCTTATACGTAAAATAAATAAATAAAACTAAATTAACGGAATTGGAATGCCGATATAAAAATATCAATTTTAAATAAAAAAATAGTTTACCAATCGGACTTCCATTATCGATATATAATTTTATTTAATATAAAATCTAAAATTAAATAATTAATATATAAACATAAAAAAATTGAAATTAAATCTTATAAATAAAATCAAATAAATAAATAAAAACATTAAAAACTCAAAAATAATTAAATATAATTAATCTAGATATTATAAAGACAAATATTTTAAATAAAAATTTATCATTATTAATTAAAAATTAACAAAGTAAAGTAACTATAAAATATAAAATAATAAAATTTTATTTAATGTACTTTAAATAAAATATAAACAATTTAAAATTAAATAATTAATACATAAATTATAAAATAATTGAAATTAAATCTTACAAAATAAATCAAATAAAAAAATAACAAAATTGAAATCATCAACCGGACTACAAATGACGGTTAAAAAAAAACTGATCTTGAATTTCGTAACTGAGCTTTGAATGCCGGTAGACAATTCAACCAAGCTTCGAATACCGGTTCACAATTCCAAATCTGTTAGTTCACCGGGTTTCGAAAGCCGGTTAAAGATTTTACCGGGTTTCGAAATACGGTCTACCCAAATCCGTTTTTCACTTCTACATAGTCTTAGAAACGATCCTACACATAATATATTTTTTTCATGTTCAAACAATAACCATATTCATTTATATTTCCAAGTACATTCAAACAATAACCATAAATAGAAGAATAGTGCATACCACTATTGAGAAAAACAAAGAACCTTCCTTGTAGATTTCTTCTGTGCACCAGCCGGTGTGGGTTTGGATGCAAAGGGCCTCCTAGCAGCAGCAAATTTCAAATTAGGGTACTCTGAGTGGAAAACGTCTCTTTTAATAAAGAGAAAGTGAAGGAGTGATCTTAAGAAGTGTTGGGGGTGTGAGATTTATGACAGAACCCGTGACTTTAGAGCAGAGCCAGAGATAATCTTTTTCTTTTAACTTTTACCGTTGAATAGTCAAAAGGTTCAGAGGGGTACTATTGGAAATTTGATATTTTTGGGGGTGTAGTAGAACTCTTTGGAGGTGTAGGGAGAAGCTCCCAATTGGAAGATGTGTGTTTGCAGTGCATTATGACACCAAAACCCAAAATATTAATTGCTTTGTTTAAAGAAGAAGATGAAAAGTTAAGTGTTAGAGGACAAAAAATTGACTTTGATGAGTGAGAAGATAAGTGTTGGAAAAGGAAGGTGAAAGGTTGGTGATGGTGGTCTTGGAAAACAAAAAACGAAAAACTTTGTAGTAGTGGCGTTGGCATGAATTAATTTTTTTGGGAAGATGGAAAGTAGGTCTTTACTATTGAAGAAGATAGTTGAAATTATGTAAGAATTTTATTATGACTTCTTTGAAGATGCAAAGTAAGTTTCTATTACTTGTCTACAAGGAAAATTGGATAACATCATTGAAACTTAATTTTTTATTTAGAAAGTTGGCAACATCAACTAAACTTTTACTAACATCATTGTCGCATATAGTATTTTGGATCTTACACGAAATGAGGAAGAAAAATTTTTGAAAGACAACAATACAATGAAAATGACACATTATGTATTTGTGGATTTGTGAAAGATAAAAAAACAAATGTTAACATGATAGATTTACCAAAAATAATAAATTTTAGTATTTTAGGGATGTCCATCCAATGCAAATATTTTGTAGAAAGAAAAATTTTATTGTTCATTACATTCTAGTGCTAAGACAAAGAAGTTTTCCAGTGTGAAAACTTTCTCATTGGCACTTTGACAACAAACTTTATGATTTGAGAATTTCAAAATGGGCATTTGGTCCCACAAAACTATTGGTCTTCATAATAAATAATAACAATGCATTATAAATATGCAAAATTTTCTTGTTTATTGTGGATCTGCCCATTGATATATTTCAATGCATTAAGACCATAAAAAATGAATTGCTTCTAGTTACAATTAATGTTGTGTGAATTAATGCTTGGTGAGAATAAAATTAAAGTCCCAATTATTAATTAATTTTCATTATATTACTTTCATTAACAATGTTTGAAAAACATAATTTCATAATCTAGAAAATTTTAAAAAAAATATCATATTTTCCAATTACAACTTATTGTAAAGAACTTTGATGTCAATGCTAATTTTGTTACACTCAACTTTGAAAAAAAGAAAATCTATGCCTTCTTCCAAAGCATGAAGAAGGAATGAGTTAATTAATAATTAGATGCGGACTACACTTACCAAGATGCGAGGGTTTGACATGTAGTTGGACTTTTTAGTTACCAATATAAATTGAAGTTGAACTTTTGGATTATTGAAATACAAATTCAATTAATAATTTTAATAAAAGAATAAAAATAAAAATGCCTAAATAAAAATATATAAAAGATTAAAATGTCACCAAATAATACAAAATGCTAATTTCAAATCCTAAAGACAAACTTTTTAGTTTATTAAACTATCAAAAACTGAGTTTTGAATTTTGCCAAAATCAATTAAAGAAATAAATATCACTATATAAGTCAAACAAATTTGAAGCTCAATATTTATATTTAAATAATTATATAATAAAGATTAACTGATTATATAATAAAAATAAATCTTCAATATTGATAAGTATAAATATATGTTTATTTGTTAATCTTAAAATGTTTGCTATCAGTACTATTGGTTATTCTTATTATTGCTATTAATTGTTACTATTATTATTAAAGTATACAAAAAATATTATTGAAAAAAATAAGTATGTCTTTTTGGTATTGAAAAAATATTTACTTTACGCTATTTATAGTGATAATTTCTAATCTCAAATTTTCTGTAGGATTCTAAAAGATTGAACATTATTTCGGATATACATCTCTATTGCGTACATCATTACTTTGCATATATCATTATTGCATCCAAAAAAAAGTGTTTACATATAATTGAATTAAATTAAGTTAAATTGAATCATGTAATATATTATTATACATTATTATTAAATAGTAAATAACAAATGTCAAATATTAATAATTATTTTTCTTATATTAAAATTAACATAGCAAAATACAACTCATAAAATAATAATCCTAAATAATAAAAAAATTGGTGTGAGAAGACCACGAGAGAGCATTGAATGTTTTGGAAATGATTAACTGTTGCATGCTCCAGCCAAAAGGTGTGCGACAAGAAATCTGTTGTTATCTTTTCACACTTAAGTATGCTTTGGAAGATACAAAAGTTACCTAAAACATAAAAACAAAGTTTTTCAACAATCCACGTATTTGAATCAATCATAAAAAAATACTTTATACTTTAATTTCAATTTTAAAGTATCTTCGGTAATTCAACATGATTCACAGTTACTCTATCATACCTCATATGCATAAATTCCTTGTACATTCACATGTATTCACCCACTTAAATCATACCAACTATTAATGTACTCCAAGAATAAACCATGCTTAGAGAAATGGTAAAACAAAAACCAATTCATGCATATATTCATACAAAGTTCAAGACTTCTCTCAAATAGTGACTACAAAAGTCCTTTTCAAAAATCATACTTTAACATCATATATTCATCCCTCATATCACCTAACTTTAACATCCATACTTAGTCATATTTTCATACATTAGTTTCACATTATGCATTCCATAAGGTGCATTCCAAAAACAGAACCCACATTCTACAGATAACCCATACCAAAAATCATACTTTACCTAAATCGCATCTGCACTAATCCCTTTACTCTAATACATTAAGCCAATTCCAATTTAGTATCGTCACCCAGTCATATTTCCATGCATTAGATACACAACAATAAAGTTTGTCTAATTCCTATTACTACCACATGTATGAGTCCAAATAAACCCCAACAAAAACCCACCCTACAACACCACAACACCAAATGCACACCCTATTGTGCTCCACGTGTTTCCTAGCGGTACATACTTGCCGCCAGGCAGTGCATCAAAGTTCTTGCACAAAAACCACACCACATCACGTTTCCTACTTCATACAAATCCTATTTCTCATATAATTTCAAATGTACAACAATTAAACCGTAACTATCATGTTTCCAATTCATTCCCAACCCTAACATGAACCCCTCATGCTCATGTACTCATCCAATCATCAAAACATCATCAACTGTGGAATTTCTCAATCAATTACATCAATAACCAATTGCATACGAGTTCATGAATTTATAGAACACCCAAAGATACCACAAAACCTAAATAAATGCAAAAAAAAAAAACCAACCTAGTTCGTGTCGCCTGGTGGGCCTTCATTGTTTCTAGGCAGTTTCTGGGTAGAACCTAGAAACTAGGTTCAACAACATGCACCTCCTGGCAGGCCATAAACGCCGTTAGGCGATTTCTGGGAAGAAACCCAAAAAAGCGAAAACCAGCGAAATTGCAAGAAGAAAGAGGCACCCATGATTCAACACATCATGAAATACATTAAGCACGATTTAAATAGATAGGTGTAGGTCCCCTTACCTAGAAATTCTGCTCCAATGCACTCTAAAGTTTCTTCTTGGTCCATAATTGATCTAGCCTTTTTTTCTTCCCTTGAGTGCACTTTCTAGTCTTCCAACTCTCCCTTAGGTTCAGTTTTAGTGTTTTGAAAACTCTCTCCTAGCAACCACACAAAATGACCCTCACCAATACACCACTCCCCTTTTCCTAATCAAGTTTCCACTTAAGAAAATGAACTAAATTACTTAAAATAAAAAATGAGGGTTAAGTGTCATTCAAATGCCATTAACCAAGAGGTTTCTTTTCTATAATTTCCACCCCAGTACCAAGCATATGCACAACTATCAAGTCATTACATGATTCATGTTATTTCATACAAACAAACAATTTTAATGCAACATCACACAGTCATGTATACATATAAAATAAAATAAATAATTAAATATCACACTAATGACTCAAACCTAAGTCATCTCAGCACTACTCAATGTGCTCAACCATTTGAGCTACCATTGCTCCTTACTATGATTTGACAATTTAATTCTTTTAGATATAACTCTCATCCCTAATTATCGTAATTAAATATTTATACTTTATTTAATTTTCTCGGGTCTTACATTCTCCCCAACTCACAAGAATTTTCGTCCTTGAAAATTTCACTTACCATGAAACAACTGTGGATAGGATTACTTCATGGGATCCTCCATTTCCTACATCATCTCCTACGTAGCTTCGTCCCAAAGGACTTTCACTGTCCATATCTTCTTTCCTCTAAGCTTCTTAACATGAGAATCCAATATTCTCAATAGCCCAATGTCCAATTTCAGATCCTCCTAACACTAAACATCGTTTGTCTCTAGAATATGAGTGGAACTTGTTATGTACTTCCGTAGTTGTGACACATGGAATACATTATGCAAGTTCACCAAGTGTGGTGGCAAGGCGATCTCATATGCTATCAGACCAATCCTCCTATTAATCTGATATGACCCGATGAACTTCAAAGTCATTTCCTTGATTTGATAGCCCTCCCAATGCCATTAATGGGCGTGATTTATAGGAATACATGATCTCCAGCCTCAAACTCCAGTGGTCTCCTCCTCTTATCGGTGTAAGACTTCTACCTACTTTGCGTTGCTCACATCCAATCTTGAATCAATTTCACCTTCTCTGTCATTTGTTACAAAAATTCGAGTCCAATAATAACTGAGGAGACCAAGAAAGCAAGATTTTTGGACTTCCATTTTTCTTTTGAAAGACCCTGCCTTAGATCATATCATTGTCTTGATACCTACACAACGACATTCTTCATCTTCTTCCATATAATTCCTCATACGGTGTCATTCCGATGCTCTAGTGCTAACTATTGTTCTAAGTGAACTTCACGAAAGGTAGTATCTCACTCCAACTTCCCAAGTGATCCAACACACAAGCCTTTAGCAAATGCTCTAAAGATTGAATGGTCCTTTCAGACTGACCGTCTGTTTAAGGACTATAGGCTGAACCCATCCGCAATTACGTACCCAACATTGTGTGCAGTAATTGCTAGAACCTTTATGTGAACCTCGAATCACAGTCTGACACTATACTCGCTGGCAACCCATGCAATCTGACCACCTCCCTAACATATAACTCTTCCAACTTGTCTATTGACATACTTTGGTGGATCAGTAAGAAATGGACACACTTCGTCAATCTGTCTACGATCACCCAGATTGAACCATAATCCTTAGCTAATTTCGGTAAATGAGTCATGAAGTCCATTTAGTTATTGTCCCACTTCCATTGAGGAATGCCCAATGTCTGTAGTGTGCCTTCCGACCTTTAATGTTGAATCTTAGGTTTTAGATATACCAAGTAGGACGCTACAAAATCTGCCACGTCCATCTCTAGTCTGTTCCACCAGAAGGATTCCTTCAAATCCTTATACATCTTAGTCATACTTGGATGTATGTTAGGGTGGATTTTATGTCCTTCCTCCATAATTATCTTCTTCAAATCCCACTTCGCCAAAATGCACGCTCAATTTCTAAAACATAGAATGCCATCCGACCCCATCTTGAATTCCTTATCTTTCTTAGAGTTCAATAAATTGACTATATGCTGCAACTCTGCATCGTTTCCTTGCTCTACTTGAACTTCTTCTTAGAATGCATTGGTGACCTTTAACATACTGCACCAGATATAATCGAGATTCAACTGTATTCCCAAGTTCATATCGTGAAGCTTCTCAATTAACTCAACCTCTTTCACCATTAACGACAACATGTGAGCTCGGGATGGTATAAAAGCTCAAAGTCCTTGAGATGGTATAAAAGCACAAAGTCGTAGTCCTTGAGATACTCCATCCATCTCCTCTATCTCATATTAAGCTCTTTCTGATCAAACAAGTACTTCAGGCTTTTGTGATCGTTGAAGACTTGAAACTAGGAGTCGTATAGATAATGTCTCCGGGTCTTTAGAGCAAATACCACGACAATCAATTCTAGGTCATGAGTAGGACAATTCTTTTCATGAACCTTTAGTTGTTGAGACGTGTATGCTACTGGTCGCTTCTCATGCATTAGCACACAACCCAAACCCTGATACGACGCATCACAATACACCTCGAACGCCTTAGTCGTGTTTGGTATTGCCAGCACCTAAGCAATAGTCAACCTCTTCTTCATCTCTTCAAAACAATCTTCACATTTCTCTGTTTAGGAGAGCTTGATCCTTCTGAGTGACTTACACAACAGACTCATAAATTTTTAGAACCTTTCCACAAAGCTCCTGTAAGATCCTGTCAAATCTAAGAAACTCCTCACCTTCGATATTGTCTATGGTCGCTCCCATTTCAACACCGTCTCAATCTTCACCGGATCCACCGCGATATGTTGTGCTGATATCACGTGGCCAAGAAATTGTACCTCCTCCAACCAAAACTTGCAGTTGGACAACTTCCCATATAATTAATGCTCCCTGAGTATGGCTAATACAATCCTCATATGCTTTGCATGTTCTTCTTGATCCTTGGAGTAAATAAGAATGTCGTCAATGAACACAACGACACACTTATCTAAACACGGTTGGAATATCCTTTTCATGTAGTCCATGAAAATTGCAGGAGCATTAATCACTCCAAACCATATCACTACACACGTAACGTGACATGAATGTTGTCTTATGAACATCCTCTAGTTTGACCCCTGCCACTTTTCTAGCAATATCTCTCAAAATGTAGGTTTTCTTCTCTATTCTTTTACACACTTATTTCTTTTTAACTTATCTTCTAGATATTTATTCTCCAAGTTAGTTTATGTTTGATCAAATTTCAACAAAATTTTTGTTTATTTTTTATTTTAAGCTAAAATAGCCAAGTGTATAACATAATTTTATGAGCTTCGGATCTTGTTAGATGCAAATGTTTAGTTTAGATCAATGGATGCAAACACTATTTGTTGTGTGCTTTGTTTGACATATGAAAAAAATGTATACTTTATTGATAAGCTTATGCTTGGATAGATAATAAGTATATTTTGTCATATACAAGCCTATCAAACTTATAAATAATTATTTTATGCTTGCAGGGAATGTTCTCTTCTTCATTCTTTAAAATAGATTTCACAAAGTTAGGTCAGTATCAAGATCCTTTGAAGAACATGCTAAAAGTTACTTAGTACAAACAATGTTTGTTTGCATAACTATCTATAAAAGTTTGATTCATCTTGATAAGACATAACCTTCTTCCTTGTGAGCAATCATGTAATATTTTATATCACTTTATTTGTAAATCTTTGTATTTTAGCTAGATGTGACTACGTTTGGAAGAATACTCAAGTCTTAATAATTTTGATTCATCTTGTATCCATCAAAGGAAATTTCTCACAAGTCGCTATTCCACTCTTCTATGGTGAAAGCTATAATCTATTGTTGGTAAGAATGCAGACTTATCTAGAGGAGCTAGATTTATGGGAATTCATGGAGGAAGATGTTGATGATCAATTGTTGGAAAATCCCTCCATAACCGAAATCAAAATTTGAAATGGAAAAAAGATAAAGAAGGAAAATGAAAAGTCATGCTTGTGTTCAGGTGCTTCACAAACGATTCCACCAGAATCATGGCCCTAGAGTCACCTAAAGAAATTTGGGATTATTTGAAAGTTGAATATGAAGGAAATGAGAATATTCGAGTCATTAAAGTTCTAAACTTGATAAGGGAGTTGGAGCTACAAAGGATGAAAGAGTCTAAGAAAATTAAGGAATACTCACCCAAAATGTTGGGTATTGCTAACAAAATCAAATTATTGGAAAAAGAGTTTTTCAAATTCTATACTCGTTAAGAAAATTCTGGTGACGATGTTAGAGAAATATGAAGTATTTATTGCTTCATTAGAAAACACAAAAGATTTGTCTACAATTAGTTTGACAAAAGTGATACATGTACTCCAAGCACAAGAGAAACGAAGAATAATGGGAGAAAATCATGTGGTTGAAGGTACTTTATTTCATACTGGCAAAGGTACTCTTGAAGTCAAGAACAATTAAAAGAACAAATTCAACAACACGCATGTTTTTCCATCTTGTCCCTATTGTAAGAAAAAAATCATCAACATAATAACTGTTGGTGGAGGCTAGATTCAAAATGCCAAAAATATGGTCAATTTGGAACATGTGGAAAAGATATGAAAAACCTAACATCCCTAGGAAGATGTCAAGATTGTAGAGGAAGAATCAGAGGAGGAAGTAATTCTTACAACATCATATGTTACAACCAACAAATCTACATAAGATTGGTTTATTTGTACAAACTATATGACTCATGATCGAGCACTTTTCAACGAACTCAACAAATAAGATATTTCCAAAGTAAGAATTGGGAATGAAGAATAACTTGTTACGAAAGATTCATGAACAATTTCAATTAAAACCCATTCAGGTGTCAAATTAATTTTTTATGTCTTATATGTTCCCAAGATTACTTAAAAATTGTAAAGTGTTGTTCAACTATTAGATAAATGTTATAATGTCTCCTTTGAAAACAAATTTTGTATGATCAAAGATGCTAACAATTTATAAGTATTCAAAGTTCACATTATAAAAAAATGCTTTAATTTGGATTTGATGAAGAAGGAATTGGCAACAAATGAAGAGAATATAAAAGAGATATCAAAATAAAAAGAAGATAGCTATGATAACCATCTATTAAGAAGTTTGATGTCCAAATGAAAAGTGTTAATGAAGACCCATATTTTAACATCCATCAAATATCCAATGTCACTACCACAAAATGCACAATAGACAAGGATAAACGAAAAAATACAATAAAGAATGTCAAATTGAATCAAAATGTGATTGCATAGAAGAAAGAAAAAAAATCAAGAATTACAAGGAAAGAGAGGAAGAAATACAATAGACAATGTCACGTTCTTGATTGTGTCAAAAGCATTCACGACGATGATACTAACTTGTCACTATGAACGGTGTTAAGAATAGATTCCATAAACTCCCTATTTGGAACCACATTGAAAGTCAAGATATTGATGGTGGAATCCGTAGTTTGCAAACTTATATGCCTCAGTTCTAAAATAATCTAGACATATAGCATGTATAGGCCTCAATTCTCCAACAATCGAGACATAAATCTCTACATAAAATAAAATGATTAAAAAAAGAGTGACAATTTTAAAAATTTAACAAACTTATAGGCATCGATTCTAAAATAACTGAGGCATATATCAGTTCTCTAGCAACCGAACCATATAAGTTTGCAAAAATTTCAAAATCACCACCGCGATTTTATATGTCTCAGTTTCTTTAAAATCAAGGCATATCACCTAAGTTAAAAAGTCAAAACTGCACTAGTGTTGGGACATTGTGAGAGATGTAGGTTTTAGCTTTTCTTGCATATTGGGTAGATGGTAATGCGAGGTTGATTAGTGGAAGCTTTTTTTGTACGTGAATTTTTAATAAGAATTGTATGGAGGTGACAAATTGCAAAATAATCTTAATTGAGAATCGTGTTATAAATATGTTTTTGCTTTATAAGAAAAATGCCTTTAATATTATAACTTTATTAAATTAAAGATAGTACAACCAATTTTTTCTTAGAAATAATTTGTCTACATTGTCAAGGCTGTATTGAATATAGTGCTTTGATCATGATTGTGCCACGTGTCAAGCTAACATGATTGATTTCAATTTAGTCCCTCTATTTTGAATTTTGATTCAATTTAGTTACTCCTATTTTTTAAAATGATTCAATTTTGTCCTCTCCAATTTGGGACCAAATTAATAATTAAGCTTAATTACAACTTATATATTCATGTTAAAATAATTTTTATCATTTATACATGAAATCACTTCCTAAACACTCATGTTATTTTATTTATTACATTATTTTACTTGTAATTTTTTACACTTGAAATTTTTTACATATGTATAAAACAAAATAATTTGAATAGTTAGGTGGAGTAATTTGATGTCTAAATGATAAAAAATTAATTTAACATGTATATATAAGTTGTAATTAAGCTTAATTACTAATTTTATCTCAAATTGGAAAAGTCAAAATTGAATCATTTTAAAAAATAGGAGGACTAAATTAAATCAAAATTAGAAATAGAGGGATAAAATTGAAAACAACCACGGTTAGCTTGACACGTGACATAATATACTTGCCATGTGGCAGTTTTTTTTAATTTCAAAAAAACTAAATTAAAAAAAATAAAAATTTCATGAATTGGCACGTGTCACGACCATGATGTGACGTGTGGCAGTTTAATTTTCTTAAAAAAATTTAAAAAAAAATAAATTAAAACTTTTACAAAATGACATGTGACATGTGACATGTACGGACACTGTGTTAATATCTACCTAACAGAAAAGACCAAATTAAATATTTTTAAAGAATTAGAGGACCAAGTTGAAAAAAAAATAATAAGAGGATCAAAATGAATCAAATCAATAAATTAGAGACCAAATCAATAATTAAGCCAACACCAAGATGTCCGGTAGGATAATGTAAAAAACGAAAAAAAAACTATAGTATTCAAATTATTATATGTTAAATTAGAACAAATTATTTGGTGTCTTTAATTTTAAAAGCAAATAAAAACATTGCTGCAAAAAGTAGTTCAAAATATTTAACCTTATAAATAAACTATCGAGGTTAACTGAATTTACACAACGATAACCTACGTAATGTAACGTCACATTTAATTATTAAGCGTAATTAAAAGAAACGTCACACACAAATAGTACAACAGTGCAGTCCTGGGATCTTAAACACAACCCCTACAATCCTAGGCACACCACGATGCCAAAAGAAAACCAGATAAAGTTCTAACAAGAGGAGATAAAGTATTAAGGAGTCAAGCAATACATGGGTCATGGCCCTAACAAAAACTCAAAAGAAACATGAAGTCCAGGCCAAGTAGACTATGTAGCGGAATCATCTCTCCTCTATTGACCACGAGTGTCTCTCGCATCTGCTCCCATCAATAAATTGATGATCATCGCAAGAGTAGAAGAATAACATACAAAGCATTCAAACAAGAAAAGGGTAAGCTAGAGCCAAAACTATTTCATCAATGCAATCAGATACACATTCACAATCTATTATACATACATCACCCAAGCATGTTAAGACCTTCCAAACAATACACTAAGACTCGACTCGAATCATCCGGATACATATAACCTTGTCGGATTCAACGGATGCTTGCATTTGTGGTGGATACCTCTGCTCACCCCCGAGCTATGTGTTACAAGGGTTACAATGAATCAATTCCCTCACACACAAGGTTAGCCCTTAATGAGTTTCAGGCCTCCTGCTACTCTCACCATAGGAGTCAGTCCGCTCTAAGTGAGACTAACTAACTCCTTAGAGCATCAGGATGCAATCCTTACCTTGAATCCTTACCAAGTTATATAGATGGGGCACCACCATGGACACCCAGAAACAAGGGCCATGGAATTACGTCCCAACCACTGAAGCGCGACCCTGAAAGTCTCACCTAGAGACTCCAAGGAATTACGCACTGACACGGACCAAACATAATCATACAGCCAAGTAATACACATCATGCAAGTATATATTCATTAGGCCAACCTTTAAAGCCAATACCTTTCACGTTCCAGGTCAAACTCACTCCAACTTATACTCCATCCATGAATATAGAATTTCCACTCATCACGTTACCATGCCACTTTAATACCAACCATTTCATTAATATCCCATGCAAAGCTCATGCCAAACCCATTATCCATAAATCATGAATCACACCACTCATGCATACTCATTTTCCTCATACTTTTAAACACAATACTTAAATCCAAGCAAGCATTAACCATTCGAGGTCAAGGAAAATGATCAAACATCACACTACCTCGCCCAGCTCCTCACTCAGGCTCAAGGGTCTCGCTCAGGCGAAAGGCTCTCGCTCAGGCGAGCCCCCCCTGGCCTAGGCGATGGCTCGGAAAGGGGAACAGTAGCCTCACGCGAGATCTCGCTTAGGCGAGACCCCTCTCGCTTGGGTGAGATGCTCGCTCGCTCAGGAACAACATGGGTCGCCTAAGCGACCACTCGCGTGAAGTAGCTTGGGCGAGCCCCTATTAATCTCGCCTAGGCGAGACATGCTCGCTTGGGTGAGAAAACCAGTGCTCACCATTGTTCTCTCGTGCAACAGTCCAATATTACCACACAACCAACATAATATCATCTCACAAACTCACAGTAGCATGCTATCCAATCAAATCATGCAATATCATCAAACAATCACAAAAAACACAGATTTGGAAAAAACCCTAACTTCCCTTACCTGGAAGGGTTTAATAGAGGCCATCGACTCCACAACAGTGAGTACAGCCGCTCCAAGGATGATTTAAAAAGCTGAAAACCACGAAACAGACCTTAGAATGAATCTCCTACAGAACCCTAGTTAGGGAACACGAAGATGTGCTAAGGAAGAGGTGATACTAGGTGAAAGATAACTTACGTTGAGCAAGAAGGGCTTGAGCGAAGCTTGATGGTGGTGAGGGATCAAACTCTAGCAGGGAGATTGACTGCTGCAGCTCAAGGCTCTCTGAAAGTGAATGGCAAGTGAGGATTAGGGCATACTTAGGATGAGTTTTATCCTTTGTGTCAGTCCTTAGGCCCACACACAAGGGACAACCCTTTAATTTAAGGCAGAAAGGAAAAGACATTTTAATAGGCCTTACACATAATATATATCACTTCAAAAAAAACTTATTAAATAACAACGAAATCAAAATAAATTAAAAATTAAAAATATTTAATTTAATCAATATAATAATTATTTGTTTTTAATTTGTTTACTATTTAATGATTTTTTTACTGATGTATTCTAAATGTTTTATTATTATATTCTATTGCATAGTGACTATCTACTACACTCGAGATAAATTGTTTTCTCAATTTCAACAACCACCAAAATAGAAAGAGGTTTAATTTAATTAAACACTTTATTTTTCAAGTTTAATATAAAAATAATTGAAAACCCATTTTAAAATAATGATAATTTATGAAAATTGAAACTTTTTGGATTGATTTGAGTCTTTAAATTTATTGATTTCATTTATTTTTTCGGTTTGCACTTTATTTATTTACCTTATAATCTGTGCAAACCAAATTGAGTTTAATAAATTATTTGTATTACTTATTAGATGTGTGTATAAAAGAAAATTTTAATGTGTTTGTCTATGGTTTCAAGAGTTTATAACACTTGAAAGAGATTCAATTTTTATTGGCGATAAGTTGTAAAATCATTAGAGATCGACCACTATATTTTGACTGCATGATGGACACCGGCAGAACATTGAAGGGACAGGGAAAGCCACGACTTCCCCAAAACTTTTGGGATTTTTTTTATATATTTATATATTTTTTTAAATTATAATTATATATTATTTATATTAAGTTTATATATGGAAAATAATAATAATAATTAAAATAAAAATGTAATGGAAACATTGATTATAAAAGAGATTAGAGTTTTGTTTTTGTTATAAAATTTTCCTACCATGTAAATTATTATGAAAGTGTGTGAGGAGAAAAAAATACGAAGAAATGGATTGGAAATAGAGGTTGGACAACACATAGATTGAGATTGAAATATACATTTTTGCATGATCTCTCACGTACCAAGGTTAATATCTTATAATGATTTATGTATGTTAGATTTATGATTCTTCTTAAGATGTTTATCCCAAATTAGTATAAATCCTAATTATGATTTTAGGGATTCTTTTATGAAATTGGTATGAACCCTACTTATAATTTTTTCCAAATTAGTATAACCCTTAATTATGAAATTTAGGGATTTTTGTGTTTTCCTACCTATGGTAAATTTTGTAAAGTTTTGAATTTATATAGGAGTGATGATAAATTTATATTAGAAAGATTATGATAAAGAGTAAAAGAATTAATTCTTTTTTTCTTGAAGGAGGAAAGTTTGTGATAAAGATGAAAAAAAATTGCATCTACGTTAACTAAACTTGAGAAATCTCATGATAACCAAGAATTCAAGACAATGAAAAATAAATCTATGAAATACCTAGAGTTACATATAATGAATTTAAAAATTCATTAGAACGTGATTCGGGAAAAGTGTCCTCAAATTTCACAATACTCACCAAATCAGATTGATGAGGTACGAAGGGCTTATCTAAAATGGTATTCATGGTTTCGTATCATGATATAATAAGGAATGATAGTCATATTTTTCTGAATTCTACTATTATGTGTGCTTGTTTTAAGTAGAAGAAATGAAGAGAGAAAATGAAGAGTTTTTTTTAACTTATATATATATATATATATATATATATATATATATATATATATATATATATATATATATAATGTAATTTGGCACCCCCAAATATTTTGTCCAAGTTCCACCACTGATGATGGAGCTGATAGAGTGCTCAAAGATATTTTATTTTAAGTTTCTCCTAATTTTTTTAAAAATATTTTTTAACTTTTTTCTGATAAGTTTATAGAGGGGGTTTCACTAGGGGATACCAATGAATTTATGGGTCTTCATCTCCTTATATGCTCAACTTTTTCATTTTTACTTAATGTATGACTTAGACTCACACTTTGATTCTTATAACAATCTTTTCTTTAAAAGCGAGTCTCTTCAACCATATTGATACACTTCCCTTTCAGTAAAAACATTTCTAAATACGAGTACTCCTTTACTCTACCGTCATTCTTCTTCACTGAACACAATTACCTAAAGTTCACGAAAAAGTACCAGTGAAATAAATAAATCTACAAAAGACAAAAAGGTGTGGACATGTATTATGTTAATTTATAACAGAATCACATTCTCATTAAATCACATAGGTTTCGAAACAGTAATAAATTCAATGCTATATTATGTCAGAAATTTATGTATCATCTAAATCAATTTATTTGAATAGAATTATAATTGTGTCTTACTTTTATTAAAAAAAAGTCATAAATCTAAGGTCTGAATTTAAGAACCGCATTTTAACACCGAAAACATGTAGGGCCTTGTAATTCAGGTGGATCTAAGAGCCTTGCAAGGAAAAGAGATGAAATGGTGACAATACTACATATCTTCAAATGAAATTTATGTTTTAATTTTTTAAATTATGTCATAAAACTTTTCTTCAATTTTATAGGAAAAAGAGTATGGCCAAAAGGTTAGTAGAGGAGAGGTATGGATAGCCACCCACAAGCATGCTAATGGAACATTTGTTAGTGATGAAGAAAAAGAAATTTGTGTAAGTTTGATTCTAATAAATTCTATAATTATCATCCACAATTCATGTTATTTTAATTAGTTTCTTCTCGTGTTCTGTATAGGAAAAAAATTAATCATATGAATTAAAATTATCAACATCCCAATCAAAAGATGTATCAAGTACCGATTCCTTAGCTTTTGCTTTCGGAAGTCAAAAACATTCCGAACGTGTTAGGGGTTTAGGTTTGGGACCTTGCCCATCTAAAGTTTTTGGCTTCAATGCACATTCATATAGTGGGGCGTCTTCAAGTTGCCCTTCTTATACACAGGGGTTTCAAAACCGCCGGTAAGTGTTGTTTTACCAAGGGTTAGTCAAAATTGCCGGTAATCCATTAACGACGCTAGTTATTCTAGGGGAAAAACAAATCGCCGATAACTCCTTTAACGGGGGTTAAAACCGCCGAAAATGTCATAAATAACCTATAGTAAAAATTGTTTTTGTTGTAGTGATGTGTCTTACTTTTTATTAAAAAAAGTCATAAATCTAAGGTCTGTAAGAACCGCACTTTAACATTGAAAACACGTAGGGCCTTGTAATACAAGAAAAAAAAGAGAAATCATGATTTAATTTTCTTTATAAATATTGCATTTTTTCGTTCTAATAGTTAGCTTTATTTTTTCTTGCATATTTTTTTGAATAAAAAGTTAGGAGGGTCATCCTAACTTCTTTTTCCAAAAATACACAACAAAAAGAAATAAAAATTAAAGTATAACAATTTGAATGAAAAAAATGTTTGGGATTTTTGGGTTTTCGGAAATATGAGAGATATGAGATATGTTATACGGATGAATATGTTTTTGTATTTTATTGATACACCATATATATAGAGTAAAATGTAACAGAATATCAAATATAAAATATTTACAATATCTCACTTTTAATCTAAAATAATAACTAATTTCTAAAACTGAAACATATATCTAAACCTGAAATATTTTCTAGAAACTAATTTAAATAAAAAAAAGATATTAAGTAATATTTTCAACATTCCTCCTTGCTTAATATCTGTTTATTTAAATTTTATATCTTCATATTTAGTTCTCCATCTTTTGATGCTTTATTTTCTCCTCTTTTTGTGCTTGTAATTTTTGTTTTTCTCTTTCTTCCATGACATCACATCTTGCTTCAATTTGATATTCTTCTTTGTATTTCTTCTTTTATCATCATCATCTTCTTTGTCAACGGTGGATTTCATGGTAGTGGCATTGGACCTTTTGTGAATATTAGAATGTGGACCTCCATCTACTTTCTTCACTTGGACATCTACTTTCTTCCAGATATATTTATCTTCTTTTGATATTGATCCTTCTTTCATACTCATTTTATTTGTAGCACATTCGTCCTGGATCAAATCCAACGCAAATATTTTGTCTTTCATGTGGACTTTGAATACTTCGAGGTTGTTCTCCATTCCCAATCTTTTATATTTGAATTGTTGAGTTTCTTGAAAAGTTCTCCATTCCTTGAAAATATTTGATTTGTTGAGTTTCTTGAAAAGTTCTCTATCATGAGTCATGGGGTTTGTGCAACCATTATCTATAATCCAATCTTTTATAGATTTGTTAGTTGTGACACATGATGTTGTAAGAAGTAGTTCCTCCTCTTATTTATCCTCCACAATCTGGACATCTATTGAGAATTTTGGGATTTGCATACCTTTTCCACATGTCCCCATTGATCGCATTTGTGACATTGACATCTGGCCTCCACCAACACTAGTTGGGTTGATGACCTTTCTTCTTGCAATAGTACAGTCTCAATTAAAAGTGAGAATTGTTAGATTGTCCATAGTAAATTCAATCAAAGTATAGTCTCAATTAATTTTACTATGCCTAATCATGTCTATTCCTTTGTTTCTTTACCAAATAGAAAACTTAATTAATCAAAGTAAAGTCTTGACTAATTTTAGTTAAAGTAATTACCTCTAATCAAATTA
>Ga0214544_1005442_pt1 | contig 24642 bp, 19 predicted proteins | sample CNSS3metaG_FD_160074 | JGI IMG/M metagenome (GOLD analysis project Ga0214544, IMG submission 160074) | Root nodule microbial communities from cowpea collected in UCLA plant growth center, Los Angeles, California, USA - CNSS3 | ecosystem: Host-associated > Plants > Roots > Nodule | place: USA... | reverse complement strand
TATTCCAAAGACTTCTGACTTTGCCTTTAAGAAATAGACCCATGTCATTCTAGAGAAGTCATCAATGAAGAGGATGAAGTACCTGTTGTTGTGATGTGAAGGCGTCCTCATCGGTCCACAAACATCAGTGTGGATTAATTCTAGTAAGTCTTTTGCTCTCCATGCTTTGTCTGTTGAGAATGGAAATCGATGTTGCTTGCCGAGAAGACATGCTTCGCATGATTCATTGTTCTCCTTCAAGTAAGGAAGATCCCTCATCATATTTTTCTGATATAGAAGCTTTAAGGCATGTGTGTTGAAGTGGCCAAATCTCCTATGCCAAAGCCATGAGTCATCAACTTCCGCCTTCATGGCAATATTAGTTCCAAATTGAAGCTTATGGGAAAGCTTTTATTTCTCTTCTCCATTTTTACTTCACCAATTTCTAACATTCTACTATCATAAATTTTACATGTATCTTTCTCAAAGTGAAGAGAATACCCATTCTCCATCATTTGGCCAATACTTAAAAGATTTTCTTTAAGGTTGGGAACTAGTAAAACATCCTTGATGAATTTCATACCTTTCTTTGTTTCCACCATGACAGTTCCTTTGCCTTGAGACTCCACTGTGGCGCCATTTCCAAGTCGAACTTTGACATTGACAGATTTATCAATGTCTTTGAAGATACTTTGATCTTTGGCCATGTGATTGCTGCATCCACTGTCCAAGTACCAGTTTCCTTCTCCACTATGAGATTCTTGATTGGCATAGAATAAACGTTGCTCCTGATTATGTTCTTCAGCAAAGTTTGCTTGATGCTTATTTTTATTACGACAATATTTCTCCACATGTCCAGGCTTCTTGCAATAATGACATATTGGCTTCCCACAATGCCAACAATCTTTTTCTGCATGACTTGACTTATTGCAAATGCCACACGGAGGATATTTATCTTTCTTGCTTCCAGAGAAATTTCTAGAATCTTTGCTTCTAGAATATTCTTCAATATTTTTCTTTTCTTCTTCTTCTCTCCTTTTGGGTTGTAATTTGAGCTTTGATTGGAAGGCATTTTCGACTGAATTTGTATCAGCACGATTATTTAATCTTGCTTCGTGCGCTCCAAGGAGACCAACTAATTTACTTATCGATAGAGAAGATGGATCCGAGGAAGTTTCTATGGAAGCTACTATGGAATCATATTTTTCTGTGAGAGTGATAAGAATTTTTTCTACCACTCTTTTTTCCTTAATTTCTTTTCCATATAACTTCATTTTATTCACTATTTCTTTTATTCTTCCATAGTATTCTTCAATGGTCTCAGATTCCTTCATTCTGATGGTCTCAAATTCTCTTCTTAGATAGTGTAGTTTAACGGAGCATACCTATTCATTGCCTTCAAATTCTTCTTCCAAAATATCTCATGCCCTTTTTGCAGTTTCTGCATCCATGATCCTCCTGGCGATAGTTTCTCCCACAGCTTGTTGAAGAACAAACAATGCTTGGGCATCCTTTTGTTCAAAATCTTCTAGCTTTTTCCGTTCCTCCTCAGATAGAGTCTCAATATTATCTGGTTTTGTATAACCAGATTGAACAATATCCCACAATTTTTGTGAGATAAAATATGTCTTTAGTTTAAGTTTCCAAAGGTCAAAATTTTTACCGGTAAAAACTGGTAGGAGGACTGAAGAAAAGTGAACAATGTTAGAAGCCATAGATTAAGAGCAAAAACTCTCTTCTTTTGGAAGTATAGAAGGAAGGTTTTGAAAGCAATAGAGTAATTTTTCTACGCCCAATAAATGATCGAACGTAGCTCTGGTACCACTGTTAGTATTTTAAGGTTGTTAAAGGGATAGTTGAAGGGATAGAGAAAATGTGTGGATAGTAGAGTGTGAAAGTAGTAGTTGGAGAAGTGTATTTTGTAGTTGAGAGCAGTTGTATTGGATATTGTGTTAGTTGTTCTTCATGTTACAAAATGGTAGTATACATGGATATTTATAGACCCATAGATTATTCTAGAAACTCCTAGTTAGAACTAATTCAAATACTTCTAGATTTTTCTACATAATTAAATATTCTTGATTTTTCTTTCTATCCTAGACTTTTCTCCAATACTCTAGAAGTTTTTTTACATTTCAACAACTCTATCTTAGATTTTTCTAGATTGTTCTAGAATTTGCATTATACTTTAATATTTTGATTAGTCACTCTCTGTTATCATGTTCTATCCCTCAACAAGAACCACACCCTCAGAGGTTCTACTCTCTCCTGCTTCCAATTTTTTTGTGACTGATCCTCCAGGTGTATCACTGGGATCCTCCGTCAAATTGCTTCTGGACGAGGTCTTCTACAAAAGCTGGTAACTTTTTCTCACCCTTATTCCCTGCAACATAAATCTTTTCTTACTTTTCAGTTGTTGAGTTCTGGGGTGGTGTTGACTCAGGAGCGAACTGAAAGGATCAATCCTAGAAGGGGGTGTAGCATTCGACAGGGCCCATGGCATGCATGCCTTCGAATATCCACGTGTGGATCCCAGGTTTAACGAGGTTTTCAACAAAGGTATGATAGGCCTCACCACTGTGATTATGAAGAGGATTCTCGAGTTATACGATGGTTTTGAGCATGTCTCTAGGCTCGTCGACGTTGGTGGAGGTTATGGGGTCAACCTCAAATTGATCAAATCCAAATACCCTCACATTGAGGCTATTAATTTTGACTTGCCTCATGTGGTCGAAAATGCCCCTCTCCATCCAGGTATTGATTGTCTCCAATTCTTCATCTATGATGAACTCTGACAAACCAAAATGATAAACTCACAGGTGTTTAATCTGCAGGTGTGGAGCATGTGGGAGGAGACATGTTTGAAAGCGTTCCTTCAGGAGATGCCATTTTTATGAAGGTGGGTGGGTATATATGCATCTAAATGTTGATTTTTGATATGTTTATGAGACGATTGATTGACATGATAACTTGGTGGATGAAAAATTTCAGTGGGTACTTCATGATTGGAGTGATGAACATTGCGTGAAGGTGTTGAAGAATTGCTACAAAGGGATTGGTGATGATGGAAAAGTTATTGTGGTGGAGTCAATTGTGTCGATGGTGGCTGAGACAAGTGTTACTGCGAAGGGTGCTTTGGGATCTGATCTCATAATGATGACTCAAAACCCAGGAGGGAAAGAGCGAACACGCCAACAAATGATAGAATTGGCAGAAGCATCTGGGTTCAGTGGGGTCAGATTCATATGCTCTGTATGTGGCACCTGGGTTATGGAGTTCTACAAGTAATCAATGTTATTATGCAGAATGTGAAGTTCTATCACAGAACAAGGGAAACTATAGTGCTCATAAGATAGTCTCCATGAATAATATATTATCATAAGTTGCTTGGAAACATTTTTCCTTTAAACAGGCTTTTAAATAAGGTGGTCAAGTTATGTTTTTAATTAATTAGGTCAACTTATAGATATAAAAGGATTTATAAATTTGAACATGCAGAAGTTCAAAAACTGGCTTAATTACTTTATGTTTTAGTTTAAAACGTTGCCAAAATGAGCTAGTCAAATTAAAAATTTTGTAACATAAATTTAATTGTATATTTTTTATTTAGTACGTTACATGAAATAATAATCATATTTTTTTAGGATTTAATTACAAACTTAGTCCCTAATTTATGTCTTTAATTTGTTTTGGTCTATTAATTATATTTATTTTTTACTTAAGTTCCTATTTTCTTTTAAAAAAAAATTAAATTGGGTTATTAAAATTTAGGTATGTGTCAAAATTTAAATCATTTTAATATGATGCGTCAATGTTTCAAAGTATATATCAGGTGATATATATATATATATATATATATATATATATATATATATATATATATATATATATATGAGAGATTGGAGGAGTATCTTTTTACACCTCTAATAACATTAAGTTTCATACTTTGAATAATGAAGGTTATGATAATGTCCATTGAAGTCTAATTTGATGTGACATATATAATGGTAACTTACATATTTCCAAATGTTCCCTTTCTGCTTTATGCCTTGTCTTAAGCTCCATTTGCTTCAATTTTAGAAGTGACTTAAGATTCATATACTGTGTTGATGCTCTCTTTTACAAGTTATTTTAGCAAGATGCTAACCATATATAGGTCTCGCAGAAAATGAAATGGTCTAAATGATAAGGTATCCTTCAAAGTCATGCATTCATGCATTAACTGAAGTAAAATGTTAACTTTGAAATTCACAAAGGGATAATATCTATATATATAACTGAAGAAATGTTTACATGTTGAAGTAGATTTGATAGATTAAAAAGATTACATTTATTTTTGAGGCTAGATTATAAATTACATGGGATGAAGTATGGTCAGAAGCTTATTGGGACAAAATGAAGCACGGTTGCATCTTCAACGAAAAATGCTGCAAGACAGATCTCTAATGCATCTAAGCACCAATTCCTCACTGCTTTAGCTGCTCCCAATTATTTCATTATATGTTTCTTTTACCTTTCTTACAAAAGCGTCCCTGTAACACCAACCACATTATGGACATCAACTTCATTAATTCATGCAACCAAATCATACTAAATTATTATCAACACAATCTGCCTCTACCTGTCTGGCTTGAAAACTAGGTTCTTGTAAGCAAACCACTGCAAAGAAAACACAAATTGAAGATGAAATACTATTCATCATCATTTTCAATTTAAAACAGTTTCATCAACTTACCCCAGTGTAGCCAATGCCTACAACCTCAAGAACCCCAGGAATTAAAGGAAGCCTATCAATTGCCTGTTACAAGTAACAATCATTGCTTATGTTAATGCATTTGATAATGCATTTGATGGCAGCACAAAACACAGTAATCAGTATTCAAAAATAACATACTGAGATCATTCCTGCAGAGCCCCATAATGCAACCACACCAGCTACGGCCAGTGAACTCACTGCATATTTATCTTCAACTTTCTCCCACTACGTACCCAACGTTAATTAGTAAAGTCAGAAACACAATATATAGCAACTTCACATGCATTATTACCCTTTTGTAATTAGCACAAGTTCGTTACTTGATCAGATAATTTGAGATCCTTACAGCTTCTTGAATAGTCTTCACAATCTCTGGCGTCTCAGCAAAAACAACCTCAGTTGTGGCAACTTCTGCTGCTGGTGCCTCTCTCGTGGTGGCCATTCCCATAACATTTCTAGCAATCCTGCGACCTGAAAGACTCAAACTTTAAAAGTTGATAACACTGAAGAAGCAAGGCTAGAAATATATCCATGATTCATAGATCGATGAGCATGATCAACCTGAGACTTCCATTCATTGCATATTTTTGTGAAATCTGAGAAAGGTTTTGAGATAAATGACTTACAGAAAGCAGCGGTTTTCCCAGGACGAGTGTGAGAGTGCAGAGGTGGTGGAGGAAGAGTGGGAAGGGTGACACATTGTGGGGAAGAAGCCGGTGATTGCCTTGGAGGCTTGGCATCAACAAGGGTGGAGGAAGAGGATAAAGAGAGGGTTGAGGCCATTGCAAGTATAGTGTGGTATGAAGGATTGTGAGGCGAGCAGGGAAAGAATATAGATTATGTTGTTGAGATATTTTATTTGGCGTGTTTTGTAATTTTTTTGGCATAGATATGAATGTGAATGGTGTTTGATAATGTGGGAAAGGAGTGTGGAAGTGCTTCTGCCACAGTTTGAAGTGCTGAACCACTCATTTCTTCTCATTCTGGATAGTGTCATGACATGGCTTCTTGGATAGGGCTTTTATGGTTTTTCCAACTCTAACACTTTCTTTACAATCATCATGCAAAAATATCTTTCATCTAAAATGTGAAAAAACAGCTTCCCAAAATATCTTATTATGGTGAAATTAAAACTAATAAAAAATCCAAACTTTAGTCCTACAACTCCCACAGCCTCAAACAAACTTGAAAAGAAAGGAAAACTCTATTACTTCCTGCATCCCCACAATTACTAACTACACCCCCTACTAACTGCACTATTAAGGGGAAAAAAAAAAAAAGGAAGAAAAGAGAAAACTAAAAAAAAAAAAACTTGCTTCGGAAAATTCTTTCCAAGACACATTTGATATAGAAATATTTCGAAAAATTCTTTTCGAAAGGTATTATATGCAATTTTTGAAAAGCTTATTCTAGAAATCCTATTCTTAAAATCTTGTTTCAGAATGCATTTCACAAGTCCTGAAAATTCTATCTTAAAAATTTTGTTTCGTAAATTTTATCCCAAAAAAGTTTATTCTGAAATATATAATCTTGAAATCAGTTTTACGAAAAGTAAAATCATATTTTGAAATTTTGAGGGAGTCCACAAAAGAAACTGTGGGGCTACAGGAAGTAAAATCCAGAGTAGATTTTGTTGAGTTATTTATTTGTTGGAGCCCATAATCAATTTAGCACCTCAGAATGACAGAAACAAAAAGAGAGGATAAAGCTGATATAGTTTCACCAATACTATGTATGCTACTGATGAGTTATCAAAAAGTTAATTTTTATAAACTTTAACATAAATAATTAGGATTATCAAAATTGTCTATGCAAGTTACATCATAAAATGTATTGATGTTTTATTCTTTTTATTCACTTTTGGAAATAGCTACTTTAAGCTTTTAGACTATGTTCATTAGTGCTGATAAAAAAAAAATCATGTTCATTAATTATGCGAATATTTGTCCTGTTCTTTTATAGATTGGTACGTATAAAAAAATATTTAAGATTTTATTTTTGTTACTTTCATTTTTGTATACATTTTCATGTTTTTAAAATAACAAGTATGTATTTTTAATCAATTATAATATTATACATAATTTATTACTTATTGATCTTAAATAAATGAAAACAAAACAAGCATTGGTAAAATGACAATTAAATAATTTTCCTACATATAAAAATATAGATCAATTGTTCTTTACTCATAATCTCGTAAACAGAAAAATCTAAATATACATTTTTATAATAATGTTTAACTGTTGCATATTTTTATAAAAACATGTAAGGTAGCATGTTAAATGGATTAGTTAGTGTGGCATGTGATTAGTTTTTACCAAAATTTTACGTAAACTATTTTATTAACTAAAACCGACTAAAAAGAAGTATGTTTTAAACACTAAAATTATATATAAATTAAGGGTTAAATATGTTTTTGGTCCCTTAACTTTTAGTAAATTCTGGAATTAGTCCATCTCTAAAACTTTGGTCCAATTTAGTCCTCCAGTTTTATAATTGCGTGAATTTAGTCCTTATAAACAAATTTTGTTAAGTTTATTTTACATCTCAAACGAGTTTACAACTTGAATACTATCATGAAATACATTTAAAACGTTAAATATAAATTTAACAAAATTTGGTGGAAATGATTACATCCTCACAGTTTTAAAGTTAAGGGACTAAATTGGACTAAAATTTTCGAGAAGAACTAATTCCAATTTTCACTACAAATTGAGGGACAAAAACATATTTAACCCTATAAATTAAATCACAGAAGTTTTGCTGCTCAACTATTTTATTTACGTATATTATTGTTTAACTTTCAAAATTTCACATATTTTAATGTAGAACTTTAAAACACCATAGATAATTGATATGGGATGAAAATTGAATGGTACACTTTCCTACTTAACTTTCAAAATTTGATTCTAACATCCAACTTTTAAAACTTTGCAGAAAGAACACTTTCGCAGAAGATATGAAAGATTATGAAAAAAGTTATAATGTGTTTGGTTTGTTGAAGCTTGAATAAGAATTACATTGAAAAAGTGATTCCTTTGCCTACTAAGTTGTGGTTCTTCATTCCACTATGCACTAATCAATCACATAAAAGGGAATCCAATACCTTCACACCAAACTTCACTCTCAAAATCAAACTCCATTAGAGAGGAAGCTTCATAGATGCTATGCCCACCATTCACTGCCTTAGAATTTATAACATTCTTCTTTTATCACCTATCTTTTTATTCATTAGAGATTATAATTAATTATTATATTCTAATTAAACTTTCATCTTTATCTATTATTTCTTTTTATTTTTATTCCTAACTTTTGGGGGAAATACTATTGATTTTCAAATTCTAGGACAATATATTAAATATTATTTTCTTAATCATAGCTTATAATTAAGTTTTAAAAGTATTAAAGCAATAGGTTACTATGCATATTATAAAGTTAGTGATACTAAATAAATATGTATTTAATTATATTTCTAGTTACTATAGAATAAGTGGTTTTTTTAATAGAGAAATTATTTTTATTTTGTCTCTCTAAAATTTAAAATGATTAGTTGTAATCCCTTTAAAAATTTCATCCTTGTAATTTTTTTTTTAAGTTTACTTCTTCTAAACTATGAATTACTTTTTTATTCTTAAAATTTATTTTAAAACAAATAACTAATATTTAATTTAGAAATCAAGGTTTTCTGATGCATCGATGTTGACATTGTATCCCATACATTAGTTGTTGATTTTATTTAAGATTATGAATTGTCCTTTTGGTAAACAGATAAGTCAAAAGCAAAGCATCACACAATAACCTATACAAAGTAAAATTTCAGCATTTTAAAAGATAAAAATGATTTTTTTTTTATAAATACTACAATCAAAACCTATTAATTTTAGAAACATTGAAAACATGTTTAGTACGACAAAATATAATCCGATAAAAAATATTACTTATATTTCTTAATTTGCATATATTATTTGAAGTATGTAAATAGAATAACCAAAAATGATAGTTAATTGTTTATCATTGGACCATGATACTTTCACATCTAGTAATTTTTTAGACTCACTATATTTTTATTAATTTTTTTTTTCTGTTTTCAAATACAAAAACTCATTTTTTAATGATCATTTTAAAAAATGGGTTATGAAATAGTTGGTGAGTTTCAAATGATTATTTAATCTGTCTATTTGTTCATCTAACAATGCACTCATTCCAATATCTAAAACACCACTCCTCACTTGTCTATGGCAGCAGATGCAAATGCTGAAGGGATAATTCTAAGCCCTGCTTCATGTGGAGCCATGAAAGTTAACTGCCTTCTGCAACAAAACTTCACTTCATATCAACATAATTCTCCAGTTTTTAGAGTCTACATATCCAAATCTTCTATTCCCACATGGCCTGCAAATTTTAGCACCATTTTTTCCCCCTTCTAACCAGAGATCAAAATATCAATGCTATGTAACCGATTACGCTTACTTTTGGCTTTACAAAAGCATAGAACTTTATAGATCACTTAGGCTAATGCCTTACTTTGCTGCACCAAGTGCCATAACCATTGCAACACAGTTGAAGAAACTCCATTCACAAACAATTTGAGAAGCAAGAGAAGAAACACGTTGTCATCCTGGTTCCTCTAAATTAATAAAAACATAACCTCGTACACTGCAACTTGGGAAATTCTTTCACTTTTACCTTTTCTAACACACTGAATTTGCAAAAAAACTAACCCCTATACATAACTTTTCTGGTTTCGAAGGGAATAAAAAAAATAGAGTTGCACATTATTACACTGAATTGAAGACAGAAAAAAAAAACCATCATACGTCGACATCGCAGGGTGTAACTCCGAGGAGAGGAACTGGACCCACCAAACCTTTCTTCAAACCCATCAACACATCGCACTTCACATACAGTCCATAGTGCGCAGTTTTGATGGCACCAGCTTTCCACCTCACCCTGCCCTGAAATATGAGCCTCAGACCCACCACCCCATAAGCCTCGTCCACCACCAACCCGTTTGACACCTCCACCGACACCGGAATCGCGGTGCCTCCGATCACCGGAGACACCGATACCGCGGTGTGTTTACCCTGGTGCAGCGGCGGCAGCAGGACCTGTGGCGTTATGGCCTGGTTCCTGTAGGAGACGAAGGCTGATAACCTGTCGTAGTAAATGGAGACGCGCCTGTTGGGGTTCTTTATGAGGACTGAAAATTGCATGGTGGTCGACATGAGCGGTGGGGTGGTGGCGTTGAGGCCGTAGATGGCGGCTCCGATCACCGTGAAGCGGGGCTTGTGGGGACGGTAGACCAGCCAGAGCACGAGAAGAGTAACACCTGCTAAGAGGAGGAAGATGGTGATGGCTGTGCATGCTGCACGTCTCGGATCATTCGAATCTTTGTCTTTCGACATTTTTCCTTTGTTTGCAGTGTGAGACTATGGAGTTTGGCAGTGAAGAAGAGAGAAAAGATGGAAGAAGTGAGAGGTCAATATAGGAGAGGAATCTAAGAGCAAAGTGTTTGTATGCTTTTACTTCATATTTTTTTCATATATACATACACGTGTCTGTGTCTGTGTCTCATTTTATTTTGTTTTTTTTTCTTATGATAAGCAACTCTCACTCTTTACACACTTTAATCATGTTTTGTAAATCATTATCCAACAATTGCTTGTTTTTAACTAAGTCTCTACAAAAAGAAAGATGCTGTAATAATGTGATAGATCACAAAAGTCACAAAGGAGAGTTGGAATTGGGTCACTTGGTATTGGAGTGCTTTTACATCTCTTTCAATCCAATTTTTTTCTTCTTTACTTGTTCTCCCTTTCACTTTTCTTTGCCTATCTCTTGCTAAGAATATAACTCTGTACATTTTGATTCTGATTACTCATCACTTCTTTTGCAGGCAATGTCTTTTACTTTCCCCACTCAGACTCCTAGCTATTTATGTGTGTTTTTCTCTCTCGTTTCACTTCTAATTGCATTTGCTTTAACTGTCATATGAAGATGAGTGAATAAAAACAATGAGTTAACTAATTAATTGCTTTATAAAATTAATCCAATGAGAATTGGGAACATTCCAAGTTTTTTGGTAGAAATTAGTTAGTAAAGAAAAGTAAGCCTGTAGATCTTGATCTTATTTAATTTGACATCACAGTGATTTAACAGAATGAATGAATTGTTGTAAATTTTCTGATTCAATAAAAGGAAACTGTGCTTATGTCAGTGTATGCTAATAGTCAAACCTATATTGAAAATCAAATGTGGAACCAACAAAGTTCACTGCTTTCTGATGCAAGCTTATGTTAAAAAAAACAAAAAGAATAACTTCTTTTTCATGGGGTCTGGTTTTTGCTCTGGAAAATAAATGAAGCACCAAAAGAGAACAAAAGTAGAGGAGGAGAGGGAACCGAAAGACGAGCTAAAGGAGATGTGCCTCAATTTGACTCCTTTCGCCGACATATGGATAAACTTAGACTTAAAAAATGAACAGTTTCTGCATGCAATGAAAGAGAGATGAGATATCAAACACTTATGTGTTTTCTCTTCAGCTATACACACGTTTGGTTCCGTTTGGACCATACCTCTCAAGATCCTACAGCAAACTCAACATCATGTGGTGTGTTTCCCACATCTGGCATGCACGCGTCGCATACAATTTATACACATCACACCTGTTATCACTATTTATGCTTTCGCTGCCCTAATTAAGACCTTCAAAACTGATTTATCCAAATTATAAGAAAACATTAAAATCTATCATTAACTCTGTTTAAGAAAATCGTTTGCTATATTTTTATCTAAGCATGAAGTCTAGTAGTATTAGACATTAAATTTCGCATTAGTTAAAAACATAAAAATAGAATCTGAAAATAATATATTAGCAAGAATTAGGAAAAGAAAAATGAAATACATGAACAGTGGGGTCCAAGTGCTTTTACCAATGTTCAGTGATTACAGAAATTTCAAGCAAATTACCAATGTACCTACGCTGACTAGCTTAGCTTGATTGTGCAACCAAGACTCTAGTACTCTTAAAGGGGGCTCAAATGATCAATGGAAATATTAAAAGATTACAATCCATATAAAATATAACTCCATTTTACATCTTATTTCAATCCTTTAAGATGAAAGCATACCACTGCCTATATAACGAATAACCCTATACTAGCATTCAATAGAGAAACATATACACGAGGTAAAATCAAAATTTCAAATCAATCCTACTAAATAATTACAATCCTACATTCTAAAAGACAACCAAGATGACCACTCATAAGAAAATACTAACAGCGCTAAAAGGAAACATGTTTCACCAGACACACTATACCTATAGTTAATCCTTGTCGAGAGAGGCAAATCAGTTCTGGAAGTTAAATTTTAATTCAGTGATGAAGGTAATTTCAAGAAGCCATAAGAAAATAATTTCAGGAATCACCACCCAGATCTGATACCGGAAGACCACTGTCTACTTGGCGAACAAATTGTCCTTTCACCCGAGGGCGCTGCTCTGCCAATCTCTTCCGGCTTTGATATCGGACCTATGCAAAAAAAATCCAACAATAAGCAGCTGCGAGGATCTTTCAAAAGCAACTTAGACAAGAAAGTAATCACAATTTCAATGGTGAGATTCTTAATTAAAATATGGTATAGGAATTTCAAAATTGACTAGACCCGCTAATAACATAAACGCTAAACTACTGAAGTTTCAAATCCTAAATTGTGGCAGTTTCAGAAATACATGGCAGCAAGAATTGCATGACGCCCCGATAATGCCTTTACCATAAATATTTCAGAAGTAGCTCTTTCCAGAAGCAGTAATAGCACGGTAGCAATACCTTTTTCTCATAGCATCTGTCTTTCCGCTTAAGTCGAAACTTTGTTAGAGCTGCTTCTCGCTGGCTGGTGCGATGAGAATCTGTCCCTATGAATCCATCATGACTGAGGTGACCGATATCAATGAAACTTTCGTGGTTGTCCTGGGTTACCTTAGCTGAAGTAGCATTTCCATCACTTGTGCAGCCAATGCTTCTGTATACACCACTACAATTATGATTTGTTGTATCATGGTAAAGAGCGGTATCAGCAGTCTGACTAGCAGCAGGAGAGTCCCCTGTCTCAAAATCTAAATGGCTTTGGTCATTTACATTTTTATCAGAAGCATGGGTTGCATCGTCAGAGCAGTGACGATGTTTTGAGTTGCGACTTTGAGGCTTAGACTGGGAGGAAGTACTAGTGGGAAGCGGAGAACTCTCTTTCTGGAACACTGATTTTGGAGCCCATATGGGATGGACACCTGATTCAGAATAAAGCATAGAGGGGAAGACATTTTCATTTCCAGTTGACTTGTGATGATCATAAGTAACCCCTGTAGCAGGAAAGAATCCAAGTTGACTGTTCGGTAATTTTGGATCAACTTGTCCAGATTGACCAATATCCGGAGTGGTGATTTTCTCCTTAATTTGATCTTTTGCACCATATTGATGAGAAGTAGATGCGTTTTCAAATAACTCACGGGATTTCTGAGAATCATGACTAACGTTTGTTAATTGTGCAGAGATAGTTGATGGTGTTGGACAAAAGGGCTGCAACAATTTACTACTACCATACCTGCAAATTTATTTTTATCACAAATCATTAAAATTATCTGTATTTTTTGAAAGCTCAAAGCAAGAATTGATACTGATTTCTTGACCTACAAAAATAGAAGGCAAGTCGTCCCACCCCTCCCACTAGAGAGTACACGTATGAAGCAGATTATAGAAATAAAAGGAAAAATTGATTTTGCTAAATTTATTATTGTTAGGAAAAAGAAAATTTCATACAACACCTATCTTTAGTACTTGATTAAGAACGAAAAAGTCCAAAAATAGTAGAGAACTCACCTAGAAAAGGCAGAAGCATTTGAATGGTTCCATATTTGCCTTTCCTCAACTACAGCTTTGTATGAGCCTCCAGGAAAATATCTTATCGAAAGTTCCAATTGTGTATCAAAGTCAAACTTGGAAACGTTACCACTACTGAAACAACATTTTTCATCAGTGCTCTTTGGGAGTGTCTTGAATGTACCAATCAAGTCAATGGCCCCAGTAGACGGACTTTCCAATTCATCACTGCATCCATGAATATCGGCATTAATCTCAGGATTGGTTTTGGTCAACTCTATTCTTAGAACTTCATCTTGATTTCTCATTTCACCGAAATCATATCCTTGACCTGGCCTTAAGCCTGTTGGTTTAAAAGTTTTGTTGCACACTTCATCTTCTGATATAAATATTGATTTGGCTGCAATACATGCTAATTGTAACTGAGTAACAAAATAAGGGCAAAGATTTTAACAAAAGTACAAAATAAAGGAAACTTGCGCACCTCCAGCTTTGTCATTATGTTTATCTGATTCCCTTTCACATTTTGTAGAGTTTTCATGCTTAATTGTGCCAATATCGCTCAGATTTGAAGAACTCTTCAGCTGTGAAATATCCTGAATATTTTTCATGCATATACTTTCAGCTTCAAAAATGGAGATGTACAAGTTCTCTCTACATAGGAGTTGGCAAAAACATGCAATTTCTAAATAAAATCATGAAACCAGCCTAACCTATAAAAATTTCCCAAGTTGGGAGAAGAGTGGTTTCATATACATGTAATGGAAAAGGGATTCAAGGTTTATGTCTTTGTAAGTTACTCATGCCAAGCAATGAAAGTGATGAAAAGACTTCAGAAATTGAATTAGCGCAATAAAAAATTAGTTGTAGTTTCACACCTAACACTGAAATCGAGAAACTGACATATGAAACAGTCATATTACAACATGTTATTTCGGTGAAAGTTTAGAGGCTGGGAGAGAAAAACTTACTTGAACCTCATTTGTTTTCTCGCTGCATTCATTATTTTTTGGTGTAGAAGCCACAGAACCGCTAGAATCATTGCTAGCAGCATGATTTTCTGCAGCAAAACCAAGTTCAATCTGTGGCAGTGTTAAATTTTAAGGAGACCCGCTTATATGTATAGAAAACGTGAATTGAAGCAAGAAAAGGAAAATACAAGTCAAAGTGTTCACACTAATAGACAAAAGAAAAATATCAAAACATTGCCAGAATAATATTGAAGAATATGACGTACGACATGCCTTCTCCACACATGCTGCCACAAGTTTCTTAGCTCATTCTTGCGAACAGGTTTTATAAGAAAATCAACTGCACCTTTTAACATGCATCTGAACACCATGCTAACTGAATCGTGAGAAGACATCACTGCAAAACCATAAGAAGGTGAGAACAAATTTGAGTCCATTAGCCATATCTAACTACTAACAGCAACAAGTCAACTCATACTTATGACGGGAATGTTTTTGCAAACGTCATGCTCCATGATTAAACTAAGAAGTGAAAATCCAGATATTGATGGCAAATCCACTTCAGTTAATATGAGATCTATGTCAGATGCTTTGTTCTTCAATGTCTCCCATGCCTTTAGGCCGTCACAAACTGTGGCAACTGCATGCAAAAAATTGCAATTAAGAAGTTCATAAGCATCTTGAGCTTGAAGGTAAATTCACTTTTCAAACACTAACGTGGAAGGAAATAACTTACAGAGTGCCACCACAAAATACACATTTGCATGAAACAATACACTTTATATTTAATTAAAACAAATAACGAATATTTAGTTCAAGTACGTTGTGATTAGCTAACTGTTAAGACAAATTAAACTCCTAGGCCGAGAGCCATCTGCTGAGTATTTTAAAGATTGATTTTGATTTTCCTGCAGCAGAGTGAAGGTAAATTATGTTCTTCGCGAAGCTAATTCATACCTGGATTACGTGGCTAAGCGGGACATGCAGGAAAAAGGACCACATGAAGTCGTAAGTGAAACAAACAAGATTGATAGCCAGTTATTGAAATATCTACCTGTGTTCGTTTGTTTACTTTAAACACGTTTAAAGAGGAAATAAAGGTGGTTTTAATTTTCTCCAGAATTAAACAATATCTTTCAGAAAATGAAAGAAAAAAAAAAAAAAAAAAAACCTTTGTAACTGCATTTACGGAGAAGTGCAGCAATGATCTGTCGAGTGGAATCATCAGCTTCCACAAGCAACACCCGGAGCACCATCCGAGGCAGAAAACGTTCCCACCGAACCATGGAGGCATTGTTGCTCTGTTCCTCCTGAGTCTGCATCACACCCTTTCCACCCGCAACCACTTCACTCATTCTCAAGCAATTTGCTTCTGCTGCATTAATCAAAAACACCACACCAAAACCCTAATTGCACGCGAGAAAAGTAAGAAGAAGAAGAAGAAGACACCTCATGCTGAGTCTTAAGTTCAGCAGTGAAAATATCTTAAAAGTCTGCTAAATTGAGTGGAGGCGGAGAGAGAGAGAGAAAGAGAATTTCAGAATTTTCAAACCGCCTTCAATACTTTGCTTCACAACCGCGAAAATCCTACAAAATATCTTCTCACCACTTGCCACATACATGCATAGATACATGCGAACGTGAATCTCATCACTCTCTCAGATCTCAACTCTCACTCCATCTAAACGTGCCATGTTTCCCCTTCCGACGTGGCCCATTCTCCACCATTGGTTATTAGACACGTGCCGCATTCGTCTTCTTAGAAATGCCACGTCGTCTATGCGCCACCACATTTGAGAGGTCGTGGTGGCCACTGTGACACGTGGAGTTAATTATGTATATTCGTTTCTGCTTCCGTCACCCATCAGAAGCGAAGAAGAAGAGATGCAGAGGGTTTTTGTTCGGTCCAAAACCCTAATCACGGTTGCTTCCAATTGCATCTTCTTCCCTCCATCGCTACCCTTTTACTTGCAAAATCAAAAGCAGCAACGAGCGTTTCACAGCAACAGCAACAGCGGGAACACCCCTTTCGGATCACCAACTCGAGTTCAGAAGCTGATAGCTTCCCAATCAGACCCTCTTTTGGCCAAAGAAATCTTCGATGTTGCCTCTCGCCAACCAAACTTCCGCCACACTTACTCAACCTATCTCATTCTCATCCTCAAGTTGGGTCGCTCCAAACACTTCTCTCTCATCGACCATCTCCTCCGCTGCCTCAAATCCGATTCTCACCCCATCACCCCCACCCTCTTCACTTACTTGATCAGAGTCTACGCAGAAGCTGATTTGCCCGACAAAGCCCTCAAAACCTTCTACAACATTCTCCACTTCAATTGCAAGCCTTTGCCCAAACACCTTAACCGCATTCTCGAGATCCTCGTTTCCCACCGCAATTACATTCGTTCCGCCTTCCTTCTCTTTAGGGATGCCCACAGGTATGGGGTGGAACCCAACACCAAGTCCTACAACATTCTCATGCGCGCGTTCTGTCTCAATGGGGACATTAGCATTGCCTACTCACTGTTCAACAAAATGTTCAAACGAGATGTTGTGCCGGATATCGAGTCTTACCGGATTTTGATGCAGGCCTTGTGTCGGAAGAGTCAAGTGAATGGTGCTGTTGATCTTTTGGAGGATATGCTCAACAAAGGATTTGTTCCGGATTCTTTGACTTACACCACTTTGTTGAATAGCTTGTGTAGGAAGAAGAAGCTCAGGGAAGCTTACAAGCTTCTCTGTAGGATGAAGGTCAAAGGGTGCAATCCTGATATTGTTCATTATAATACGGTTATATTAGGATTCTGTAGGGAAGGGCGCGCTCACGATGCTTGCAAGGTTATCACTGACATGCGGGCCAATGGGTGCTTGCCTAATCTCGTGTCCTATCGTACGTTGGTGAGTGGCTTGTGTGACATGGGAATGATTGATGAGGCTAGTAAGTATGTGGAGGAGATGTTCTGCAAAGGTTTTTCTCCTCATTTTTCGGTTGTTCACGCCTTGGTGAAGGGGTTTTGTAATGTTGGTAGAGTTGAGGATGCTTGTGGAGTTCTTACTAAGTCTCTTGAACATGGAGAAGCTCCTCATGTGGATACTTGGATGGTCTTAATGCCTGTAATATGTGAAGTGGATGATGGTGGGAAAATCAGTGGTGCTTTGGAGGAAGTTCTTAAGATTGAAATAAAAGGACATACTAGAATTGTCGATGCTGGCATTGGTTTGGAGAACTACTTGATTAGGAAGATACGAGCCAACTCCACGAGAGTATTCTAAAACTTATGTAGGACTTACAACTTGCAATCATCCTTCTGTCATTCATGTGGGATCTTTGTGGTATGTTTGTTACTTTCCTACGTGTATAACCTACATAAAAATGCCCCGTCGACTATTTGCCCAAGAATCGGGCTCGCTTTTCTCAGATAGCCAAGGTTTTCTAGTGACGGTGTTGTTTGTTGAATGTCAATCATAATTATGCAACTCGACTGGAAAGTTGTCATAATATAACATACAAGTTTATAGTTGCAGACTGATTGAAGAACTTCATGCAGGTGTTTCCGGCACCAACTGATAGAGAAAACGTAAAATCTTGTCTGACTGAGTTGGCATATTGCAGCAATCCTTTCAAGCGAGCTTTGACCGCTAGCAGAGAACAACTTGTGTCAACCATTACATCTCGAGTAAGACCAGTGCTAGACAGCGATGAAACAATTAGCTATGAGCTTTTAGAGGCTGAGTATGCAATGAGGTGAATGACCCATGGGTTCAGAGACCTCTCCATACTGTTGAGACAAATGTGGCATGACTGCTAACAGATATGACACTTTGTTCATTTGAGTATTAACCTCATTGTGTAAAAGGCTTGAAGTCATTATGATGCAGAAAAGATTTAGCTAGGCGGTCTTCAGTTTAACCCAGATGCTAGAGCTTTGGTAAGTCACTTCAGTGTCATGACTCAGAACTGTTAAGGGACGAGTTTGCACGCCATACTCAAATGGCAACGATTCTAAATTTAGAAAAGGTTTGTGAGATTCTTCTAGATTTCTTGGGTTAGAACTCTTGACCTGGATATTAACTCCAGGAGAGGTTAGGGGTGTGTTGGGTATGCGGGTTGGTGTTAAACCAGAAGCGGTAGCCGCTGTGAAGTTGTAATATCCGTTTATATGGTCTCTTCACAAATTTTTTTTTTCTTTAAATTTTCATCCGATTCTTTAAATTTTCATCCGATAAGTATTACACCTTCGTTCTTACTACTTTTGGTGTTTAGTAAGTTAACTCACAATTTGCTGTATGAGTTGCATTGTTTGCTTCAAAGGCAAGAGAATAAGGAGCATTCAAATTTTCCACCGGAGAGGCTGAGATATTAAGCATATATACAGACCATCCTGTGTAAATTGGTTTTCTTTTGGAAAATCAATTTGGAACATTCTTGTATTTTTATTTTGCAAATCAATTTTAGAATACTTAAGGTGTATTTGATTCAGTTTTTGGAAAATTGATTCCAAATTTTGGAAACTAAACACATATTTATTTTCCATAACTAAACACGTCCTTAATTTAGTAAAGTTGTGTTGCATGTGTTTTGGATAATTAATTTTTGTTTAAACAATTTTACTGGCAAAGTCCAAATATCACTTTACAAATTAATGTGATTTAAAATTATTTAATAAATCACTTTAAACATTACGTTTTCACTTAAGTTTTCTTTTGTGTATTTCGTTAGTTACACTATATATTGAATTCTATTTTATACAAATGAAAAGATGTAACTATACATACCGTACAAATCAGTTAATACATACATGTTCTATTTTATCCATAATATTTGTCCTTCGTTCGATAAATTAAAAGCTGTCAAATAAACGACGTAATTTAATATATAGATGGGAAATAAAATGCATAGCAAAAGATAGATGAAATTAGTCTACAAAACTTGAAACCAATAAACAGAGTTTCCAAGAACTCAACAATACTCGTTTTAATAAAATCTAAACTATTTCCCTTTCGCGTCGCCTTTCTTGAGATTTCCCTTTTTAAGAGACTCTTTCTCAGGTTACAATTTGTAATATGAAATTAGCTACAAAACTTGAACCTAGTAAATAGAGCTTCCGATAACTATGCAAAACTTGTTTTAATAAAATCTAAATTATTTTCCTTTCCCTTTTCCTTTCTTGAAATCTCCCTTTTTCTTGAAATTTCCCTTTTTAAAAGACTTTTTCTCAGGTTTCAATTTGTCAGCTGGTGAAGCCTTCCCCTTCTCGCTCCTTCGTTTCTTCTCTTTCTTCACATTGTGTACTGTGACGGCCTAGAATTCAGAGAGCACATTTTTGACAAAATAAAAAAGTTAATAAAACTGGGCAAATATCAAATCCATGTCACTAAATGACTTTACTGTACCTTTTCAACATTTAGTATGTTATGAGAATTCTTGGAGATGATTTTGTTCAATATTTTTTCAGTTTGCTCCCTCTCTAGTGATCCTATCCCGGTTCCTTCCACCACTGGCAGGAACTAGATGAAAACAAAACAATGGAAGTTAATAGGTCAATTTAGTTAAAAATGGGTGCTTTTCCATATAACAATTTACATGGCTAAGAGAAACAGTTATCTACGAGTTTACAGTGCACAACCTTTCGATATTTTCCTTCATGTTTTGCAGGCTTTTCACCCCGCAATTTCTTGTCAAATTTCCCACCACTGGCTGTTGCAGTTGCTGCAATTCCTGCAACATTACCTAGTTCATCCTTTGTAACTTTCTTGGGCGCTGCCTGAGTTCCTGTTATAGGCAAAGCTGTAGCTGCCAACTGAACATGGCTGCATAATAATTTGTTCAGACTTCATTACAATAAAGAACATATGATGAGTAGCAAGGAGAAAAATAATATAGAGATATATTAAAGAAAAAAAGAAACACAAGGTCAAAACTATACAACAATCTAGCCAAAAGATGGCACACTTTGGAGGAACAACAATAGCCTCTAGATTACTCAATTGCTTCCAAATGAAGTCAGACGTTAAATGAAGTTGAGATGCCACAAATAGCAAAGGTAAGGTTTTCCATCTAGAATATCATATACCCACAACAGTAAAAGTAATTCCGGCATTGGAGCATGTAAGGCCGTCATCTCCAACCCAGTATCAATTCCTATGATTCCTAAATAGGATCCACTTCTACATATTAACCACTTTTTTTTTTATTTTAGCACCCACATTCTCTAATCCAGTACCTCTGAAAAAAAATTTAAATAGATCCCACCAATAATCTCATTTTACCAATAGAAATATCCAAACATGGTCCCAACAGTACAAATTTAAATTTAAATTTCACACTTTCTAAACTAAAAACATGGTCCCACTTGAAAAATTAAGTACAACGTAGGTGTTTATTAGGTAATGGTACTCATAAGGGAAAAGGAGTTAAGCACCTCCCAATGTAGATGATGCCCTAACAAATAAAAGAAAAATATCACTAACTGAAACTGCATATATCATTTGGATTATGCAAAGTTTAGCATAAGAAACCTCAGTAAAGATTTCCTGAATAAGAAAAGAAAATAGGCAATGGCCCAACTGTCCAAGGTGAGATACAATTGACTCAAATGGCCAAAATAAAACGCAAAGGTCCATGATCCATGAAATAAATTGTGCACACAACTATAAGTCAATTATATATACTATAATGAACATTAACAAATAGAATTCCCTGCTACCAAATCTTCAAGGGAAACTGGAAAACATTATGTTACAAACCTTGGTAAAGCACCAAATTTAGCAGCTTCTTTCAAGTTCTGTAGTCGATTTTTATCTTGCTTTTCAATTCTTTTCTTCTTATTTTCTTTTCTTTTTGCAAAAGGATCCTCTGCTGGATCTACAAAATGTTACAATACCATTATTAATATGCCATACATATAGTTTTGATCAGTGTACTAAAAACAAACCCAAAAAAATGTTAATTACAAGTTTATATTCATGAAAAGATAATAATGTTGAAGTCAAAAGAATAACAACATTAAACATAAATGGTCTAAACGAACATCTATATGGTTTGGAAAATAGACATATAAACACAATCTAACTTCCACATTATCACATACAAGAATTTCCATAACCAAAAATAACAATGTACCGAAAAATGGTAGGAAAGTAAAATCCTCAAGATTTGAAATATTGACTGAAGGGTATTCCATTAAACAGATTCCTTGTTTAATGCTCTGGTAACCCACAATGCCAGCCATATGTTTTGACTAAGCATTGAGCATGCGCTGATATAGCTCTGATTCATAATTTTTCTCATTAGAACTGTTTTGAGTACACAGACCTAATACAGGTCTGCCATGAACCATCCTATGTTAAAATTTTATGATATGCTGAACATATTGCAGTGGTTCTGTTGGTACCCGAAAGTGACAACTTAAAGTAGAGTGTCTGCAGTCTACACCAAATTCGTAACCATTAAGAGAACCATGGTAGCAGTTCATGAGGAAGAGGATGTTCGATCATTTACCATCAGTTTCTTTTGCCTCGATGATAGGTACAGCATCTTCATCATTTGCACGATCATACCCATATCTCCGTTTCCAGGTTCCAGATTGTTCATCATACACAATCTTGTCTTTCTTCCGATTCTGTATGCCTGTGAAAATAACACAAAAATAAAAATACATCAGTTCAACTAATAAAATAAGGGAGCACTAAGCCCAACACAGAATGCATAAACAGCATAAGATTATTTAGGAGTCACATGTGCAGCATGAAAAGACAAACCTTTCTTTTTGGCAAAAACTTCCCATTTAGTAGGAGGCTTAGGTTTTGGCAGCTGAAAGCATCACAAAAATTGATGAGCAAGTGATTTAACTGATTAGACATGAAACAAAAAAATACTAGAAGCAAAGAACCAACGATAGAATCATAGAACCAATACAGTTGCATAGCTAACTGCAATGCAGACACATACAATAGAAACAAGGATCACGAATACAAGCATTAAAGTGAAAAGTCACAGTTAATAGATTACACAAGCTTTGAATTTAAAGAAGAATAAAGATTGGAGTGTGGAATTACATGTTTTTCTCTTGGCAATTTAGTTAGTGGCGCAGGCAAGTTGACCAGGGGGCCATCTACATCTTCGGTTGATGGTAGGGTGAAGAGAGCATCTGCGATTGCTTGAACCAAGTGGGTGCCTTTCAGCAAACACTGCTTGACGATTTCCTCCCTGTGTTCAATTAAAGTAAGCAAGGACAGTGTCAAAAACGAAAAAACCCTAAAGAAGAGGAAGAAGACGGTACCTGTGTACCTGGAAAGAGGTGGTTGAGAGGGGAAGGTGTGATTGGAGTCCAAAGCCATGAGGTTGCCGAGGTCCACATCGAACTTCTGCTGTTTCTCACCCTCAATCTCCATCTCCGTCATTTTCACCTTCAACAAATGACACCAATATCAAACCTCTGCGGCGTCGAAGGTGCGTAACGGCTTAAGGGTTTGTTTGTGTTGTGTTCTGAAGTGTTGCAGCGCGAGAATGAAGAAGGAGTGAAACCAAGGGCCACGACAAAGGCCCAATATAAAAGGAAGAATAGAAAGAGATAATAAACCTTCGCAGTTTTCAACCAGGCTTATTTATTATATAAGTAGGTTATTACTTCCTTCACCCCACAATTACTAACAGCACTACTACAATAATAAAAAAAATTAAAATATAAGTTTTTTTTTTACATATTTCATGTGAGATTCTAGAAAATTCATTTCAAAAAACATTATATGTGTTTTGAAAAAATTATTCTGAAAATTCTATTCCCAAAAACATTTTTTGTTTTCTGAAAATTTTATTTTAAAAAATTCATACTAAAAGTTTAATTCCAAAAATTAGAATATATATATATATATTTGAAAATCACTTTTATAAAACGTAAAATCATTTTAAAAATTTAGGGGATATTCGAAAAAAGTGTGGGATGCAGGAAGTTAAAGCCCATTGGGAAAGCAAAATCATTTTCTATTAAACGCTAAAATTTATTATTTATCTCCCAACAATCATTATTAAATTAAAACAAAATAGGGTTAACACAATCTTCTCAACCAATTTCTTCTTGCAAAATTTTGAGTAAAATAAAATGGTAATTACGTTGAATAAAAAAAATCAAATTCAAATAAAAGAATATTAATCTATTTAATCATATGATTGAGGTATCGTTCATGGATATCCTATAGTTGGATTTAGCAACCGAATGCAAGCATGAGGTTACTTTATGTAATCTATTCAAGATTCAGCAAACAACATAGAAGTCCCAAACTGATCAACATATTCGATAGGTTAAGATCTCAATCTATAGAAATCATTCTTGTGCACTGAGTTTGAACATTCTTGTCCTTTTCATCTCAGTAATCTTCCCACCCAATCATTACAGATTTCAATATTTTCTTTTCTCTGAGTATTGCCTCTGCGCGATTTCAAATTAGGTTGAACCTTCAAATATAAACCAACAACCGCCACATTAATGCACTGAGATAAGAACAAAGTAATGGATTGTTACTAAGATAGCTGTTTAACAAATTTTAAATATCGATTCCTCATACAGTTTCACACGTTTTCATAAAAAAATTGTGACTGACTAATTCGCAAACACATTGTAAGTTTAAAACATAAAGCCCAGAATTATCTTACAGCTGAACTATAGAGACAGAAAAACAACCAGACCTGCATCACTGCTAATGAAAATAAACTGAAGTTTCTTATGAGGTCTGTCATTCTATTTCTTGATCTTAAGTTGAATACTTTTTCACTCAAAAATAATGTTTTCAACTATCAAATATACAGAGATATTGCAGATTGGAATTTTAAATACAAGGAATTAATCTAGATTTTGATGGACTTATCACAGTAGATCTACTCCACTTGCTGACATACTCTACCTCTAAAGTTCCTCCCAAACAATCAAAATTGCAACTACACTATGCAAAATCTGAATATCCTGTCAAATCTTATTCCTCTCTCTTTACACGCTCTCTAATCACAAGTATTCGACCACAAAGCACCTGCAAGAAAGACCAGACCAGGTATCAGACACTACTAGCT
>Ga0214544_1005441_pt1 | contig 24643 bp, 17 predicted proteins | sample CNSS3metaG_FD_160074 | JGI IMG/M metagenome (GOLD analysis project Ga0214544, IMG submission 160074) | Root nodule microbial communities from cowpea collected in UCLA plant growth center, Los Angeles, California, USA - CNSS3 | ecosystem: Host-associated > Plants > Roots > Nodule | place: USA... | reverse complement strand
CTCAAATAAAAATATTCAAATATAAAAAAATAAATATATATATATATATATATATATATACTCTGCTTATATTTTTATGTTTATTAAAATTTATTTTATCACCTATAGTCTAGGATACACTATTATATAATATTTTTAAATTTTAAAATAATAGTACATAAAAATATAAGATAAATATTTAAAACTACAAATATATAGTTGTTAATAAAGTTACTATCTATAATAAACTTTAATTTTCTAGTAATAAGTTTCCCATATAAAGTTTAATTTTGTAGCAATTAAGTCATGATGTTATATGAAAAGATTACAGGCACAATTAGAGGTGAACATTATCTTCCAAATAACACTTTTGGAAGAGCAGAAATTTCCAATGGAGTTAATAGATAGTTCAATGCTGCATCAGAATAAGTATTCATTGTTCCTTTTCAAGAATACGCCTGACTTCATTTGCAAGATCAATGACATGTTTGTCTTTGCATCCTAAAGAATGATTAGTAAAAATGTTAAAAAATATAAAGTAAAAGGAAACATTTTAAGAGAAAATTTGGAATAACATGAACTATTTGAAGAAGCTCACCTATTTGAAGAAGAGCTTTTTCAAGATTGAAAAGATAATCTCTGTTGGGTCCTGCAGGACCTTCAGACTGAATTATTTGTCTGCAAGATGAAAAAGAAAGAGCACATAGTGATATTGGGAAGAACTGAGAGCTACCAAAAACTACAGTTGCTACTAGAAAGATAATTTAACTAGGGAAAGAAACAACTTAAGAGAGAAGATATTTGATTTCATAGAGAACTTATAATCTTAGAACACAAGTTTAACTTCTGTAAAGTTAAATACATGGATTGAAGACAAATACCTCGCTATCTCTTCATCAGATGCAGGGCCCAAATAATTTACATTAGTTTTTTTGTCTGCAGTTGCTATATATCTGTAACATGTTGTCATTGGTTATTGTGACCAAAACATGCAAAAGGAGAAGTTTATAAGGTAGTTTCTTTCACTTACACCATCACTCCAGAAACCGCCGGAGATGTAGCATTAAGGTCCTAAAACAAATTTCATAATATCTATTTTCATAAGTGGAAAAATTACTAATGTAATGCAAAATAAAATTAGGTACAGTAAGTGGCACTTACAGTATAAAAATCAACGTATTCCTTTTTGTCGTATTGCTTCTCCCTTACTTCCAGATACTGTGCAGTAAAATCACACTTCAATATATCAATCCAAATTATGAATATTTACATAAAAAAGTCTCTTGAGTGGAATTGGACTCAGTCTTCTTAAGTAATATTTACATACACATATGTGTGTACATGTGTGTTCTTCTGATTTTTTAACAGATACTATCATATGGTATCTCAGATACCAAATCAAAAGAAGAATAGAAATGAGGCATTTATTGAATCCAAAACAGGATGCACAAGTAAATAAAACAGAGGATAAACTGTCTCTTTGCAAAACCTCCTGGCAGAAAATACTTTATGTACCCAGCCAAAGAATTTCCTACCTTTATCTCATGCACAAACTGTATAACCAGAAACATATTCTCAAAGTCAACTAACAGAGTACCCTTCCAAAATCTACTTCATTGTAGTATACACTTTCAAAATTGTGGGTCCTTTCTGTTTGTCAGTATACTAAATCCTTTCCTATATCAGAGTTTGAACAAGAGATTCTAACTCTATCCTTATCAAAGGAAACAAGGTTTGGCAGACCTTGAGATATTATTGCACATATCCAAATATCATTGCTATATGTAGACATGGAGTTAATTGCAAACCAGAAAAGGGCTAGAAGAATCTTATGCAATTAAAAATGCACAGCAAAAAGTATAGCAGATGTTCTAACTGAAGCAGTGTTCAAGCTTAAGCTTGAGTCTTAAATCCCTCTTTTTTTTTAATTGATCACACCAAAGGTTGCATAAAAAAACCATAAATTATCTCTGCGCTTATATCTAGTAGTACCATGAACAATTTATTTATTATAGGAAGAAGTCAATATGTCAGTCATTTTGATATTTATCTACATTACTACATAATTGAATGCTATAACTCCCATTGGATGAACTGTTTACAGCAAGTGGTACTTCAAATATATACAAGCAACTTAATACAAACAAGGAAACTGTAAAATATAAACAGATGAGAAACTCTAATGACCAACTTAATACAAACAATTTAAACAATGGAATCCAAATGATAGGCCTGAGAAAAAGGTCAAACTTCTTTTGTTTCATAGAAAAGGAAGAATGTGTAATCATATCATGAACAATAGAAAACTTAAAAGCTGCCAAATACTAATAATGTGTAGAAAGGCAAAATGTCCTAACATACATCTATATGACCTTCTGTCGCTATAAAACAAACACTAGTTCATTTAAATTTAGTTAAATAAATAGATCATCATTTCATAACAGCAGCAAGTATGCATATTGGAAATGAAAATATAACGACAAGGAACAATAGAGCAAACAATACATTTTATAAGTCAGCATAGTTATTGGGAAAAACTATACTTATGTTTGAATTTTAGTTGCAGCGTAATAATATTCCAATAACGTAAAATATTTTAAAAAGCATACCGTTAATGCAGTTTTTGCATCTTCTTCCTTTGATATCTTGTAAGCAGCTCCCCACTATTTCCTTGCAAAATAAAGCAGGTATCAAATATAGATTGCATTTGATAATTTTGACTCTCAAGAAATTGAAAATTACATCAGAATATGTATATGAATTCACAGAATAATTAAAAGTGAAAAACAAGAAATACCCAGAAGGCCAAAGTAATCTGAAAATAAGAACTAAATGTGGAAGCATGATTGACCAATTACTGAAATGAAACTTACTCTTACAACTGATAATAAACCAAGTTGAATTTTGATTTGATTCCTTAAAATACTAAACATACTCATAGTAATTATACCATACTTGCTGATACAAAGAGGCTCTCTCTCTTTATAGAGATTCAATAATAGATATATCAACATAATATCTTGCCAAATAATGTTCTTATTCGTTAGCATAAATTGTAGGCATAAGAGCTATACGGGCAATAATTTCATCAGTCTTCACCAACCGAAAAAATTACTATGGAAACAAAGCAAAAGGAACATCCAGACGGGTTTTCCATTCTAACTTACCCTTTCCACTCTAAAAATGAAAATTCTATTGCCTAAATATCATACGCTGTCAATTAAAGACGCCAATTTCAATCAAATTAATCATATAATATGCTATCATATGAACATCACAAACGTAGTCATCATACTTTACTTGCACACTCAAACTAGAACAACTGCATAAACTTCACATAACAATAGAACAGATGAAATACGGAACCGGTAACCATTAATAAATCAAACCTGAATAATGGGGTTAAAAGAAGATTAAAATTTGGAAATACTTACACATATTTCTCCTTCAGCAGGCTCCAGGGTCACTGTTCTTCCAGGGAACTCAGGGGTTCCTCTGTGGTCAGTAGAGCCTAAAAGGGAAAACCCACATAAGAACAAACCATAGAGATTGTTTTTGATGCATTATGGGGTAATAAAATTGCATACTTTTACACAACAGTGATGGGGAAACGAGAGAAAAACGATACCTTGGTAGAAGACACGTCGATAGCCTTTGATGAAACCAATAACACGTTCATCATAGTGAAACCCAGCTTTCGAGATCAAGGAACCATACCCAAATACCCACATTACCATTTTTTTGTTTTTTACTTAAAGGTTTTCACTTTCGACTTTTAGGATTATAATGGTGACGAAAATTTGGGTACAAGAGGGGTTGATTGGTTCAGTTGCAACACAACAGAACTGAACCAGAGCAAAGGTTATGGCAAAGTCTCGGTGTGATCAGAACCGAGAAACGACAAAATATAAAGACAATCACATGAGACAGCAGTCACTGACTCATTGGGGGAACGAATATCGAATGCTTTTGATTCTTTCTTTCTTTTCAAACATTTTCCTGTTTCATTGTTCTTAAATATTAAATTATTCTTTTGGTATAAATATTGTACGGTTGTAATTGGATAATTTTTTATTTATTTAAAATTAAATAAGAATTAAAGCTGATAGAAATAGTAAACCTTCCTGTAAATATTTCTAACACTTTTGTAATCTTTTATTATTTCTACTTATTTTTTATATTCGATTACTTAATATTTTTAACTAATTTGTCTTATCTATTAGTTTTTAATGATATTCTTACTTTTTGCATATAATTTGACCTTTTGGATGAAATACAATTATGTTGTACAAAAGAAAGAAAAAAATTGTAAAATGAATGCATTAGATGACTCAACCAAAGCATGACCTTAAAGGTATTAGACAACCTAAAATAAATTAGAAGACCCTAATGGCATTAGACGACTTTAAAGACATTAGAAAACTCAAAGACATTCAACAACTCAATGGCATCTAGCTTAGAGCTCCACAAATTATGTTCTTGTTCTCAAATTAAAACTTTTTGTATTAGGAATGCAACACAAAAAGAATAAACTCAATTGGAGATCTATGAAAAAAAAATTACGAGCAAAGTGAAGTTATATCATGTGAATTTCTTAAGAAAGTGGCTTAAGAGATTAAATGTAGCCTTAAGTGCAGGTGAACCAATATAAATTTTTGTGTGCATTCTTCTCTCCCTTATTCTTTATATTATTTTATTCTGGTTAAGATACATTTTTTATCCCAATTTTCGTCAAGTTTTATCACATCAGTCCTAATTTTGTTTTTGTGCTCAAATAGGTCTTAATTTTCGTCAATTTTGTTCAATTGAGTCCTTTTATGTTAACACTATTTAAATCATTAACGGCTATGAACAATGACTGTCCGTGTCACTTCGCAGTTTTTTTTTAAATATTTTTTTTATTTTTTTTAAATGTCCACGTGTCAACTAGTAGCGTGCCACATGTTAAAGTCAATGTTTAATATTCAATTTGGTTCCTAAATTTGTTATTTTTGTTCAATTTAGTCCCGATTTTATTTAAAATTGACCGATTTTGTCCCTATCTTAGATGAGACCAAATTTAATTTTTATATAAAAGTTATAATGATATGAATTTTAATATATTAAATAAAAATATTTAATAAAAATTGTGAATTTTATATAAAAATTAAATTGTTTCAATTTGGAAAGGGACAAAATTGGTTCATGTTAACAAAAGTTAGGCCCAAATTGAACAAAAATAATGAATATAGGACCAAATTGAATATAAAACATTGACTCTGACACGTGACATGTTATTGGGTTGACACATGGACATTTAAAAAAATCAAAAATAAAAAAAAATAAAAAAATAAAAAATCACGAAGTGACACATGACAATCATTATTCATAGCCGTTAATGTTTTAAACGGTGTTAGTAAAAAAGGACCCAATTGAACAAAATTGACGAAAATTAGGACCTATTTAAGCATAAAAACAAAATTAGGACTGATTTGACAATTTGACAAAAATTGGGACCAAAAAGGTATTTTAACCTTTTATTTTCTGGTGAAGGATGCTTCACGGAAAATCGATCAAATCGGTGAAAAACACCGATTAACTCCACACGAAGCCTTCAAACATCGATAACGTAGTGGAACCACCAAGTTCCTTTAATGGAACTTCGAAATCTCACAATCGAGACAACCCTAAGTTGGGTGATGAGTTCAAATTTTTACCATCATTTAAGGTTTAAATTTGGGGGATTTAATTGAATTTTCATGCTTAAAAGAGTGATTTAATTAACAATTCTGATAATTAGGCTATTTGAGCTTGTGTGATAAAAATGTCTTAAAAAGTGATTTTTAGCTGCATAAATTATTTTTGGATATTTTAACGTTTGTTGATGTAGTTGAAGTTAAGATTAAGCTCATTTAAGGTGGAAAAATAAATTGATTGAAGTTACAAACCACCTTTAAATAAGGCTAAAATTAGCAATTTCTGGAAAAATCACTTATGCACCCCCTAAATTACATATACACTCCCATCTTTCAAGTGGACCACCTAAAAACCTGTTTTGCACCCCTAGTTTTTACTAAGTTGCACCCCTCCTACCACTTAAACTCCACTCAACTAGATCATGCCATGTGGCAATCCTTACCTTCCAAATTTGTCCAACCAGATGAGGACACGTGTTATTATCCTCCACTAACTAAACTGGCATATCACACACTGCCACCTCATCATCTTCAACCCTTCATCCCACACATGAAACCCTAGCCTCCATCATCATGTTGTCGCCACTTGCCGTCAGCCTCGTAGCCACCACAGATCGCACCTACGCTCAACCTCTATCAACCTTGCACCTCTTCTTGGCTAGAAAATGAACTAAGCTTGCGAAGTAGTGAACGAAGCAAAACCAACGTCAGTTCGCAACACCAACAACCATGGTAGCCTCCACGCACCTGTTGTGTTCAACCATCGAACCACCTCACGCGCGACGCAAGACCCACCTATAGTGTGATCCTTCATCTTCGCGCCACCATCTTCTCCAAATCATGACGCTGCCACCACAACAATCTACACCATGCTCGACGTCGCCCTCCACCATGTGCGACCACAACAAGCAGAAGCAACAGACCTCTATCTTCTCACCACCATGAACAAATGTTGCATCACTCCTCCTTGCTGCCATAACCACCGCAACTTCCTCCTTCCTCTTTGCACCATTGTTGCACCTGTTCGCGCCACCAAAAATCTGCCATCATCAGACAAGAACCTGTGTAAGACCCGAGAAAATTAAATAATTAGTTAAATAATTATTTAATAAATGCGTGTGATAGGAGCTTTTAAGGCATTTAATGTGGAGTGCTATGACATGTAAAAGTACTAACTCAAGTGGTTGAGAGTACTTAATTGTGTGAGAGGACTTGGGTTCAAGTCCTATGTATGCCAATTGTATTTTATTTTGACTTGTGCATTATTTTAATGATATATTTGAATGTGAGTCGTGATAATGTAATCCTAAAATTATAGGAATTATCACGAAACATGATTGGTTGAATTGGTTGAGCACTTGCTTTGTAATTGAGGGGTTGTGGGATCAAACCTTGCTAAGAACAAAACTAAACTTCCTTTTTGACAAATTTTCTTTTGGCATGGATATGAAAGGGTTTAGGAACATTAGCAGCCAAGAGAGGCAGCCTAGGGGGCTGGAAAACATTAGGTTAATACTCATTGAATAACCTTTAATCATCATTTTAATTTAATTTTGGTTTTGGGTGGAGTAAAGGGTAATTAGAGTGGAAGTAATTGAAAGAGAGAAGGAATTAGCAAAGGGAGAGGTATTGCAATTGTGTGAGTCATTGGGCAGAAGCTTTCCAATAGCCAATCATGTTAGGTTGTTGAGAGGATTGAGTGTGGAAGACATTGTTGGAGTGCAAGCAAAGGCTAGGAGAGCTTTTGGGTTAGAGACATACACCCAAATTTGAATTTGAGCAAGGATTCTAGGTAAGGGGAGCTATTATTGCATGTTTTACTCGTATTGGATAACTTGTATTGTGCTATGATCAAAATTGCATGAATTCCCTTTCGTTTGCGCATTTTCAGGAAATTTTAGGTGTCTGCCCAGAAATCGCCTGGCAGGCATGAAGGTGCCGCCAAGCAATGCATCAGATTTTGCTTGTATTTTTTTGAGTTCATGCATGAACTGCATGGCAGCTATGAACTACCGCTAGGCGGTGCAACGTTGACTGCACCATATTTTCGTGTTGTTCTGTGTAGGAGTCCTCGCGACTTCTAGGAATTTATTGATTGTGTATTGAGTTGGTGTTTGATGCTATGCATGGAATAGAATTAGGCTATAAAATAACCCATTTGAGAAATGGTGAGTGAGTGATCATGAGACAATGAGATAACTTGAAAAGAGGACCAATATAAACCTAATTTGCGTGGTTGAATTGCCATTCATTATATTAATGTTATTGGTGCATTGTACCTATGGAATGGTTGTGAACTCGAAGCTAATTAGAGGAAGTAATAGTGAAATTGAAAGAATTGGGGAAAATGCGTAGAGATAATGGGACTGATACGCCGCCTGGCGGCGCATAACCTGCTGCCAGGCGATAACTTAGGCTTGTCTAATGCATTTTGGCTAGTAGGAGGCGTGAGGGAGTTTTAAGGTATAAATAAATCCAGGTGTACGAAAATAAGATTCTTAAATTTTGGGGTAGTTTAAGATGAGTAATGAAACGTACATGAGAGTAGGTTTACTTGAAGGTGGAATTTGGTGTTGATGTGGAAAAGGTAAACTAAAGAGGGAGAAAGAACAATTGGAGTTGAGAGGGGCAGGTTCTGAAAAAATGGTTTTTTAATCATGTAGGGTTGGATTTTTGGTGACTATGCCATATTGAGTTGAGTATCACTCATGCATTGAATAATGTAATTTAAGTATGTGGAGGGAAAGTTTTGATATTATGGTAGAACAATAGAAGTATGGTGTATGAAATGTAAAGTACTGGATTAGTAGGCATTGTCATAATCTTGATGGAATTCTTATATAAGAATATAGTACTTAGTAACTTAGAAACCTTGAATAGATGGATTGAGAATTGTAAAGTATATGTGCATGAACATATGAGAGTTACAGACTACCCATAATAAACCTTGATGGAGGAGTGTTTATTTGGACCTCGGGAGTGGATTATACTGCAAGTCAGATTATTGGAGGTGCTAAAACCAGTAGATTTCTACTAGTGATATAGCGCCTGGCAGCACGAGTAGGTGCGCCAGGCTGTAGAACCAGCATGAGAGATCCCTGCACCGCGTGGTGCCTGGCGGCTAGGGGTGTTCCGCCAGGCGACAGACCCTGAAACAGTGGGTATGTTTGGAGTGTGGCGCTTGTAAGACCTGTGAAAATTAATTAGTTAAATAATTAATTAATTAATAAATGCGGGTAGTGGGAACCTTTATGGCACTAAATATTGATTGGTGTGATGTGGAATAGTACTAGCTCAAATGGTTGAGAGTACTTTGATTGTGTGAGAGGACTTGGGTTCGAGTCCTTTGTATTCCATTTTTGTGTTGTTTGATTTTTATTAATTTTTAATAAAATGTATGATCATGTTGGGTGATAACGTAGTTCTACAATTATGTGAATTCTCAAGAAACATGATTTGGTTGAGTGGTTGTGCATTGATTTGATGATAAGCTTGGTCATGGGTTCAAACCTTGGTGAACCCAAATTTGACTCTCTTTTTGCTAATAATTGAAGACCCTAGCAGAAGGGGTAGCCAAGAGGGGCTGCAAGCCCTTTGGGTATGTTGTTGTTATGTGCGTGAAACAGTGCCAGAGTCTGCATGTCTCGCTCAAGCGAGCTAGGCTCGCCTAGGCGAGATATGCAAGGACTCGTACCCCTTTTCTGCTTGAGGCTATCGCTCAGGCGGAGGATTTTTGGGTTGGGCGAAAGGTCATCTCGCTTAGGCGAGTGAGTCTCGCCTAAGCGAGAGCTTGAGAAGGTTGGGTGATTTGGCTTGGGCATCTCGCTCAGGCGGGGATCCCATTTTTGAGCGAAAGAGTGTCTCGCTCAGGCGAGAGTCTCTCGCCTAAGCGAGAATTCAAAGAATGTTTTGATGTTGGCTTAACTCGTAGCCCAGGCGAGAGATTTGATTCTTGGGCGAAATGTGATCTCGCCCAGGTGAGTGTAACTCACCTAAGCGAGAGTTCGAGGCTAGTTCTGTTCGTGGTGCTCGCTTAGGCGAGGTAACCTAGCTTAAGCGAGATTGACTGGAGTACTTAGGCAAAGGCTTGAAGATTAGCAAAGGATGGTTGGATTATGTGTAAATGCATACGATTTTGTGGTATTAAACTGATTGGTGGTGGAACTGGGACGTGAGTACTATCAGGCTTCTAGGATATCTCATAGGTGGGTTTGCTGGTGTTCCATTGGTTGTGGCCCGGAACGTATCCTTGAGTTGTGGCTCGGGATAAGGGTTAAGCACATGGCATTCTATGGGTTGTGGCCTGGAATGACTTTCCTTGAGTTATGGCTCGGGATAGCGGATGAACACGAGGAACTCTTGAGTTGTAGCTCGAGTTGGCGAGTGTTGCCAGTATGAGTGTGCTGGTTGTGACTAGTACAGATGGGTCCAGATGGATTGCCTTCCTTAGTGATTTGCTGACGAGTTTAGTAGTCTTGGGACGTTACGAATTATGTTCATATTTGGGAACTCCACCTAGCTTTACGATGTGTGATCCGTATCATGGTTCCCGCACGTGCTCTATCGGTTGTGGCCGATAGGTGTGGCAGCAAGGCGCTTTGAGATACTCACTAGAAAATGTAGAACACTGCTAACATGGTTGTGGCCACATGAAAGAGCTGGAACGAGTCTCCTTGATGTGCACTGATATTACATGGTTGTGGCCATGTGGAAGGAAGGGAACGAGTATTCCTTGATGTGCATCAATATTACAGGGTTGTGGCCATGTGATAGAAAAGAAGGAGGTTCTTTGGTGGTGAAATGATATTATACATGGTTATGGCCATGCAAAATAAAAGAAAGGATTTCTTTTGATGTATTCTTTATATATATATACATATATATATATATATATATATATATATATATATATATATATATATATATATATATATATATATATATATATGGTTGATTTATGTATAATCATGTGTTATCTTTTTAGCTCACCCTATCTGCTTGTGTTTGGCGATGATCGTGTACGTGGTACACGTGAGCAGATGACATTCCAGGTGGAGCTGGTGAGGCTTAGCCGCGGAGTGGGGGAAAGCCTAGGGGTTTTATATTATTTTGATTTGAAATATCTCGTAAACTCTTATAATAGGGTTTTATATTATTTTATATTATGTTCAGTTTTATGAATTATGGATTTTGGTTTTAATTGTAAGTAATAAAACGTTATAAATTTCCCGCGTTTTTGGGAAATGAGGTTTTATTAATTGCGGCTTAATTACTTTTTCTTTATTTTATTATTTAAATTCGTAATATTCGGTCGGCATGTTACAGCGCCTGGCGGTGAGGCATGTACCGCCAGGCGGTCTAGGCAGATTTTGCCTGGCGACACTTAGGCTGCGCCAGGCAATAACGCTGTTGTCAATGGCTTGTTTGTGTGTTATTTTATGCAATGATGCTATACTTGGATCAGGAGATGTTGTGCCATGAGCGGGTAGGTTCATGGATGGTGATGAACATGTTATGATATGAGCAAGGAGGTTCATATCCAGTTACTCTCGTGTGGGGATACTAGCGAGGTAGGTTCGTATGTTCTGTGCTAACACTTAAGAGATGTTGCGTGCAGGGAGGTACGTAGTTGGTGGATCACATGTGTTGGACTACGGGCGGGTAGGTCTGTAGAGTAGGACTACGAGCGGGGACGTTCATAGAGTAGGACTATGAGTGGAGAGGTTCGTAGAGGCAGGACCACGAGCGGGCAGGTTCGTATGAGCATCATAAATCCTTAATCTGAGGCTAACTATATGTGTGATGTGAAGGTTGAAAAGCCTTGGGGATAAGGTCTTGGTCAAGAACTAATTAGGAAGAATAAGATGGGTGTATTACTTACATTTTGTTATTGTATATGTTATTTCTAATTTTATCAGCTCACCCTTTCTGTTTGTGATTAGCGATGATCGTGTGATTCGTGACACGAAAGCAGATAATGATACAGGTGATGATGTGGATGCACCGACGACGGAGTGAGGGCTAGCTTGGGACTAGAGCTAGGGATTTTACCATGTTTTCTTTTAATAATGTATTGGATTTTGGAAATTGTATTGATTTTATTACTACTCTTTCATAAATTCTGGCACGTGGTTTAACATTTTAAAATTTCCCACGTTTGGGAATAATAAATATTTTGATGATTGAATTTCATTTTATATCTTTATTTATTTAATTAAGTAATATTCCTTAGGGATGTTACAACCTGCACCTCGAAATAGTAGCAAATCTGCGTGAGCCTCCACCGTGACATTCGTTGTAACATCCCGTCAGAATATCATGGATTTTAATAAAATAAATAACAAGTCGCATTTAATACTACCTCATTTCCCAAAGCGCGGGAAATGTTAAATCATTTTATTACTTCCAATTAAATGAAAAATCCATAGTTAATAAAACTGGACATCAAAATAAAACCTCTCACTAGAGTTTACAAAATAGTCCAAATCAAAATAATACAAAATATCTCATAAAAGTTTACAACTTATGCTAAAATCAATAAACATCCTCTGATCAATATATAAACTCCCAAGCTTTCCCCCGCTCCGTGTCTAAGTACCACCCACACCACCTGCATCAACATCCTCTGCTCATGTGTATCGCACACACGATCATCGCCAAACACAAGCAGATAGGGCGAGCTTAACAAAATCAACATACAATTATATTGATATACATATAAATAGTCATTTATATATTTTATGCAAACACCCAAATAAAGTCTCTCACTCTTTTCCTTATCACCTGTCCACAACCAGATCATTCATGTTCTACCTCTTTTAGTGATTACCCCAAGGTGACTTGCTGCCATACCTATCGGCCACAACCGATAGAGCACGTGCAGGAAACCATGCTACGGATCACACACCGTAATGCCAGGTGGAGTTCCCAAATACGAACATGGTTCGTAACCTCCTAAGACTACCAAACTCGTCAGCTAATTATTGAGAAGGACAATCCATCTGGACCCATTCGTACTGGCCAACACCAACACACTTACACCGGTAACACTCGCCAACCTGAGCTCAACTCAAGGGTTCCTCGTGTTCATCCACCATCCCGAGCTCAACTTGAGGGATGTCATTCCGAGCTCAACTCGAGGAATGCTACGTGCTTAACCCCTATCCCGAGCTCAACTCAAGGGATACGTTCTGAGCTCAACTCAAGGAACCCATCAATCCCACCTTTGAAGCATCACCAAAAGCCTTGTAGATCACTTTTGCAGAATCCAACCACTAAGGCTACAACAGCCAAATCGCCTAGCGGGGGACACGTACCGCTAGGCGCTACCAACTTCCAGACCGCCTAGCGGGGTACGCGTACCGCCAGGCGCTACGCGCCTCATAAATCCCAAACACTGTGGACACCGCTTGGCGGGATTCCCCTCACCACCAGGTGCACGCGTTCCAAGTGCCCACTAATGTAACAACTATCGCCTGACGGAGCACTCTCCGCCGCCAGGCGCCACACTATTCCAAAGCCCACTATCTTACAACGATCGCCTGGGAGAATCACATTTGTCGCTAGGCGCCACCTGCACCAGAAAGCCCCTGGTACGTGGCTATCGCCTGGTGGTCTAGATCCTACCACCAGGCGTCATACCAGTAACATCACTTCTACTGGTTTTTGCACATTTTCACTAAGTTCTCCCTCTTAAGTCTGAACTATCATACATCCAATTGTTGAATCCTATTATCATATGTGTACGTCTTATATATTACCCTCACCAACTGTCACCTACAAGTCAATAGGATATCATTTAGTTCCCTTTTTTCATTATTCATCCACTTAATTTATATATATATATATAGGAATGCTTAGGTTTCTCTTTTCTGAAGTTAACATGTCACTGCAATCTCATACCCTTCATTTCTCTATTGTTACCCCACATCATCTTAGTATCCATTGGCATCTGTCTTAGCACTTGCACCTAACTATCTTTATTCCTTCCTTCCAATTTGACAAGTCCCAGTAACACCAATTCTCCACTTCGACCTAACATCACTCTAATATAAATAATATCAAAATGGTTAGATTACTGATTTCATAATTCTAAGGTTTCCTAATATAACACCAGATTTATTCCTATATGCTCATAGCCTAGTAATCAATTATAATCCCATTTCCCTTCACAACTTATTCATCAAGTCTAGGAACAACGTAAGGGCCTCGTGATCATTTAATCAATCAATGCCATTATATATCAAACGTTCACAGCAACTAGCCTGAACCCAGTGCACTTCATAATTCACAAGATGCTTCTGAATGCCGCGCTGCCGCCTGGCGACCCACTATAACCCGCTAGGCGGTGCATCAGTCTTGGGAAAAATACCAGGTTCTGTTACTTCTATCCGCACGCTCCTACCCCTTTTTTGCCCTTCTCTTTCCAGTTTCCTCCAATTGGACACTCAATTACAACATCATAAACACCATATTCCATCATAATTATTCCAATAGTGATTATAATGCAATTACACACTAGAGGTACCTCAATCAACAAAATTCCCAACTATGTCAATCCCTAAAAATATGTGACCACTGTTCTATCTTAATTAGGTCTTAATTATGCGAAACTCCATGAATTTTGACAGTAATTTATCCCTTCGCAACGTAAACTGACTTTCCCTCCGATAAAATCATCCTAGAACCCAGCAAACATCAAAATCGAACTAGTATAGCTCGCGTCGCCTAGCGGGTCATTCACCACCGCTAGGCCCTTCATAAAAACCCAAGAAATTAGGTAAAACTGGTATATGTGGCCTAGTGGTCGAGAGCTTACTGCCAGGCGGTTCCTCTTCAGGAACCCAGACTTAAGCCACAACGCATGTGCCACCTAGCGGCTATGAACAGCCCGCCAGGCGGTTTCTGGAAATTTCTAGAAACCCAGAAAAACACGAACAACACTATAATAATGCATACAATTCATATCAACACTATACAATTCATGCTCATACATAAAAGCTAACGTGAAAACTCCCCTAACCTGGCTTCCTTGCTAAAAGTTTGAGAATTCCCAATGTTCTTCTTTGCTCACCCAAAGTTCTCTTAGTCCTCCCTCCAATCAGCCTTAATTCTGCACTCAAACCTCACCACTCTCCAATTTTCGTGTCCTATTCTCTGTGTGCAGTTTCAACCTTGCAAAACCCTTCTCCTAACCTAAAAAGTACCAAAAATAAAGTTTAATTTGGGTTCTCCAAGGTTTGAACCCATAACCACACCAATACCAAGTCAATGCTAAACCATCATGCCCATTCATGTTTCATGCTAACTAATATAATTCAAGCATTATGTCATGAGAACGTGATTAATCATATGATTAAAACAAGAATAATTAAATAACACATAAATGACATACATAGGACTCAAACCCAAGTCCTCTCACACAATCAAAGTACTCTCAACCACTTGAGCTAGTACTTTTCCATGTCATACCAATCAGAATTTAATGCCATAAAGGCTTCTACTACCCGTATTTATTAATTAATTAAATTTCGTGGGTCTTACACTCGTCGGAGCAACCACAAGACCACCACTCACCTAGAAAACACAAAGCTATTGCAACAGCCTCCATTGCTAAACGATGCTCAAACATTGTACTACAGCGAAAACCCTAATTCTGGAGAGAGAAAGCGCACTAGCGCATGTCAGTCTATCATTGCGCAGTCAAATAGTCAAATAGTCAATTTTGGTCAATATTGCAAAAATGGTCAAATAAGAGGATCAAAATTGGAAATTGGACAAAAATTATGTTGCTAATTAATTAAATAAAGATAAAATATTTCAGGAACAGAAAAGATAAAGTCTAATTCCAAACACTACCTATATAAAGAGACCTAAGGGAGTAGAAGAAAGGAGAGTTAACAACTCTCTGGTTTTGGCAGCTACCATCCATCACATCTCTTGTTCTTCCATTCCTTTTATTTTTCTTTCATTCATCATTTATCATGTATTCCATCCAATCCATGGAGGGCTAAGCTTTTAAGGTTGATTCCATTGTAATTTCTTAACTGGATTTTGAGGTTTGATGAATTAATGTATTTGTTCTTTAGATTATTGTTGTGGTTTTTGTTTATCTATGTCCTTTGCTTCTTAATTGAATAGAAAATAATGATTTTAAATCTACACGCATGCTAATCATATGAGTTAAATGGTTTTTAAATTCAATTGAGACTTTACTTTGATTTTATTTATAAACTTTCATGTGATTAAATAAGTTTTTTGCCAATAATTGAGACTTTACTTTGATTAAAGGTAATCACTTTAACTAAAATTAGTTAAGACTTTACTTTGATTAATTAATTTTTCTATTTGGTAAGGAAACAAAGGAATAGACATGATTAGGCATAGTAAAATTTAATTGAGACTGTACTTTGATTGAATTTACTCTGGATAATCTAAAAATTCTCACTTTTAATTGAGACTGTACTTTGATTAAAAGTGAGAATGCCAACAAATGAATTGAGACTTTACATTGATTGATTTGTAAATCAACAAAAATAATTAATTTAACAATAATCTCTAGATAATCGATGATGGATCTATTTTGAAAAAGTAGTGGAATTGACCTATTTACTATTATTATGTTTACAATCTTTTATTTGCGTGACATTCATTCTTTTGCATATTAAAACCCTATATTTTCACAGTTACTAGGTTTAATTGCATTAGGATAGATTTTTATAAGAATCAAATATTTGAAATCAATTCCGTATTCATTGAGAGACGACTCAGGGTTAGCTTAACCCTATCTAGTTTGTTCACTACTAACTTGGCAGTACTGAAGTTGCTATAGTTAAGTAGTGGTAATTTGATCGCTTAACGACAGCGATAACTCTCGATGATGAAGATGAACTTCGAAAGGCGCAAAGCAGAAACGTTGTTTACTTTCATATATCAAAGTTGTCCTTACATATGGTTGCTTGTGTAACGTCCCTACTGGAAATTACTTAATTAAAATAAATCAATAAAAATAGAAAATCAATCGACATAATTTACTATAAGTCAGCAGCATCACTTGTAGCATCATCTGCTCCCGTGTAATGAATCACACGATCATCGCCAATCACAAACAGAAAGGGTGAGCTCATAATAAATTGACACATAAATTAATAAAATAATAAAAAACCCAGCTATTTGATTCTAAATATTTCTTGGCCAAGACCTTAATACCCCAAGGCTTTTCAACCTTCAAATCACACAAGTAGTTAGCCTTGGACTCAAGATTTATGATGCTCACACGAACCTACCCGCTTGTGGTCCTACCTCTACGAATCTCCTCGCTCGTAGTTCTGCTCTACGAACCTCCAGCGCTTGTAGTCCTACAATACAGACCTGCCCGCCCATAGTCCAACACACGTGATCCACAAGCTACATACCTCTCCACACACAGCATCTCTCAAGTGTGAGCACGGAACATACGAACCTACCTCGCTCGTATCCCCACACGGAACAAGATATGAACCTTCCCGCTCATATCATCACGTGTTCACCACCATCCATGAACCTACTCGCTCATGGAACAATATCTCTTGAACCAAGTCCACATCAATGCGTATAACAACTCACGCAAGTTAGATACCTACAACATTATCGCCTAGCGCAGCCTAAGTGCCGCCAGGCGAAACCGGCACAGACTGCCTAGCGGGACCTCCTCGTCGCCAAGCACCAGGCTCTCACAGACCCACTATTGTAGGGTCTATCGCCTGGCGGAGCACACCTTGCCGCCAAGTGCCATGTAGTGCAGGGACACCCCTGGTGTTCCTATCGTTTGGCGCACATACCCGTGCTGCCAAGCGCTATATCAGTAGCGAAATTCTATTGGTTTTTGCACCCAAAACATATTGAGTTCATTCTAATATACTTCCCAAAATTCGAGGTATAACTTCTCCAATCAAGGTTAATTTCTTAGTAGTCCGCAACTCTCATAGAATATTACATACCTATACTTCACAATTTCCAATTCCTCTATTCAAGTCTAGGATTTACTAAGTGCTCTACCATTGTAAAATAACTCAATCAAGCTTGTGGAATGACCCCCAATCTAGTATATTAACATCTGGCACATTACCTCTGCTGCACTAAAATGACATTAAAACTTCTCTTGCAAATACTTTCCACTTAATATATTCTAGTCCACCAAAGCTTCCCACACTAAGGCACATCAGTACCTTGAAAAACCAAGGTTTTCTGAGCATGAAAATACCTATAATTGAACCTCAAAATTTCAATCATTCATAGCGACACCATCTTTGATAATCCTCTAAATAAAATGTCTAAGTGGTTTTGATGACAACAAAATGCTATACAGTATGAAGAAAGGTCTTATTGATTTTGATGATAACAAACATCATATGAAAATGAGGATATATATGGTTATTCATATAATATTTTTAGTCTCGCATATGAAAGCCCTAGAGGTGTTAAATTGTGCAATATACTTATGCAAGGACCAAATGAAGAGAAATCAAAGTAAGCAATCATTATACTATATATTGATTAAATGACATACTGATTATATGTTATATAAATTGTGATTATATAATTGATTATCTAATGTGTGTTCATGATTTTCAAGCAAGATTTGCCAAAAGCATAATTAGCATAGAACAAGCAAAATATAAAGATTAGACTAAACAAGTAGAAAAGAAGAATAACAAGCTCAATTGAAGCTATTAGACGACTATATGCTTTAGACGCGTCTGAAAGAGCTGCATTATTTTGGCTAAATTATTTCTTTTATTTAATTACTGATTGAATATTTGAATTAATATTTTTATCTAATTATTTAGAATCAAAATTATTGAAAGAAGTCACAATGTTTAAAATTATCTTTGGATAATTAAATTTTAATTAAAGAATTTTGTAAAAGAAATTATATTTTTGAAATTAAAATAATTGTCAAACGATTATAGAAATGTTTTATAAACAATCACATTTATTTTGAACATATAAAATTCAAAAAATATTCAATCATACAAAAGCTTCAACAAAGGATATCTTACAAATGAAGGATTACAAGGAAGATTACTTGAAGAATTCATTTGAAAAAGATTCAAGTAGAGAAGTTAAAACGAGAAAGAAATCAAAAGAAGAAATATCATATACGGTGTATGACAAATGAGTAAAACTCCAAAGGAGAAGACAGGAAGAATATATTTAAGATCTTATCAAATTACACGTCTCTATATTACAAGGTAATTTATGAATTAAATCGCGAAGACTGGAGAATAAATAAAAAGAAGGAAAGAAAGAATAATTAAAACACAAGGAAAACCACTAGACGAGTAAAGTGAAATAGTGTTGACCATACAAGTCAACATAAAAGTGGCAAAGCACTAGACTTCAACAAAGGAGTAGATGAGTCAAAACAAGCATTAGACGACAAAGGTCACCAGTCGCATTCTACAACGTAGACTCACTTAGACTCAATCATTAACTAGACGAGTCAACATGTACAAATGTTAGACGAGTCAACGCAAGATGTCGGATAAGTCAAAGCAAAACTATTAAACGAGTTAAAGTCAACTCAATATGTTGAATGTTGAATACATTTATCATACAAGTGCTTTCATTAGAATATTCTAAAGAAAAAGTGACTAGACAAGTTAAGCAATGACAATCATGAGACAAATTGAGTTCAGATGGTGCAAAAGAAAAGTATCAAATCACAAGGTGATACAGTGATCAATCATGAATTGATCAATGAAATCTGAATGTTGAATTAGAGGATGAAATCTATCAGATAATTATCAAGATGATCAAGTCAAGAGGATTGCACAACAAGACTCAACTTTTATTGAAGATATTCTGATTGAAGAAATATCAAAGATATATGAAGATACGTGTGAAGAAAAGGCCATTGATTAAGCCTAAGAAAGAACATTTTGAATATTATCATATTATTTTTAACCAATCACCAACAAGGGAAATACTTTGCAGATAAAAGAATGCAAAAGAATATTTAAGAATAAATTATAATGGTAATATCATTTATAGAATGATGAAATTCGAATTGAAGAATTATAAGAAAGGAAAGAAGAGATAACTCACATGAAGCAAAATACGCAGAAAGCAATATTCAGAACTTTCAAGTGAATAAGGAAGAAGATATTAAGAAATACAAAATTAGTTCTACATCAACGGTCAAGTGGTTCAATACAACTATATATACCAAGGCCAAGAAGAAGAAGAAGAAGAAGACTTAGACTTGAGAAACATACTGAAATGTTGTTGTCGCAACTTAAATCGTGACGGAACGGCGAACTAAAAAATAAATTAATTTGAAAAAAAGATTTGAAGTCGCCACCATAGTTTATTCTGGAAAGTTATGGAAAACCATAAAATTAAAATAAAGTCTGCGAAAACCATATTTAGGGTTCGGGAGTCGGTTACGCATAGGAAAGGTATTAACACCCTACAGTACCCGCCCAAAGGTGGTACCTTTAACTAAATTTACGAAAGAGATGTATTATTTTATAATATTTATTTTTCCCAAAAATAAGAAAATAAATTGAACAAATATATTTTTTGAGTGAAAAGGACCCAACAAGGATTAACCTTGGTCCTACGTATTGTCATTAAAATGAGAAATCAAGACTACGTAGTTCTTTGTAAAACTATTTGAAAATGATTTGAAAACCTTTTGATTTTTTGGGAAGTGAACCTGACAAGGACTTGCCCTACTCTTACGTATCTCCATTCACAATGGAGAATCAAGGATCACGTAGTTCTTGACAAAACTTGATTAGAATATTTAATTTTTTAAAGTTATCTTTTGACATTCTTGAAAATAAGTGTCATGCGACGCGTGCGCCGGGTTGACACCAAAATCATTTTTTATACTTTGTATTTTTGAAAGGGAGTGTTGTGCCACGCGAGCGGTCGATTAGACACCAAAACATTTTTATAATTTTTATATTTTGAAAAGGAGTATCGTACGACGCGAGCGATCGATTAGACACCAAAACTATTTTTATAATTTTTGTATTTTAAAAAGAAGTGTCGTACAATGCGAATGGTCGATTAGACACCAAAACTATTTTTATAATTTTTGTATTTTAAAAACAAGTGTCGTTCGACGTGAGCGGTCGATTATGTAAGACCCGAGAGATTTAAATAATTAATTAAATAATTATTTAATAAATTCGGGTAGTAGAAGCCATTAAGACATTTAATGCGAAATGTTATGACGTGGAAAAGTACTAGCTCAAATGGTTGAGAGTACTTGTGTGAGAGGATTTGGGTTTAAATCCTCTATATGCCTTTTTGTGATATTTAATCTATTATTATTTTAATAAGATGATATGGTCATGGAGAGTAATAATATAATATTAAGATTAATGAATTATCATGAAATATGATTTGGTTGAATTGGTTGTGCAATTGCTTTGTGATTGAATGGTTATGGGTTCAAACCATGGTGAACCTAAACTTATTTTCTTTTTGCTAATTTTAGTTTTTGGCATGAATGTGAAGGGGCAAGGGAAACCCTAGCTAAAGGAGCAGCCAATGGTGCTGGAAAACCAAATAGAATAGCCAATTGAATGATAATTAAAACTAAGTTTTAAGGAAATTTCGTTTTTGCTAATAAACCATCATTAAAGTACCATTAAAGGGGAGAATTGAGGGAGAATGAGAGCACTTTTGAGTCTGCCATTTTGAGAATAGTGAGGAGTATTATTACAGAGGAGAAACATGAGGTTGGGTGTGGCAAAGGTACTGGTTTGGAGGACAGTCAAAGGGAGACCATTGGTGATCCAAGGAAATTCTCAAGTGTCCACTCTTAAGTAAGGAAATTTAGGTTAGGGGAGTTTCACTCTATGTTTTAATATTAATTGAATGATTATGTGATATGCTTGATGACCTTGATTCGTTGCCTGTCATTTTTCGTCTGGATTTCGTCGAGTTTCTGGAAATCTCCAAAAACTGCCTAGCGGCGTTGAATGACCCACCAGGCGACGCATGTTCCAGAACCCATTCCTGGGTTTTCCTCCATGAACGGCCTGGCGGAACTGGCTTGGCCCGTTGTTTTGCTTGCTTGTTTTCTGTGATTTTGTACTACTTGGATTAGGCCTTGCATAAAAATACAAAAATTGTTGTGTGTTATGTGTTGATAGGACTGATATTGTATGAATGTGTGATGCGTTATGAGTTCTTGAATGAAATTGGTATCTAGGGTTCATGTTGGGGATATAAATGAATAAGCAAGGATGATGATTATGTTTGGTGCACTGTTTTGTTATGGAAATGAGGTTAATCTAAATAAAGTATGAACCCATGTATAATGTTTCATGTGAGAATATGTCAGAATGAAAGTTGGTACTATAATTGGGGTCACGACTGGTGCAGGAGGAATGTGGGCAGAACCCAGATTGTCGTGCACCGCTTGGCAGCACCTGGATCGTCGCCAAGCGACACATCAAGCAGTGGGCACTCTGAGTTGATTCTACAATTGGCGTTGGCGACGACACATCAGGCAGCGGGCATTCTGAGTTGATTCTACAATTGGCATTCTTCGGGGCTTTGCTAGTGATTTCTGCATGAATGGGGTTGGCAAAGGATGTATTAATTTGAAACTTGTCAGGGAGTTAAATGTTAGTAGGTATAGGGATGAGTTGAATGGGATAAAATGCATGAAAAGGCTAAAAGGGTTCTTTGATTGAGTATGGCAGACTGTAAGTTGAATTATCATTACATGTCCCATGGGTTGTTTACTTACTAATAGGGTTAACATGTATTAACAGATAAAAGAATGAATTAATTGTTACTCACATAATGTTGATGTACATGCATGATTTGGTTGTGAAACCATGAATTGTGATGCTTTGAAAATTCTGTCATAAGAAATGGATTGAGGTTGTTTAAGTATGAATGTACGATAATCTATGTATGAGTTGATTCGGGGGAAGGGGGGCGATTAAGGCCTGTTGAGTGTGCCAAACACCAGTATCACTGCACTACTGGTATAATGCTTGGCGACGCGGGGCGAGCCACCAGGCTGAAGACAACTAAAACAGTGACAGTGGTCACTGAACGTAAGTGGCGCCTGGCGGCAGAGATTGGTGCGCCAGGCGGTTTGTTTAGATTTCGCCTAGCGGCATATAGGCTGCGTCAGGCGAATTAGCTGCTATGAAATTGGTTGTTGTTGTGATCAGTGGACTTGAAGGACTAAGTTTATGTACCTTTGTGTTTGGGCTTGATGGACTAAGTCCAATAGGGGTTTGGGATGTGCTTGGTGGTGGGACGCATGATGGGCATGGAACTGGTTAGTTCCCGTCGGCTGCTAATGGGCGAGAAGTCCTTAGTATGGTGATTACATGTGTTGGTCGCACGATGGGCAATGAACAATTATGTTCCCGTCGGTTTCTATTGGACGAGGAGTCCATTGTATGGTGATTGTGTGCGTGCCTAGGTTCAAGTGAGGAAGGCTTAGATGTTTTGCTACAGGAGAGGAGTCTGTGGGGAAGGACTACTAGTGGGATAAGCTCGTAGGGTGGGGCCACGAAAGTGATAGTTTCGTGGGGGCACAGTAAAGTCCCAAGACCTAGTTTCATGCATATGACTCATGAAGGACTTTGAGGTCATGGATGGGTAATTTGAAAGGATAAGATAATTACGTAAAACCTTTTTGGGAATGGGTGTCATATATAAATATATATATATATATATATATATATATATATATATATATATATATATATATATATATATATATATGCATAACTCACTCTATCTGTTTGTGTGTGATGATGATCAGATAACTTGTTATCTGGGAGCAGATGATTTGACAAGTGAGCCAGGAGATGTTTGAGTTTGGAGAGCGGAATTACATGGGGACTCAGAAGACTTTTTATAGTTTTGATATTTCAATGTATTTTAAACAGTTTGCCATTTCAATTATTTTATGGTCTGTAATAAATTTTAATTGCGAATATTTATAATGAATGTGATTATATGGTTTTAATTTTCCGCATTATTGGGGAAGTACTGTTATAAATGAGGTTTGATAATTAATAAATTTGTGTTTTTTTTCTTCTTCTGCATTTTTTTAAATTATTTAAAGTAATATACCTTAGGGATGTTACAGATTAGACCCCAAAACAATTTTTATAATTTTTTATTTTAAAAAGAAGTGTCCTGCGACGCAAACGTTCGATTAGACACTAAAAGAAAAAAATAAAGAAAGTAATTTTAAATTTTTATCATTTTTGAAAACTATTTTAATTTTTATTTCAATGAAAAATATTTTTAGAAAATTATATGATTGAAATGTGAGATTTAATTAAAAAAAGGTAAATTTGGAAAGAGAAAATGAGAGTGGATAAGTGAGTATGTGGGTGCAATAAGGAAAACTACACAAATGAGAATGGAGTGAACATAGGAAAAGGACGTGGTGCAAGGAAGTACATAAGTCCACAAACAAAATTAAAGAAGTGAAGTGTGTGCTTAATGAAAATGCAAGGATATGAAGTAAAAGCAATAAGCATGAAACAAAAAATGCAAAGGGATCGAGAGTTATTACATTGGGGAATGCATGAAGAAAGAATAAATAAATTAAATGGCCCAATTATTAAGCAAATCTGCAGATGTATGAAAATTAAATTATGGGGGTGCACAAAGTGATTTAAATCTGCCAAACCCTTAGAGCTTTCTCATTAATTCCTCAAAAATTAAAACACTACTTCCCATTTTATCAACCATAAACATCAAATGGCCACCATTATTGTGCCACCTTGATGAAGGATTATCTTGTTCCTTTTTAAGATTATTGAATATGGTGTGAGTTGATTAAGAAAGCTAAGTGAAATCCCCACTGGACATTAAGATAGCAAGCTATCTAGATGTGAAGGTTCCTTTCACAAAGCTCAAGAGAAGAAGATGATGGATTGATTCAAAACAAAAAGGAAATGGAAAGCACATAAACCATAGAAAACCAAGAATAATTAAAGGAA
>Ga0214544_1005440_pt1 | contig 24645 bp, 14 predicted proteins | sample CNSS3metaG_FD_160074 | JGI IMG/M metagenome (GOLD analysis project Ga0214544, IMG submission 160074) | Root nodule microbial communities from cowpea collected in UCLA plant growth center, Los Angeles, California, USA - CNSS3 | ecosystem: Host-associated > Plants > Roots > Nodule | place: USA... | reverse complement strand
ATGAGAATGTATATAACCCCATTTCGGTTGGGTCCGGTATAGAATGAACTTAGAATCATGGAATCGACTCGATCATCAGATTTTCGATTCTAAGTTCATAACCCTAGCCCATTCCCATTTTGGGCGTAGCATATCTACTAATTCTTTGATTTCAGTTAGTAAGGTAAGAGTTGAACTAAGAAATAGATTCTAGAAGCTAAAAAAGGGAAATAGATTCTAGAAGCTAAAAAAGGGTATCCTGAGCAATTTCAATAATAGGGTTCATTGATATTGGAGGAACAACCCACCTGCTAGTTGGTGCTAAAGGTGATGGGTTGTTTGAGGGTGGTAGGTGGGATGCCTAGTAAGCCCAAAAGGATCCGGGGGTGTTATAGTTATTATTATTATTATTGTTTTTATTATTATGGTTACATACACATTTTACTTTTACTTACTATCTATGAATCATGTTTCAATTACTTTACCCTTTTATTTGTTTTGTTGTTTATTCATCTTTACATTTGAATAATTATTTCAATTCAAAAAAATAGTTACTAAAATTAGTGAAATAATAAAACTGAAAAATAATTTTTTTTATTTTAAATAATTATTTAAGTTTAAAATATAACAATTAAGAGGATAAAATTGAGAAAACAAAAAAAGAGATCAAAGTTGTTTATCTCTTTATATATGTAATTGTATTATTATTATTATTATTAGTATTATTATTATTATTTTTATCACTACAAGATATTATTTTAGTATTATTATTATTATTGTTATTATTATTATTACTATTATTTTTATTATTATAGTTAAACAAACATTTTACATTTATTTACTACGGGATCATATCTCAATTGCTTGCACTCTTTCTTTGTTTTGTTGTTCATTTTATTTTTATATCTATGTAATTATTTGTATTAAAAATATAGTTACTAAAATTATTAAAATGAGAAAATGGACAAATAATTTTTATTATGAATAATTATTTTAATTTTACAAATAATAATTAAGAGGATAAAATTGTATAAACAAAAGATGACACAACAAATGTATATCTCTTTACATATGTAGTTATTGTATTATTATTATTTTATCACTACGATATATTATTATAATGATATTATTATTATTATTATTATTATTATTATTATTATAATTACACACACATTTTAAATTAATTTACTACGAGATCGTATTTCAATTACTTGTCATTTTTATTTGTTTTGTTGTTAATGTATATCTTTATATATAATTGTAGATTATTATAGTTGACATTAGTCTTAGTGTTAGCATTAATATTAACATTTATAGCATAAATATTATTATTATTATTAGTATCATTATTATTTTTATTATTATTATTACTATTCATTATTGTGTTATTATTATAAGTGTGTTTTTTTTTAATTATAGAAAACGTTGTTATACTGAATACTTTTGTTAAATAGAATTTTAATCTTTTAAAATTTTTATAATTTATAATTTATATAATATTATTGTTAGTATTTCTAATGGTTAAATAAATATAATAACAATTATATTATTATTTTTAAAAAATTACAATAAAAAATATATACGCACAGATCATAGGCGAGAGACAAATTTCACTATCCCATATTGATCCCCATGGAACAAATTCATCATCATCCCCATACCCAACCCAACGGGTATCAAACTTTTGTCTCATCCCCATCCTCGATAACGGGTATTTACTTGTACTCATCCCCATATCAACTTTCTTACTGTTTTAATATTAATTAATTATTATAAAATAATAAAAAATTATGACAAAGAAAACATAATATTATCAAATATTCAATACTAAGAGGAGGATTGTTTCTCCAATATCAAATATTTATAAAGAAATTATGTTATAATTGTATATATTTTAAATTAGAAAACAAAATAAAATTTCACGAGAACCAGAACTTATGTTAAATTTGCAAACATTAGAGAATTGTAGCTAATAAAATTTAATTTGTAAAAAACTATAAAACGAAAACAAATATTCAGATTAAAATATATGTTAAATGTATCTTTACTTCAATTTTATTTTTAAAATTCTAATGATTCTCTTTTTTATATACTAATAAAAGATATAATAAATCACTTGACCCGAATAACGTAAAGAATAAATATCAAACTAATAATAATAAATTTTTAAGATAAATATTGTATCTTTTGAACTTGAATATATGTTGGGGGTGGTAAAAGAAAATTCATGACAATTACATTAAAATTTTATATTATAGTAAATAAAATTTATTTATACAATTATAGTGACAAAATCAAAGTATGATAATGAGTTAAAATATAAAAGATAATTATATAAAATATATCAAAATAATATTTTACATTATGAAAATAAAAATATTAAAAAATTATCAAATGTGTGTTTTGAGAGACCATTGAATGAAATCACACGAAGGAAAACAACTATATAATCAAGGATATGATAAAATGAAAAATACTTTAGATATCTAAAAAAACTTTTTAAATATGAACATAACCAATGCTTCGGAAATAACGAAAATTATTTTAGCGAAACAAAATAGTTATTCAAATGAAATAATAATAATAATAATAATAATAATAATAGAGTAAAAGAGATAAATTTTTTATATTACGTAGTATTTTGACGGGTATGAAGACGAGGACGGGACAAATATGTACAATATCAATTTTATAATTATTTCGTAAAATTAATTAATTACACTATATTTAATATCAATTTTATTTATTATACTTAAAACTGAAATTATTATTACATCATTTAGATTTACTATTTACTACTTCATTACTTTAATAACAACATTTACAACAATATAACATAATTTTTATGATATTTTATTATATAATATTTTACTACTTAATATACAAAATAAAAAAAATACAACCCGTGCGCACGGGTCAGTCTCCTAGTTTCATTTTAAAATTTTAAAATATAAAATATAAAAATATTTCCGACGCATAAATAAAAAACTCACAAATATTCTCTTTAAGAGTAATGAATAATAAAACAATTTTTGTAGACAAACGGATAGCCAATAAGAACTATACGCATACTATCCGTTGACATAGAAGCCGGTGTAACTGAAATTAATACTGGAGAAGATGATCGAATGACTTTTGCTTCTCCTTTTTCATCACTTAAAAGCAATTGTTTTTGCATATGATTGGAGGTACAGACCTGAAACATGTCGTATCTCTATGTTTTAGTGTTACACGAGCCTAATAATGTTAATGTGAAGAATGATGAGTGCACAGATTAATAAATTCACCATCATGTGTCAATGTAAGAACAACAGTTATGGCCGGAAATTTTGGAGAGAAGTGTTATGGAAATTCAGAAAAGTAAAGAGGAAAAGGAAAAAGAACATGAAGACAATGAGGCGCTTCCTGAATGATACATGTTACAAGCTATCTTATTCCATCACCAAGATTAGACTAAAGATAAAGCCTGTAGAACCACAATGATGTCAGTCCCTTTTGTCAAAATCCCCATATGCAAAAATCCCTTTCTGCCAAATTGCTCTTCCTTCACATGTGATTTCATGCCCAAAATTTCATTTGCACATACCAACTCCATGTTTTTGAGCACTTTCTTCATCCACACCCATGAAGTCAGATACCGAATATTGTGTATTTTTAATTGTCATTTTTACTCATAGAATTGGTCAAAGATTGGTTTGATCACTATTATAATTACACGTGACTGTAGATAAGACGAGTTTATATTATATAAATTAGTGTAAATCTTATTTTATAAATCAGTTGTGCTGAGTCGAGTTAGACTTAAAGTCTATTTCTTAATCTAATTGTTTTTTTATAAGTTGATTATAGAAACGAGCTGACATATGACAGGAAAAACTACAATTGAACTAAAGATGTTGATCAATTAATGCTAGAATGTTTGAACTAGATGTCTTATGCAGATCCTATAAAAGAAAGTGTTATCTGGAAAAAAAGTATTATTACAAAACATTTATTGTTATTTTTGTTTTCTAGCAAGTTAGGGAGGGAAGGAGAATATGGCCTTTGATGGATACATATATATGATTGGCATTCTCTAGTTTGTCCAAACCTATTTGGAAAGTTCACTTGTTATGTCCCACAAACGGGATTCTACAACACCTCCCCATACCCAAAACCATGTTCTAGTTCACTGTCCCTTTCATCCTTTTCTTTCTCACGTGTTTTAACTAATGGACACAACTAATGGATGTAGGCTATGTTTTCCCAATCGAGGCAACATGCTGCATTAGCAAAAAATGATTCACATTTTGGAAACAACACCTGTGTTTTGTTTTGCTCACTTCGTGGTCTCAATTGTGCAACATATGTACACTTTGTTTGAGAAGTCACTTTCATTCTTCTTTTTCTCTCACAATTTTCTTTCTCCCGTAGCAATGGAGTGTTATCACTTGCCAAAAACTAAAGACTTGATACAAAATAATCACCAACGTAATGAAAATGATGGTTCCACTTATCAGTGTCACAGCCATGATACGTACAATAGGTGTTTCTGCTGTCACAAGTTCATATGAACTAACTCTAATTTGTTTTGAATTATTTGTGTTCAAAAATTATTTTGGTTCTCATATAAAAACAAACAAACACTAACTATTATAATATAGCTGGCAACAAAGACAAAAGATCACAAATAACAAGTACCATAAACTACATCGACTTTTGAAGTTACTCGCATATAAAAAACTTCTAAGTTGTCTTGTTTGATCAGTTCAGCTAAAATAACCGCTCTTCTAATGTTAAAATAACCATTTGACTGTCTACACATAAAACACAGCTAAATCATTAGAAAATGTTTCCGTAAAACAACAGTTTTACCATTTCAGCATGTTCACCTAACCTTATCTTGTGTTTATAAATGGTTTTGCAAGGAGAATCTCAGTTCTATAGAACTACGTGAACTTATATATATATATATATATATATATATATATATATATATATATATATATATATATATATATCCATGCTACAGGGAGGCCATGTAGTTTGTACTTTTGTAATCCTATTCCTCATTTAAAGAGGCTGTTGTATATGGTTTTCGATGATTACATGGATCAAGGAAGCATGTCTGTCAGATTAATTTGAAAATTTACCCATCATCATTTGATGTAAAACCATATACTACCCTGCACATTTCTCTTGTAATATCGGTGTTTCCTGCCATTGAAAATCGTCCCTCTGACATAAGCAAAATCGATAATAAGATAAAATAGAAGTTTCATTTGTTTATTTGTTGGGACATATGAAGTGAAATTTCCACTCTGCAGTGAAACTTAAAATATATGATGCGTCCAAAGAAGAACCCCCGCACTTTGTGTTGTTCATCGGTCTATAAGGAGAATAACTCCACAAGACTTTTGTCAAATTTGTCACTTTTTTCTTTCTATATAAAATGTTAGATTAAAGCTCAAATGATAATATTCATTTTCTCAATGAGTAATGCTTATGTTGATACATAATCTCCTTTATCAGGAAAATATATAACTTTGTTTAAGCAAAACTTTTGTTCACTTGCCTATCAAAGAAGTTTACTGGTCTTTTTCTGTAGCTTTTCTCGGCTCTGCTTTTCACCTACACACAGTTGGGTTAAGATATAATTCTGTGCACTGAATATCCCTCGGTGAATCCCTCTGCATAGCGCAATTTTCAACCTATAAAATATATTTTCATTTTGAAAATAATATAATAGCGTGTGAACAACGTTCCTTTGTTTTTCTATCTTTTCTCAGCTTTCAGTTTCTTTTGAGTCTCCTAACCTCCTTTTTTCCTTTCTTTTCTTTCTTCCATATGTCTAAAGAAGTGTGCAACAAAAAAAAAAGAAACTTTTCTGGCAATAGGTGTGTATGATTACAATAAGCAAGAACCACACCCCAATCCTTTTCTTTTTTGTATTGGTTTTGGAACCAAAAAGGTCAAGCCCCATTAGTATATTAGTGCATATAATATTATATTTGTAGATTCTTTGACAAACGTTAGTCTCTTTGATGCTGAAGGACAATATGGGTATCTCCCTGGTTACCCTTCAAAAAGTCATAAGACAAAGGGAAACCCCACAACACACCCTCTATTCCTTTCAAGCATCCAATGTTCTTTATCCCTTACCTTTCATCCCTTTTGAGGTAAATCCATGCTTTTTCTTTCTTGCAAATCCAGTATCTATTTTGCTACGCTCACCTATTTTCTCATCATTGTTTATAATTGGTAAAACTTGAGTAGTCTAAACTAGAAAAGTACGTTGATAAAATTACAATGATTAAGCATTTAAGCAGGAGAAACACTTACTAAACAAAGTGTTTGATTCGTGATACACATGGAACTTAAATGTTATAGTATAATAATACCACTCTAAGTATGAAAGCTTTAGCTAAGGGTTTATAATACTGTACACAGATTGCTCCAATACACCTAATAAATAAACAATACCCATTTACTTAGATCGCAATTTATGTTTTCAACCAAAATTATACCAATATCTAACAGTAGTCCCAATTTTTTTTTGTCTTCATTGTATTCTATCAAATCAAGTGGCTTAATGTCTAAGGTATAATTAATTGAGAGGTGCAAAATGAGACAAAGGGTGGACGGACGGTCACCAACTCCCACTTGTTTTCCCAACAAGAGAAGAGAATGTTGAAAATAAATACGCTGTTATTCATTCATACATATACTTTCCACTTACGACCTTGCTTGTTGTCAGTGCAGCCACTACTTATTTTCTTCTCCTCGTTGGTCACACCTTGGATCTTTAGTGAGACTTTAGAGTGAGATTTGTTCACTTTCTGAGGCTTTGACATTTCCCCCTCGTTCACCATTCCTCAAAGTTATTCCATAAAGACTTTGTTCTTGAGGTAAAGCCTACTCCAATAACTCCTTTTCATGCAAATGAAAAAGGACATCCTTTTCAAAGACCAGTAGTGGCTTAGCACTAGCACTGAGAACTCAGGAGAGTCTTAATAGAAAAGACGTGTTTGGTTATAACAGCCAGTGACCACTCTGGGGGAACTTTCATGAAGGAAGCTCCACTGAGCTTAAATGCAAATGGAAATGTGAAATATAGGAATCTATTTAGTATTCTCTGGGAACTGAATTTGGACTCTTCAGTTTTGACTGGTGCTTTTGGCTCATTTCTCAAGTGTGCTTCATCTGAGTTCTGACTTGTGAAGTTCCAAGGTTGTAGGATGGTTTGTGACATCTTTGTGGCTTTGTTTTAACACAGTTGAAGTTGTTGCTTGTGTCAATTGTCAGTTGTTTCTGCTTTACTGTGTGAAGAACTCTGTTTTCGGTGGCTTTCAGGTATGGGGCACGAAGGGGGTGGAGAAAATAAAATGCTGGGATTGAGATTTACTCCAAGGCACAAACGTTCAAAGAGGTTCATATCTGTTTCTTATGCTTTAGCCTTTAGCTTTTCTTGTTCCTTTGTAATGTGCTTAAGAACACGTTATGTACTGTTGAACGGCTTATAGTTGCTTTTACATTGTCTTTAACGTGATTTTGCTTTAAACATGAACCTGGATATGGAACCAAGCACTAATATTTGCTGTGTTTTACATGGCAGTCTTCCTGACAAGAAGAAAATGGAGGAGGATAATCCAGATAATCGCATTCAGGTCTCAGATCGCAAGAAGCTGGTATATTGAAATCTCTTCTTTCTATTTTCTTTCAATACTCTCAGAAATTGAGGGCACAACACGTAGATAGATACATTCACAACAGGCGTGTATGATGCTGAAAAGAAATTTCATCATTCTTCCTTTGACTTTTAGGACAAATCTTTAATCATGAATGATGTCAATGGTGGCCCAAAATTTAATAATAACTAACCGTCTTTCCAAAAGTCTAATCTAAGATGAGCGAACAGAGGATTGGTTTTGGCAAACATTATCATTTTTATTTCAATCTCATTAATTACATCCATACTGTTGCGACATTGATGGTCTATTCTGATTTCATTCTTTATAGTCCCCATGGGCGACATTATTTATAATCTTTCAAGCATAAGTATGGGTTTGATTTGATTCCAGGACATGGATTATCTCACGGAATGTGATAAAGCTGGAAAAAACCGAACCCCTACAAATGAAGTTCACGGTACTCTGAAGCAAGAGGTACAGTATCAGAAATGTTGCTCCTCATAATTCTTTTGATGCAGATTTTGATGCAATCATATTTATTGCACCGTGGCCCCTTTGTCCATTTCTTTTTTGTTTTGTTTTTTTTTTCTTCCCTTTTTGGTACATTACATCCATTATTGAGTTTGTGCATCCCGCGTGAGGGACTTGGACCATATTCTTTTAATCATGTCTATTTCGTTCATATTTATTTATTGTTAAATTACCCTGTGACAGATTCTTCAACTGGAGAGAAGACTACAAGACCAATTTCAGGTCAGAGGCACGTTAGAAAAGGCACTTGGATACAGATCTTCATCTCTGGTTAATTCAAATGAGATGATGATACCCAAGGTAGCACCAAGTTCAATTAAATTCGGGTCTATAAATTATGCATATACAAACACATTATCGTATGTGTGTCCTGTATCATGAGATTATAGTGCAGCGTATACATGATTATACACATTGTTATGCATTTCTCTAGTCTTAATTTTTTTTTTCTTTGTATTCCAGCCAGCCACAGAATTAATTAGGGAAATTGCAGTGTTGGAGTTGGAAGTTGTGTATTTGGAGCAACATCTTCTGTCCTTGTACCGTAAAGCTTTTGATCAACAATTATCTTCGGTATCTCCGACTTCAAAAGATGAAAGTGTAAAATTCCCTCTGACAACACTTAGTGCACGATTCATCAATGTTTCTGTGCCAGAGATCTTAGCCAATAGAGAATGTTCTACAACACCATCTAAAGACCGTGAGCCTGAGACTCAGAGAAAAGAGCAAAACAGACATGAGCCAGAGCCTGAGACTTTAGGGAAAGAATACAATGAAAATCTGATAGAAGAAAACCATTTAGATTCTGGTGTTTATCGTTGCCATTCCTCGTTATCCCATTGTCCAGCGTTTACGAGAGAATCTCCTCCAGCAGATTCTTTAGCTAGATCTCTGCGTGCCTGTCATTCCCAGCCATTGTCCATGTTGGAGGTAAGTCTAATAAGTCTTGTTTGAATAAAGTTCTCAATGAACATTTACAAGATGAAAAACATAGGAAGATAAAATAAAATAAACGCATCTGTTAAGTTAAAATTAGTTTATGTATTGAGTTGTAGTCATGAAATCACTGACTGTCATTGGATTTTAACTTTGAGTGCATGATTATATGCAGTATGCTCAAAGCTCTTCAACAAACATATTAAGTCTTGCAGAACATCTTGGCACCCGAATATCTGATCATGTTACAGTGACACCTAATAAACTTTCTGAGGATATGGTAAAATGTATATCCGCTATATACTGCAAGCTTGCAGACCCTCCTATGACTCATCCAGGCCTCTCGTCTCCAAGTTCATCCTTGTCCTCGACAAGTGTCTTTTCCATTGGAGATCAAGATGACATGTGGAGTCCAAGGTTCAAGAATAACTCTTCCTTTGATGTACGGTTGGATAATCCTTTCCACGTAGAAGGACTCAAGGAGTTTAGCGGTCCGTACAGCACCATGGTTGAAGTGTCATGGCTTTATAGAGAGAATCAGAAGTCTGGTGATACTGAGAAACTGCTTCAGAATTTCAGGTGAGGCTGTTATATTTCATTGAGATAATGAATATCTCACGTTATATAGTAGAAGTTTTTAATGAGCTTGTCCTTTTTATGTTGTTTTAGATCACTTATTTCTCGACTAGAACAAGTAGACGCTGGTAGGCTGAAACACGAGGAGAAGCTAGCTTTTTGGATCAACATACACAATGCTTTAGTGATGCATGTAATTATACTGTCAACAATATGGTTTTGCGTGATGTTTTCCCATTTGGTTAGTGGTGTTATAATTTGTTATTTCGTTTCTAATAGGCATTTTTGGCTTATGGGATTCCACAAAACAATGTGAAAAGAGCCTTTCTTCTTTTGAAGGTAAACATTGAGAGTAGTAACTTCAAAGTTATTTATTACAGGATGGAACTCTTAAGGCTATATGCTTGTTTGGTTTGCAGGCTGCATATAATGTTGGGGGTCATACGATTAGTGCTGACACAATACAGAGTACCATACTTAAGTGCCGGATGTCTCGTCCAGGCCAGGTGAATCCTATGTTCCCAGTTACTTCCATGTAGAAAACAAATAACAAATGAGAGAAAAATACAACTGAAGTGAAACTCAGATATTCTAGACACTGGTGATTTACATGGTTGCTTCTTCAAACTTGATTCCTCTTGTAGTGGCTGCGCTTGTTATTTTCTCCGAAGACAAAATTCAAAATTGGAGATAGACGACAGGCATATGCATTGGAGCATCCTGATCCTCTTTCACACTTTGCACTCTGTTCAGGAAACCATTCTGATCCTGCGGTATTCCCTCAATTCTCATTTTTATGCAATTTCGTTACTCATTTTTTGCTTTCTTGACATTTATTTGGGAAATTCCTTATACATTAGCTAGTATTCAAGCTAAATCAGCTGGATAACATAGAAATTAAATCAGTTGTAAAAGTTGTTTACATGCTTTAACAATGCCATATGCAATGGTTAGAACTTGGAAGTGTTACTACGTCAGGAAGAAAATTACTTCTAACTGTGTTTAACAATTAACATGGAATGTGGTGATACAAGTGGACTATTCTCAGAGGATTCACACCTTATTCGACCTCTTGCTATCCACCCATTGAAATCTGTCAACCAAACTCGTTTTCTTAATTGGCAACAACTTCCCTCTTTAGTTGACTTTTTTTGTTCTGCATTGAGGGGTCTGAATCGAAGAACGAAAAAAGGACAGAAGATTCTATTTCAATCATGCTTTGCTCTCAATAAGAAGATAAAGTGGACCATTCCATGTTAGCTGTAAAACTACGACACCAAGTTATTATGCTAACCAAACAAATTGGAGGCAGGGGATTAAGAAATAAATATATGGACAAATAGATTAGGAGTAGAGCAGACATTTTTTAATTTCCATTGGCCTAACTCTGATGATGTTTGACAGGTACGTATATACACACCAAAGAGTGTGTTTCAAGAGCTAGAAGTTGCAAAGAGCGAGTACATTCGAGCCAACTTAGGAGTACGCAAGGACCAAAAAATACTGTTACCAAAGCTTCTTGAATCATTCAGCAAGGACTCGGGTTTGTGCCCCAATGGTGTGATGGATATGGTCCTAGAATCTCTACCCGAATCCCTCAGAAAGAGTGTTAAGAAATGTCAGCTTGCAAAATCTCGGAAGTGCATAGAATGGAATCCACACAACTTCACTTTTCGATACCTTATATCCAAGGATATGGTAAAATGAATGATTACTTGGCAGCTTTGCTTCTTAGTGCGGCAAGTGGTGTGCTTTGTTTGATCTGTGTAATTCTTTTGTACAAAGTAGAAAGGGTACAGCGAAATATAATACTACAATGTGAAAGCACAGTAGTACCTACTACAAGTGAGGCGGTGTAAATAATGTGTGTTGCTACTGTGCATGCACTCGCTAATCCCACAGCACATGTATATGTTTGGTGATTGTCTAACATGTTGCTTATTATAAACAATTGATTTGAGCTTAAAGACAAAACAAATGGTAGAACGCATGAAAATGAAAGTGGGTGCTCTTAGCCCATCACAATTAGAAATTTAATCAAATCACGTATCAGGCGTAAATCTAAATGATGAGTGGCTTCTTTTGTCGACGAGGTTAGTGTTCATCACAAAAGTCTAAGCTCAGCTTGGAAAACAAATGGAATTGAACGTGGAAATCCGAACTCTGAACAGAATAACTAAATGACTAACATGCTCAACGAAGCATCAAAAACAGAAAAAGTATATTTTAGATACAAAAACCAAATTTCAGTCATCCATAAAGGTTGAATAGCAATGCCCAAATTTTGATCAAAAACCCAACTGAAACAGAGAGTAATTAATGTAATGTCCGAATGATCTTGAAAGTATTCAATTTTCTCTTCAGAGTCTGTGTGAGATGATATAAACAATAGATAAAAAATAAAAATGTCCATATATTATTGCTTCATAATCAAAGCTTTACAAAGTTATTTGGCAATTACCACCACTGTTTAATTCCATTTTATAATTAACTCATACCCTTTTATATATTTTCGTGGTTGGCGAATGACCTTTTATATTATTATTGACTTTTCAACCCAACAATTAATGCTAGCCAAAAGTCATATTTGCATTGAAAAGAAGGATGTCACGTGGCATGGGGATTTGAGTATCATGTAGATCACATAAAGATTGATGCAAATCACATAAACGGTGGTCCAACATCATCTGATAGTTTCTACTTAAAATCATCAACAGTAGCAGAAAAATAACAAACACAAACTTGAAAACCATTACAGCACAAGAAGAAGAAAAAAAAGTGAGAAAAACTTAGGAAAACTACGTCATAAACAGAAAATGTCTTTACTTCATAATTGATTTGATTTGATGCATGGGAATGGGAATGGAAATGGATGATGATGGATGAATCAGTATGGGCTCTCTCCAATGACGTTACCCGGTGGGTCATAGAAACAAATGGTCAAGCTTGACTGCTCCTTCACACACGCAGCTTCAGCGCAACCCACCTCCGTCGAATTCCTCCACACCACCTGCGTGTAAACCCCGCACTCGTGCTTCCCCACGCACGAGTTGTTAGCGCGAACGTAGAACTCTTTCTCCTTCACCCACTCCTCCACCGCCACGCGTGGCGCCACCGCCGTCACGCCCGCCCACAGCTGGTTTCCGCCGTACTTGCTGGTGGTCAGGTTGGCGAATTCGCACCCCATTTTGTTCCGCTGGTACCGGACCATCAGACTGGACGCGTTCCCCAGCTTCTCGCTCCACCTGAGAGGCTCCACGCCCACCGCGGCTCGAGCCTCGTTGTGCGCCTCCAAGTACCCACTCGCCGCGGCTGTGAGAGGCGGCGGCGGTGGATTGGGCGGAGCGGTGGCGGCGTGGGCGAGGATAACGAAGGTGAGTAGAGAAGCGAGGGAAAATGAAAGATGATGGAAGATATCCATTTGAGCTTACGTGTTGTACTTCAATGGTTGGATTATGCTATGTATGACAGAGTTGGAGTCACGGACTTAGAAATTCCTTATGAGCAACTACAACCTAAGATGACCAATCTTTGAATTTACCATCTTCTCCTTTCTATATCTTCATGTTCATTGCTGTTACTGCTACTGCATGTGTATTGCAGATTGCAATATCATATTAGCACGTAAAAAATAAATTACATCACAATTAATTTTATTTTAATTAGGCAATCATTTATATTACCATTGGTTTGATTAGTTTTAGAACTCATTTGTATAAAACATCCCTTTTATGTTAGTAATGGACACCTTAATTTATATAATACTCAAATATTAATGCAGTTCTATAAAAAGTTCATTTTTGTTTTTGTCAAAATAAAATACCAAAAGCAAGGGAGTGTCACTAGAAAAAAAGTGTGGCGATAGCAAAGCCCTTCAATGTAACATGAGTGAAATTGGGCCGGATGAACCCGTTCAAGTCAAGTTAAAGCCCATTTCTGAATTTTACAATGTTACATTTCACAAAACAAAATTCTGGTCATGTCACTCACAGACTCATCTATATCTTTATTTTAATTTGGTTCTCACACACACCAAATTTATTAAACAGGATTCTTGCGAGAGGATGCAAATAAAAAATAAAAAATAAAACCATCCAAACATTATTTTATTGTTTGAATTTTTGTATGGTATATTCTTGCTCAGTTACAATTTAACATATTGATAAATTGTAAAAAATTATATAAATAATTGAAAATAATTATTAATGAATCGTGTTTTTCAATTGTCTAAAAATTAAAATTACTAATTAAGATGCAACTGTCTCTAATAAAAAACTCAGTAATTTCATGATTTAATTATGACTTACTCATGTAATTATAATTATATAATAAAATTGGCACGATGATGATAATTGATTATTCAGTTAAATTTTAATATATGCGTTCATGATAAAATAAAACTTATATTGCATGTGTTTAACCATATTTAAAAAGGAACAATGGTTGTTGAAAAAAAAGAAAAATAATGCGATGTCTCAACTCAAGGATAGAAGAAAATATATGTAACCACATGTTTTTTAATTAAGAAGGAAAAAGGAAACAATGGTTAACTTTAAAAATATTCAAAACTTTCTTTCTTTTCATTATTTTTTTATTCGCTATTAGTTTTCCTTAACTGTAACAAACATAAAGTAACGGTATCTTTTATGTGTTGACGAGAAGAAGGAAATGATTACAATAATAACAACGTAAATAACTAAACAATGTACCTTAATTGTGTTTTCCTTTTCTTTTCTTTTTTCTATTTAAAACACGTTTTACTCATTATATTAGTGATGTATATCATATTTATGCTATAAGTTAGTTTTATGCTTAGTAGTTATAATTATAAAGACGTTAGTTAAACTTTTCAAATGTCTTCACTTTATTTTTTTATCAGCTGTAATAAGAATAATGCATGGTATATATAGTGTGTTGATTGATGAAAAAGAACGCAACGAAAAAAAAAATGTAATTAATTAATTAATTATTGTCCACTTTAATTATGTTTCCATATTTATTTATTTTTTTAATTTTTTTATTTTAATATATGATTTTGCTATCAATTAATTATTCTAGTTTTTATATTTTAAATACATTTATTAACTGGCTACATTCTTATTCTTCTTCAATTCCTTTTACTAGCTTATAAAAATAAAAAGACAAAAATAGTATCAAAATAGTATGGTTATTCTAACATGTCTAGCATGAACTTTAGAAAAAACAAATAAATAAAAACTACATTAGAAAGATTTATCATAAACTTAATTAAATTTATTGTGTCGAGAACGCCATTAACGTAAGCAACATATTAAATTAAAAAAAAATAGAAACTCACTTCAGAAAAAAAAAAAAAGTATGACTCAAAATAACTATTTTTTTTTTTTTAATAATACACTCTTAACTATAATTTTCAAATAACTGAGAGTTTTTAATGATTATTTATTTTATATTAAGTTCTATTTAATGATTTTTTTTTATAAAACGTTATTTAAATATAATTAAATGATATTAATAATTTAAAATATAGTTTATTTGTTTAATTAATCCCTAATCCGAGAGAAATCTGCGGAATAAAGAAAAAAGATATTAATAAACTTTGTTAACTAATGTAAAAGTTAGTTTTTTTTTCTCGAATTCAGAAAATAATAATAATAATAATAATAATAATAATAATAATTATTATTATTATTATTATTATATATAATGATATATAAAGAAGATATTCACTTTCGTTATTTTAATTTTACTCAGAATTATTATTTTAAAAAAATTATTTTATAAAAAAATTATTTTTAATAGTTACTTTAAAAATATTTTTTGTCTTTAATCGTTATTTTAAAATTTTCTTATATATACATATTTTATTTTTAAATTTTTCATTTAACAATTATTTTAATAATTAATTACATATTTTTTATTAATCTTAATTTATAAAAATTAAAAAAATTAAAACACGTGTTTTATAATAATAATAATAATAATAATAATTATTATTATTATAACAATAATAATAATAATAGTAATAATAATAATAATAATCTATAGCAATATATAAATAGATAATCTTTTTTGTGTCCATCGTCATTCCAATTTTACTCTTAATTATTATTTTAAAAATTAATTATTTTATAAATAGTTTACCTTTAACCATTATTCTAAAAACTTCTTTTGTCTTTAAAAATTATTTTAAAAACTTCTTTTGTATACATATTTTATTTTTTTATTTTATTTAACAATTATTTTAAAAATTAATTTTATATTTTTAAGGGTTAAATATGTTTTTGGTCCCTCAAGTTTTAGCAAAATTTGGAATTAGTCCCTCATCAAAACTTTTGACCAATTTAGTACTTCATCTTTTAAAATACGTGATTTAGTCCTTTTAACCAAATTTTGTTAAGTTTATTTGACGTTTCAAGCGCATTTCATGATAGTATTTAAATTATTTACACTGTTTGACACATTTTTGCTTCAATGTTAACTTAAATACTATCATGAAATGTGCTTGAAACGTTAGATAAACTTAACAAAATTTGGTTAAAAGGACTAAATTCACGCATTTTGAAAGATGAAGGACTAAATTGATATAAAGTTTTGATGAGGGACTAATTCCAAAATTTACTGAAACTTCAGGGACCAAAAACATATTTAACCCTATTTTTAATTGATCTTAACTCAAATTTTATTGATCATTAATAGGTTCAAAGAATTAGTATCTAAACTTATGAATGCAGGAGATGATGAGAGTAATAAAGATGAGGAGCCATCATTACTTTTGTTGGTGTTATTGTCCAAGTCTTATAAGTCACTAGTGCAGTCTATTTTAGTTGGAAAGAGTGCATTAGGAGTAGATGATGTGGTGAGATAATTGAAGGAGAGTCAACAAATGATGGGTGTCGGTAAAAGTTTCAAATATTAGTAACTAGAGGTGAACCAAGAAAGAAATATGGTTACCAACAGAGTAAATCTCAATCGAAAGATAATACTAATGTTCAATGTCATTATTATGGAGAGTTTGGTCACATACAAGTTAAATGTCGAGCATTCAAAGACTTGCAGCACATGAAGGAAATGATGGGGAAATCTAAGAGTACTGATAGTGCAAATGTAGTAAATCATGAAGATGATCTTTTAATATGTGAGACTTCTGGTGAAATGGGGAATATGTTGTTCTAAGGTGGGTATATTCACCAAAGTCCCACATTTACTAAAGTGAAGAAAGAAAAAGTAAGAAACTACTATAAAAGTGATGAGTTGATTTGAGAGTTAACACTACAACTCATAAGTTTCTTGGGTGTATAAGGGGCTTGGATAGTTATGTGTCATTAAAGGGTTTGCAGTTTTGTCCATAATACTAGTTAGAAAAATAAACAGAATGATTTGATGATCCTAATAATAGTATATTGGATTACGATATAACATGTCACAAATGTGGTAAAATCTTGTAATTTATCTTGACATTCTTCGGTGTGATAATAATAGTATCACCGATTTTCCCTTTATGATATATTTTTTTGTGATTAGCTTGCATGAATGTGATTTTTAATTTATTGTTTTTATAGTAAATTATGTGAAGGTATATTTGAAGAGAGTTAAAAAATAGAGTAAAGGTGAGGGAGAAGAATATATGATACGTTGGTAAACTAAAAAAGTTTAGGGTTTAGTTGTTAAGTGAAGGTGGTGGAGGCATGGTGGGCAGCATATGGAAGTGGTAGATTTTGTTTTGTTACGAGAAATGGATGAATCTAATGCAAAAGCAGGCTTTGGAAAAAGTTTCCTCAAACAGAACTAGATTCTGGATGTTGGTTGTGAGCAATCCACCACTAATTGGTTTTGACACAGACTTCATTGAGCAACCATGCCTCACTTCTGCTTCTGCTATTACACTTCTTCTGCTATGTTCTTAAGATCAAGTCACATTTAGTAAGGCCTTTATATAATTAGGGTGTCTGGTTGGTTTCATATACAATAAGAATGTATGAATATATAAGAATTTATCTCAACAAAGGGTTTCTTTGTTTGACTAAAGCTCTCTCCAATTCACTGAAAACATGTACCTTCACTACTTTTCCCATAAAACTCTAAAAATAAATATACTAAACAAACATCAAGCATATATATCCATTACTTAATTGACAATAATTCAGATAAATGTGATGGATTGTCAAGGGAAAATTGTTGGCAAAAATGCTAATTAATGTGTATAATCATCATCCAGATTAAACTAAAAAAAAAGTCAATTTGCTTGGTAAATTATAAAGTTTTTAAATTAAACTAATCAATTTAGTTTTTCATATAGTCTAGATCAACCTAGCAAATTATATTGGTTGAGGATTCTATATTTACTGAGTCTAAAATTTTGCTGATTTAAAACGGGTGAGAATTGATGCCAAAACAATTGCATTTTCTTTTTAAAATTTTTAATTTAATTATTTTATGATAAATGAAACATATTTTTAAAAATTATGCATTAGTATAAATTATACATTTCATTTTAAAACATAAAGTTTAGTTATGCATAAAAAAAATTGATTCGTTAATGTCCTGTTATATCATATTTTATTTTTTAGTGTCAAATGTATTGTTTGTGTTTTAGTTTTTTATTACCTGTGAAAATATTTCATATTACAAATTAAAATACACATTTTTCTCCCGCTTAAATTTTCAGATTAAAAATACATAATTTGAAAACAATCTTTCAAACCATTAACACTAGGATAAAATAAATATACCTTACTCATAAAACAAATGTAATTACTCATTATTATTCCTAAATTAAGTTTTAGAAACAAAATACCAGAAAAATAAAAGAGCAAATATTTATTTTTCTAAATTTTTGTATTTAAATATTTTTTTAAAGTGAATATTATCAATTATTTTAAAGGCCATAAATATTTTAAAAGAATACAATATTAGTATAGATAATAAAACTCAGGTACCAAATATTTAATGCAACTACATGTTACCCTGAATTTAGTATTACTTTTTAAATTCAAGCGATCACATGTTAATTCGTACGCTCACTTGGCGCTTCCTTTAAATTTAGGTACCTACTTACTTATTACATTATTTCTTAAAGATTTGTGTTTGTATTTAATTATTATTACTTTTAAAGTATAAAATAATATTAATTATTTTTCATTTATAATTTTATCTTTCATATAATTTTTAATTAGCTTCAAATAGAAGAGTAAAATAAAAATTTATAAAAGAATTATCAAAGTCAACGATATTTACGATATTTTTTAACAAAGAACTTTAAATTTGAATAAAAGTCAAATATGTCATACAATTACTAAAACAAATCAGAGGAAATTAAACCACTAAAATTAAAACCTGATGCCATTTTCCCACTACGTCGTTTGAGTTCGTCACTTGAATTAGTCTATTTTAAACGATTTTTTTATCACAGCGTTTAATTTAAATACGTTTCTTTCCCTGTACTTATGATAAAGTAACCTCACTAAACAACAATACTAATATGATTAAATAAGCTTCTTCAGCTAACAAAAATAGGTAAAGGCTAATAAAACAGTCTCCAATTTTTACCCTGTTTTTGCATCCGTAAATATTGGGAAAGCATCATGAACTCTGTGAATCAATTATATAGAAAGCAATTTTCTGAAACTAATCGCAAATGATTTGGAAGAAAGAAACAAAAAATTCACCCAATTCCAAAACCAGGAACCCTGATTCAGGTAGAACATGTTAGAATACTAGACAGCACATGTTTTGAACCGAATGGGTGCAATTACAAATAAACATAAATGGAGAATTGTAAGAAAGGAAGGGAATTTTGCAGATGCTGCATTTCATCATTCCTGTGGGGGCAACCACACCAATTCACAATCTCTTCTTTCACAACCAATCACTCTCATTTGGGCCCTTACTCGTACAAATTCAATCACGCATTCTTATTCTCTTACAAGGTCCCACTCAAGTAAATCGATTGAATCACAAATCAAACCTAAAAAACCAAAACAATTTTTAACTTACACGGAGTCTAACGGCGCCGCGTAACGGAAGCTCTGTTTGTGCCAGTGTGGTTATTTTTGGGGTTTGAAAGTGCGGAACCGGCTTTAACTGCAAGATCGCAGAGGAGAGTGAGGGACAAGGGGGAATCAGAATGTGAGAGGGGGACGAGGAAGTAGATTCGGCCAGGAAGAAGCTCCTCCTCGTCGGAGACGCGTGGCATGCATGTGCCGATGTGCACCGACTCGGAGTTGCAGAGGTAGCAATGAGGGTTATCGTTGAGCACGGTTTTCGCCGGGACCGGTTGCTTGAACTCCTTTATTCGACCCGATAGGTCCATCACCATGATCGACGAAGGTCTTCGGAATGATTCCGACGCATGTGCACCGTCACCGCCATTCTTCATCCATGCGGTTGTGATTGTCGTTTTGGCGGAGGGAGAAGATGTGCACGCGCCCATTGCGCTGAGTAGATGCTGCTGTTTCGAGATTTGTTCCTTCCTTTCTTATCCTGTTTTTCTTTATTTCTTGCTTTTGGTATATTTTGATCTTGATTTCTTCTTATGAAGGATTAGGGTGACGTTGATACAATTGTCACATAATACTAACATAAGCTTTAGCATTTGACTTTGACGCAAGGTGTGCGCGTGCGCTGAAAATAACAATTGAAACCACCCCACTCAAAACCAAAACCAAAACCATTGGGACAAAAATATATTAAATGTTTACATTTAATGATTTCATTTTTAAATTTGAGACAGTGTATCAATTACTAATAAATGTGAAGATTCACATGACATGATTTATTTATTTATTTATATATATTTATCTTATATTCTTCTTCATTTTTTATATGACATTTAATTGAACGTAAATTTATGACTTAACTTCCCTGAGTACCAGTCGAAGAGAGTATAGTTTTTTCTCAAATTGATTAAATCAAATTTATTTTATGTAATATATAGGTTAAATAGGTTGAAATTAAATTAGGGTCAAGTTGATTTATAATATAATTTTTTATATTTTTTATTATAAATATTTATTAGTTGACATTTCCACAATTTTAAGATAATTCTAATATTATTTTATAATAAATAATTTAAATATTTAATTAATTTATTTGTTTAATTATATGATTTAATTATCTGTTTTCAAGTTGATTTATAGTATAACTTTTTATAATTTTTTATTATAAATATTTATTAGTTGAATAATTATGATTATTTTATAATTGTAATATTATTTTATAATAAATAATTTGAATGTTTAATTAATTAATTAATTTAATTATTTGTTTTTAATGTTATTTTTTAATTATGATTAATGTTTAATAAAATAAATTTGTGGTACTAGGACAATAAAATATTCCACTTGATCATCTAAATTGTAAGGGATTAAGGTTGAGTTAGGTTATAAAATATTTAGCTCACTACAAATTAAATTGAATTGATTATTTTTTACTCTATCGTGGTGAATCAATCCCATAAAATCAATTGTCTCATTTTCATAGTCTTACTTATGATAATTATAAATAAAAAATTATGAATTTAAATATAAACATATTTTAATTACTTTTTACCTATATTACAGTGCATTTTTAATATAGCACCGTTAAACTACTTCAATGTAAACAAAATTGTAGATACTTTTTTCATTTTTAATAATAGAGGATCAATAATATTTTTCAAATAATTGATATTTTTAATGATTATTTGTTGTTTTATTTAAAATATAGTTTATTTTCTTAATTAGTCTTTAACCTAAGAAAAATCTATGAAAATGAAGAAAAAATATATTAATAAAATTTGTTTATTAACGTAAAAGTTAGTTCTTTTCTTCTTCTTGAAATCAAATAATAACAAATGTAACAAATTAATTAATTATAAGGTTTTTTAAATTAAATTAATGAACTAACTTTTTTCATAGAGTCTAGATCAACCAAGGAAATTATAATCATTGAGGATTTAAGAATTACTGAGTCTAGAAATTTAGCTGTTTTAAAATGGATCAGAGTTGATGCCAAAACGATCGCATTTTCTATTTTTAGTTTTAATTCAGATAACTTATGGTAGATGAAACATATCTTTAAAAAACATATATAAGTATAAAAAAAAAAATCGACAAATATTAATTTTTTATTTTTTATTAACGAAAAAATTGAATTCTCAACTTTTTATTTTCTTTCCTTCCATCTTATTATTAAATTACTTTATCATTCCACCTAAATATAACCTATTTCTTTTTTTCATTTTAACCACAAATTTTGGTTATTATAAGAAAATAATTTTGATAATTTTATGTCCAGTTATAATAAATATTTTATTTTTAATTTAAATATAAAACGTTTGTGTTTTAATTTGTTATTAGCTGTCAAAATATTTCATATTACAAATTAAAATTTGAAAAACAAACTTTAATCTTAGATGTCTAAGAGAACGGTATGGGTAATAGTTCTCATATATCCTATCTGTTGGATAAATATTTACTTCGTACTCATTTATATTATATATATATATATATATATATATATATATATATATATGTGTGTGTGCGAGTATCCATTATACGGGTATCACATATTTTGTAAATATTCATGGATATTCACGGGTATCCACATATTTTTTAAATATCCATAGATATTCACGGATACCGCATATATTTACAAAAGAAAATTTTAACATTTAACAACACATTTAACCATAAATTCAAATAAAAATACAATGTATGACATTCATAAATTTCATACAAATTGCAAATAGCAAATGATCCATTTATATAATGTTGAATGACAACTTACAAAAAATTAAGATTTTTTAAAACCAATTGATAAAAAATAACTTATTTAAAATCAATGTGTTAATGTTTTAATCACGTTTATTTTTTTATTATGTTTTAATTTATTAGAGTATAGCGGATATAAGCATCCATGAATACAAATTGTGAACCCTTTACCCACATATATCTGATTATAATATTTATCTCCAATTTGTTGCGGATTTTATCCGTGAATACCCGCGAATACATATTTTTTTTTTGACATCCCTATTCACTCTTCTTACTTTTAAATATTTAATATTTTTCTCTCACTTAAATTTACAAATTAAAATACACAATTTTAAAGAACAAACTAGCCTTTAAAGGTGGTAAAACTTTAATAAAATAAACGTAGCCTACTCATAAAACATATATAACTACTAACACCTAATTAACTTTAAGTATGAAATAATATTTTTTATAAATAAATAAATAAATATATATATATATATATATATATATATATATATATATATATATATATTTTTAGAGTATTTAAAATTAATTATAAAATTTAAATATATAATTTATTTTGTCATCGTCTATAATTATACAATCAAGTCTATAATCATAGATTAATTATAGATAACATTTCTATCTTTAATCAAGGTTTCCAATTAAGAAATTCCAAATTGACTTATGACTCAATGACTTTAAAAAGAGACATATTAAACAAGTTCATCTGATATTAATATTTAACTCAATATTTAAATTTGGTCTCACTGATACAATATAAGAAGTCACAATAATTGCTTTCATATACCTGACCAATATTCATTCAAGAATTTTTATTGACTTCTCATAATTAAAATTTTCATTTAAGTGATATCTAGAAGTGAGTAAAACTTGAATTATTAATGAATTTATTATTCAATACAAGTTCTACTCTAATTACGCTAATCACATTAATTCAACGCATTCATTTTAAAAACATCGACTTTCTCTTAATATTAATTTAAACATTCAAAAGTATTCATCTACCTCTTCGATCAAATTAAAAGTAAAAATATACAAATTATTTAAATAATATATACGATTAATAAAATATCACTTTATTTTACCAATTCAGCCAAGAAAAATTAAGATATTTGTTTAGTGAATTTTGATAAACAAGAACCAACTTTTTTCATATGTATATTACTAAGATTTTTTTGAAATGAATTTTATTTATCTTTAAAGTTACTTGATTTGAACAAAGTTTAATCCATTGAACAATATCTTTAAAGAATTTATACTTTCACCAATATTATAATATGTTAGACAATTTAAGATTTGATGATTGAATTATAGAAAATAAAAGGGTTAAATATGTTTTTTGTCCCTCAACTTTCAATAAAAAATAGAATTAGTTTCTCTTCAAAACTTTGGCCCAATTTAGTCCCTCAACTTCAAAATTGCGTGAATTTAGTCCTTATAACCCAACTTTGTTAAGTTTATTTGACGTTTCAAATGCGTTTCATGATCGTTTCTTAGTTAATATTGAAGCAAAAATTGTATCGAATGGTCTAAACATCTCAAATGCTATCATGAAATGCGTTTGAAATGTTAAATAAATTTAACAAACTTTGTTTGAAACGACTAAATTCACACAATTCTGAAGTTAGGACACTAAATTTGACCAAAATTTTGATGCGAGACTAATTCTAATTTTCAGAAATAAAAATATATTTAACCCAAAATAAAATCAGTAAGGAATGTTCTTAAATCAGAGTAACAAAACTTTAACTCATTTTTCTGTGTGTATATTTTATCACAAATAATAGATGCATGTATTTTTTATTTTATTTAATTGTGTGTCATAGAATCATTGTTTGTGGGAAATAAGAATGCAGATTTTTGTAAATAAAGGAGCTAATGATGAAATGCAGCCAGAATTTGTGATCCATAAGATGTGGTGAGTGAGTGATAGGTATAGCCATTAGGCAACTCCACTAATGAAAAAGTGATGGTGTTGATGATGCATGTCATGTGCAAATTCAAACACTTATATCTACATACAGTAATGTGTACACCTTTCTTTTCATTCCCTTTTACTATCAACACTCAAGTGGCCAACTTGGAAAATTATTTCTTAACACTCAAGCCTCCCTAATTTATGGGCTTGAAGGAACAGATATCCATCACCAATCCTTTTTGGTATACACAATAAAGGTTATATATATATATATATATATATATATATATATATA
>Ga0214544_1005439_pt1 | contig 24647 bp, 15 predicted proteins | sample CNSS3metaG_FD_160074 | JGI IMG/M metagenome (GOLD analysis project Ga0214544, IMG submission 160074) | Root nodule microbial communities from cowpea collected in UCLA plant growth center, Los Angeles, California, USA - CNSS3 | ecosystem: Host-associated > Plants > Roots > Nodule | place: USA... | reverse complement strand
AATTGGCGAGTCAATATTTTGCGTCCGTTCCATCATAGGGATTCATATGTTCTGTTCCTTTTTTGTCACCCTGGGTAAATGCTGAAGGTCTAAGAAACAATATGAACTAACATATATAGGAGAGAAGCTATCATATATAGTGAGCGTTTAAGAGATGAGAATAACAACCCTAAACCCTAAACCCTATGTTTTAGTTAATTTCAATCTTAGCCATCCATTTGAATTACACAGCTGAAATTTTCTTGTCTCACTCTTTCATCTGATCTTCCTGACGTGCCAATTCGGTCTGATGAACACATTAAAATTTGTGGTTTGATGTTGTTTCTTTGTTACGAACTTCTGCTTCTTTTGAACAACCCTTTTTCATTGGAAGGGTTCCCCTCTTTGATTTCCATTTATATTGATGTGATATATTGCCATAGTTCAGTGGAATAATTGTTACATTTGTTTCACAATATGCATGATAAAATGACTGCTCTTCTATGGGCTTGTTTACCTTGTTTTGAATAATTAGGTTGTGCTTATTGTTAATGATATCAGGCTTGACATTGAATTTATAATTCTTCACATATTTAGATTTCTATTATGTTTGGCTACCGCTTCTTCATGACAAAAAATGGCTTTTGTCAAAAGCTCTTGTCGGAAGCTGCAAAAAAGATGATTTTTCTTAAATAAATTGTAGTATGCAAGGGTTAGTAATTGCCAGTTATGCTTGCGGACACCATTTCAGAGATGTAGTGATTCATTGTAGTATGCAAGGGTTAGTAATTTTAAACGTAAAGTGTTGATCAAAAACTCATCCAAAAAATCTTAAAGACATGTTAATGATGGACAAAGTTTTGTTTTGATAATGACTTAACATAGTCTCTTCCCAAATCAAGAGCCAAAGAAGAGATATGAACATTAAAGATTTTGGTTGTGAATAAATCTGCTTTATTTTCCCTAATGTTCTTCATAATTGGAGTTTGCTACTATTAGAGTGAAGAATGAAGATAATATAAACTTTGTTTAATTCAAAACTTCACCAAAAAGTTAGTTAGATTGGTCTTGACCTATGTTATTTTTTTATTTCAGAAATTTATAAATTTGAGTTATGGTTGACTCAATCTTCCAAGCCAATTGTTCGGATAATTAAATTATAACTTAAAATTCATTATCAATTCAGTATGAATATTATTATCGACATTTGAAAATAAATATAAATATATTAATATTAACCATTATCTCAATTGATTTTATTATTATTTAATTTAAATACATCACATAATATATATTGAATTTACTTTTAATAATAATTAAAAAAATTAAGATTTAATTAACCTTTAATTCTCACAAAACCCACACAACAAGAATCATCAAACTTAGCATCCAAGTTCAGAAAATTAGACACCTCAAGATTTTATTCTAATTTTAAAATTTTAAGAAAAAATATTATGAGAGGAAGCGTGTTACCAGTGAGCTGAGACAATTAAAGGTGGTGAAGTGCGAATTAGTTAATAAAAAAAAGTTTTAGAAATTTTTGGAAAGAAAAGGGTTTTAAGGTTATCTTATAATTGTATTATAATTTGGAAAACTAAAAAAATGGACCTTCAGACAAAAATATTTTCCCCTCATGGGAAATAAAATAACAGATGTCCAATACATATGGGAGTGTGAGTGAAAAACATTGGTTCATAAAGAAAAACATTTGTCCACATGGAGGACATAGAAGAGAAAATATTTTTAAGAGTGAAGGCCCAACAAGTCCAATAGTTCCAAATTATTACACATTCATTTCTCGGTGTTTCTCTCTCACATGGAAGAAGCCGCCTCAGCCACTGCTTCTTGGGTTTCTCTCGCTCTACCAAACTTCAAAAACCTTCTCTTTTCAAAACCTTCTAAAACCCTTATTTTCTTATTTCTATGCAAACGTCTTCTTAACTAATTCGTACTCCACTCCACCTTTAATTGCTTCGTCTCGGTAATACGTCTGCTCTCATGATATTTTTCTTTCACTCAGGAATAAAATAACATTAGTAGAAAACCTTGTGTCTAATATTCTGGACCTTTTTAGGTTTGATGATTTTTGTTGGGTAGGGTTTTGTGGGAATTGAAGAGATGATGAATGTTGGTGTCGTTGTTATGTTATTTTGAATTCATGTTTCATGTTTTTTACGTGATTCTCGTGAAATCTGCTACCAGAAATGGAACTCACGTGATGTGTGGTTCTGGGTTCAGTTTGTGTTTAAAAGTTGAGACCTTTCAATATTTTTATCTGATTATGGATTTTATATTTGGTTGGGGTTTTAACTTTGTCTATAAACTTTGTTTATGAAAGTTTGGAGACATTGTGACATTAGTTGCTTGTGTTAGTATGTTTCATTGTGTATGGGATTATGTCTGTGGTGGTTTGCATACTTTTGAATTGAATTAGGTAAAGTGATGTTGTGGGATGGATTGTTATGGTTTGCTTGTTTCGACGTTTATACCAGACCTTTTAATGTTCTTACTTCATTGTTCTTTTTTGTGGTACTTTGACATGGTTATTTGAATTTCAGAAAGAGGAAATGGCTGGAAAATCAAGCAAGGGGAGGAACAAAAAAGGGTCTCAGCATATTTCTAGTACTTCAGAACCAGCAGTCCATTCTGATCTTCCTGTGAAGAATAACGACGAAGGCACCTTAGAATCTGCAAAAGCTGACATGGCTGAAGCTGCTGCAATTGGTGATTCTATTGGTGTCAATCCAGAGTTGAAGGAACATGAAACTGCAACGTCGGAAGGGAGCCAACAAAAGCAAGGTGAGATGGATTAAAGAAGAACTTATATTGTTTATACATATAATAACGTTAAAGCATAGAAATTGTGCATGGTAATTGGACATTATAGCATGGTAATTGGACATTATAGCATGAAAATTGGACATTATACCATGAAAATTGTGCATGGTAATTGGACATTATACCATGAAAATTGTGCATGATGGTAATTGGACGTGATAGCATGGAAATTGTGCATGATGGTAATTGGACGTGAACCTCCCAATGTGTTACATTTTTTCATTTGCAATAAAAATATATATAAACTTTATTAAGAGATAAAGGAGTTATGTAACCGAACCGATAGTAGCGGGAAAAGACAAAATAAATATTAAAGCACCAATCATTAAAACACAACTTAATGGTCAAATTGCATATTACTTTTGCTATCCCAATTGCCTAACTACATTGTGGCATTAGTTGTTTGTAGCTGCATTTGTGCATCTGTGTAATATTGTGGTTCCAAGTGTTACAAAACTGTTATGGCTGCTCCAATGTGGTAATTTTGGACACGTGGCATCCCTTATTAGCTGCTTCCGTTATTTGCGCTATTTTGCCGTTATTTGCGCTATTCTGGATTGTGCCCATCATATGTTGTGGCACCCATTATGTAACTCCTCATTTTCAAGATTATTTCATATACTTTAAAAAATTATCTATCTTTACAATTATTTCCTTTTGTTTTTCCCCTCCCCTCTTTTTCTTCATTTATTTATATCTTCCTAATATTCTTTTATATTTTTATTCAACTGCAAAGTTGTTCCTAATTGTTTTATTATATAAGACAGTGTCAAGCACCCAAAATCAAATTCTTTTGAGACTTGTGATACGTTGTGGGATTTTTGTCTATGATTTTGTTATTTTAATTTATTTATGCTCTTTTTTAGTTTTTAGACACACACATATCATTACTCTTTGTTCATTATGGCTTCTGCCTGGGCCATCATTCCATCTGCCAAAGGCATTTATCTGTTATTGGTAGCCTTTTACAACTACAATTACAATTTAAAACCTTGATCCTAGTGTTAGTTAGGAAGTCCGAAAATTGACTTCTGATGCCCATTTCCAAAGTGGATTGACTACCCTTTGTACTTGTTGGGTGTTCACTGCCTTTCAAATTTAGTTCTGTTTCATACTTTGCTGTAGAAGCTGCTTTGACACTGGACAAAACTAAATCGATAAATTAATGACTTGAAAATCATCCCTCATAAATTTTGTTAAAGTAATTGAATATGTCATATGGTTATTAAATAATGGTATTGTTTCTATAACCTTTTTAAATGGCTGTTGAAAGTAATTTATGCTCTTGAATGTTTGTAGTGAGGTACTTTCTTTACAGGTCTTAGCAGATGGAACTGCAGACATAACAACTGCTGTTCTCTAGGGAGGCAAATTTCCTATACTAAATCCAGCTTTATCTGACTGGATTTACACAATAGGGCCCTTTAGGTCTATTGATGATCCCATTCTTGCTTAGTGATCTGAATTGCTTTGACAAAGCATTGCTTACAGGGGTTGACTGTTCACTAGTCAATTTTTGTTTATGTTTTATTGTGTTGTATGTGTTTCTATTAGCTACTTCTGAATGTTTTTGTTTTTTTAATTGCTATACTCTTAATTTAGTTAATGTTGAAATTATGTTTTCTAGTTTTTTCTATCCTATCATGTTCTTTTCCATCACTCTCACAATACTAAATTTTTTTCTTCCTACGGTTTAGAATTTAAAATTACTAAGATTATCTGTAAATAATGTGAATTTTTGCAACTTTATATGTTTTTACATAGAATATATGCCTTGCAACATTTGTGAAACCCTTATTTTACTAGTGATTAGGTGATTGTGCAAGTTTTATCATGTTTTGTGCTATGCATTATCTTTGATAACTTTTGTTGTGCAGTTGTTTAGTCTTCTATTAAAAAAATTGGTAATTTAGTCAAATTTATTTCATTCCTTTTGTTAATGGATATACTAAGACTTCAATTTCATTTTATGACCAATATTTGGTAAAATTATTGTGCAGGTGATCTTCAACTTTACCCTGTTTCTGTTAAAACACAAACTGGGGAGAAACTTGAGCTTCAGGTCAGTTAACTTAATTTGTGAAGCTTTTGCTTGTTACTATATCACATCACTTTAAGTGAAACCGAGTGATCAAGCGGTTCCAAGATGATCATGACAGAGATCTGACTATTTCCTTTTATTCTTGTTTTGTAAAATTGTTTGAACATTTAATTATTTATAATATCATGTTTACATGTGCTACTATTTCACCTGAAGAAAAACTGAGGAATCAAGCTTCTTCTAACTTGTATAATTGATTCACAGTTGAATCCTGGAGATTCTGTCATGGATGTACGACAGTTCCTCCTTGATGCTCCTGAGACGTGTTTTATCACATGCTATGATTTACTGTTGCATACGAAGGATGCATCAACACATCACCTGGAAGATTATAATGAAATTTCAGAAGTAGTTGATATTACTACTGGTGGTTGCTCCTTGGAAATGGTCCCAGGTATGTTAATGAATTTTGGGTATTTTTGATGATTAAACATTGGTGGATTACAATATGATAAATCCTCTTTGCAGCATTTTATGATGATCGATCTATAAGGGCCCATGTTCACCGTACAAGGGAGTTGCTTTCCCTTTCTAATCTCCATGCTTCACTATCAACATCGCTTGCCCTACAGAATGAGGTAGCACAAAATAAATCTGCAAATTCGACAGGTATGGGATAATTCTGTAGCTATACTCTGTTTATTTGATAATTCCAGTAGTTATGGGATAGTTACTAGACTGCTTCTGCATTTCCTGCATTATCAGATGCCTTGAAACCTGAAGTTCCTGAGCTCGATGGGCTTGGTTATATGGAGGACATCTCTGGTTCATTGGGTAATTTGTTATCATCCCCATTGAAGGATATTAAATGCGTAGAGAGCATAGTGTTTTCATCCTTCAATCCTCCTCCGAGCTATAGAAGGTATCCCAAGATGCATCCTCTTCAGTTAATGTAATTTCATTGGCTTGCTTTGTTTATATGCATGAGACTGTTCTGTGGTTGCTTGTAGGCTTCTTGGAGATTTGATTTATTTGGATGTGATCACTCTTGAGGGTAATAAATTTTGTATTACGGGAAGTACAAAAATGTTTTATGTCAACTCGAGCTCAGCGAACACTCTTGACCCAAGGCAAAGTAAAGCTACTTTTGAAGCAACAAATCTTGTTGCTCTCTTACAAAAGATTAGCCCTAAGTTCAAAAAAGGTAGTTAAGTGTTATGACTTAAATCTCGTAGAAGTTTGCTTGAAACCCAAAACTTAACCTTTTGTCCAATTTTGAAGCTTTTCGGGAAGTATTGGAGGGTAGAGCAGCTGCCCATCCTTTTGAAAATGTGCAATCTTTGTTGCCACCTAATTCTTGGCTTGGGTTATACCCTGTTCCTGGTGAGCCTAGTCTCTGGCATTTTTGTTTCATCAGCATTAGTTTTAAATTCTTTAGGTTGTAATATTTTCTTTATCTGATTTGATGATATTGTTGCTTTTACTTTAGTTCTTGGCGATGTATTTTTCTTATTTGTTTTGTGAGAGCACATTGTTATCAAGCATCTTTCTATTAACACATCTGGCCATGTAGTTTTCATGCACTTTTGTTATCATTTACCATATCTGAAGTAAGGCAAATTATTGTCACATATTCAAGAACTATTTTGTTGTAAGTTATAACAAATGATCGAAACAGAAGGAAACAAGTAGTGATGGTTAGAGTACTAAAAGAATTTAAATTATTATCAAGGACTTAATTTAAATAGAATTATTGGAGATCTAAAATTAAGTAGAGATATGATCAAATTATAATATATAAGTAGGGTATAAACTTTGGCTTACAAGCCATTTTTTTAGGCTAAATTAGGCTTAAAGTCCAATTTCTAAGATGGTATCAGAGCTTCTCAAGGACCTAGCCTGGTGAGATTTGTTGGGCCTATCGTGCTATCCGATGTGGGTGGGTGTTGGAAATTCCATTGACTGATATATGGTTAAATTTTAATACATAAGTGCGGTGCAAACTATACCAAATTAGTTTTGTGAGATTGAGTTGGACATAAAATATATTTTCTAAGAAAAACCTCTCAGAGACTTGATTTTTATTAGAACACGAAGAAGTTAATTGACCTGTGCAGCTGTTGTATCCTAGAGGGAAGACTTTTATTTTGTTCGTTGTTATTATGTCCTACTTAATTTGGAAGCCAATTTTAAAATGTCATGAAATTTCAGGAGTCCTTGTAATGAGGTTCCTAATATCTGAATCTCAGATTGGATTGATGTATTTGTAATTTGTATTTTGGGGTGTTAGCAGACCACAGACGTGATGCAGCCCGAGCTGAGAATGCTTTGACTCTTCTTTATGGCAATGAGCCAATTGGCATGCAAAGAGACTGGAATGAAGAGCTGCAGTCCTGTAGGGAATTTCCTCATACAACTCCACAGGAGAGGTGTCTTTATCTATCACTTATATGGATGAATTTGGATTTGGTCCTGTTCTTTAGTTTGGTGAAGAGATATTATCATTAAATATCTACGTTTCTTGGGTGATCTGTTTACTGGTGTAGGATTTTGCGGGATAGGGCACTTTATAAAGTGACATCAGACTTTGTTGATGCAGCTATTAATGGTGCTATTGGAGTGATCAGTGGCTGCATTCCTCCAATAAACCCAACTGACCCTGAATGTTTTCACATGTAAGTGTGTCTTTTGAATCCTGAAACCTTACTTTATAGAAATTGTAAATAGCTATTCTTGTATTCTAATATTTTATTATTTTAGGATGTTGAAAAGTAATGTCTAGAGGAAGTCGCATGTTACATATTTCTTCTCTGGGGTTAGGAGAGAGGGAAAATAAGATTCTTATTCCCTGGTCCATAAATATTTTAGTTGTGTTGTGAAAAGCATCTTCATGATGTGGCTCTCATGTTGGTATATGATGCAATGTTATTTTTTTTTATTAATTTGGTTTAGATTGTTTTTGTCATAGATCATATACTTGCTCTCATTGTGACTGTGCCCCTTTACACATATGGGTTTTCCCGTGTAGTTTAAAAGCCTTTCTGCTCATTGCGTGGATTTTGGATTGTTTTTGTCATAGATCATATACTTGCTCTCATTGTGACTGTGCCCCTTTACACATATGGGTTTTCCCGTGTAGTTTAAAAGCCTTTCTGCTCATTGCGTGGATTTTGGTGATAGGTATGTGCACAACAATATATTCTTTAGTTTTGCTATTGATGCGGACCTTGAGAAGTTGTCAAAGAAATGTGTGGATTCTAATTCAAAAACTTGGAGCTCTGCGACTTTGCAAAGTTCTTCTGATAAAGCTTCCATTCCACTTCATGGAGAAACTCAGGTTCCTAATGGGGGAAAAGATACTGGTTCAAGTTCAGATGATCTTAATGGCACAGAAACCACTCAAGATGCTTCTCCAGAAGCTCAGCTGGCTGAGAATGAGCAAGCCACATATGCTTCTGCAAACAATGATTTGAAGGGAACAAAGGCTTACCAAGAAGCAGATGTTGCTGGACTTTATAATCTTGCTATGGCTATAATTGACTACAGGGGGCATAGAGTGGTAGCTCAGGTTTGTAATGAAGCTCAAATTTGCTTATGGCGGACTTGACTTTCTGTTTTTACATGAAAGTGTTGTTATAGTTTATATCAATTTGCTATTATGCTTATCTAGAAGGCAAGCTATGGCTGTTTTTGGTGTTTCAACATCCATTTTTTTTTTTTTTTTGGTTTTTTTTTTTTAAAATCCATTTTTTTTTTTTTTTGGATTTTTTGTTCTAAAAATATTTTGTGGTGACTTAATGAATTAAAGCTTGTCAAAATAGCTTCAAAATGGTGAGAAAACGAATAAGGAGATGCTGAACTGAACATGGCAAGACTTTTCAATTTCTTATTTCTATTTGTTTGTAGGATGAACATATGTTGTATATTATTTTCTTTATTATTATATATGAAGTGATTAGTTTCTTTTTATTTAAACCCAAATATATTTTCAATATTTTTAATAGGCGACCCTTTATATTCTGTGAGTATTGTAAAGTGTGCAGGATAATTGTATGTTATATGCCAAATTGCTTTCTATTATTAATGATTTTAGAGTGATTATAATTTATAAGTATTAGATTTGTACTTAAATTTGCATTAATTTAATTTTGAAATTTGAAACCCTGTGAATCCTTATTCTCAAATTAAATTGTATATTGTGCTGCAGAGTGTATTACCAGGCATTCTTCAAGGGGACAAGTCAGACTCTCTCTTGTATGGCTCTGTTGACAATGGAAAGAAAATTTGCTGGAATGAAGATTTTCATTCTAAGGTAAAGAAGAAGGGTGTAGCCATTTAAGTTTAGTTAGAGTGTCTAATTTGAATTATTTGAATTTAAAGCATCTCCTGATTTGGGTGAAATTAAATTGTAAGAAAATTGGTTGCTAGGGGAAAAATTAAGTATTTTTTAGATTGCATGATCTGTAAATTAAGATGTGTTGTTTTATTTGCTTATTACACTAATAGATGTTGGGATTTTTTAAAATTGCATTATCTGTACAATAAGATGCCTTTCTTTTATTCTCTGGTTTTGTTAATAGGTGTCAGAGGCTGCAAAACGCCTTCATTTGAAGGAACATTTAGTCCTTGATGGCTCTGGAAATGTTTTCAAATTAGCTGCACCAGTTGAATGCAAGGGAATTGTTGGTGGTGATGACCGGTAATTATTTGAGTTTGTTATCTTCAGTTCGTGTACTTTGTTGGTGATATGATGTCTACAGATTTCCTAATTCATAGTTTCAAAGGCATTATTTTTTATTGCAGGAAGATTTAGATTTTACCAATATTAATCAATTCTGGCTATTTTTTTCCATATGTAATTCATTGTCCAATATATGTCTTAGTTATTGAATGCAAGTAGATTGAAGTTAATTCAAGATGTTATCTGTTGCAACTTTCCTAATTTTGTGTTTTAAAACTCTCATTTTTGTTTGTATAGCATGTCGTGCTAATGCACTGATGCTTTGCTCTTTTTAAACCAAATCAGACACTACCTTCTGGATTTGTTGAGGGTAACTCCTCGTGATGCCAACTATACTGGGCCTGGTTCTCGATTTTGTATCTTGAGGCCAGAATTAATTACTGCCTTTTGCCAGGTAAGCACACTATAATGTCAAGGATGGTTGGGGTTTTCCTTGTGTTTTTAGTTTTACATAGCTGACTGGCTCTTTGTGTGAACAGGCCCAAGCAGCAGAGGCATTGAAACCTACCAAGGTGAATTCTCAAGAGGCTGACAATTTGGCCACTGATTCCGGAAAGGCAACTGATTCTGACCAGATGGTAAATGATTCCCAAGATGCTGGTGATGCTGATCAGCTGGTGAATGATTCCCTAAAAGCTGCTGATGCTGACACACTGGTGAACGATTCCCAAAATGTTGCAGATGCTTACAAGCCAGTAAGTGCAATAGCAGTGTAATGTGTATTGGTCCTTCACTAATTATGAAGTATATTTTTTATCCAAGATTTATTGAAATTCTTAATTTCAGAAATAATTACATTTAAGAAGAGTAAATATTAGTGCAATTTCTTAACCACATGCGATAAGCATTATGTATGAATTTGAACATACATGTACTGTAGTTTTAGTCCAGAAAATAGCAATTCCCAATGCATACAGTACCCTCTAATGTAGCATATAACACATCTCGATATGCAGAAGACTTGTTCCCAACATATAATCTGAAAAGAAGGTACTTGTTTGAGGTTCATATTTAGTACCAGAATCACTCCTTTGCTTGTGCATTAATTTGAGCATTCAATTAATATATGCCCTGTATTTCTAACATGGAAGATTACTGTTGTAATGGAAAAGCAGAAGCATGAGTTTTAGTATTTTTGTTTGTTCCCCTTTTATGTTTGTTTCTTTATCTTATTCAGGTGTGTTTTAAAAGGGTAACCGAACATATATGACCCTACCATTGGCTATTATGAAAAATTGTTGTGCTTTTGTACTTGATTATTTGTCTGGTTGAAAGCAATGCTGGAAAGGGTATTGTGTTTCAATTATTTGACTGATTATTAGCTTATGGCTGGTGGGAATCTTCTTGGTGATGAAGTTCCAATAATTAAATTGCATGTCCTTTCTGCAGGATTCAACAAACGAAAACAAAACTGAGGATGTAAAAGAATTTGCTTCTGTGACTGCCAAGGCCTCTGATGGTAGTGAGGATATTGTTTTTAATCCTAACGTCTTCACTGAATTCAAACTTGCTGGGAGCCCAGAGGTTTTTTTCCCTCTTATTTTCCCTTTTCTGTGTCTAAATACGACTTTACTTCCCATCTATGGAAACATTCCCAGAGGTTTTTTTCCCTCTTATTTTCCCTTTTCTGTGTCTAAATACAACTTTACTTCCCATCTATGGAAACATGTGTTTGTCCCATTATTTCTCTATAGTGATTGCTCGTGATGAAAACATAATGCTCTTGGCATAGTATTCTTACATTACACCTTTTTATCACATTCACCAGGAAATAGCAGCTGATGAAGATAATGTTAGAAAAGTTGGTCAATATCTTATTGATGTTGTACTTCCAAAATTTATACAAGACTTATGTACACTTGAAGTTTCACCTATGGATGGCCAGACATTAACTGAAGCACTGCATGCTCATGGAATTAATGTTCGCTATATTGGCAAAGTAAGCGCCATGTATTTTGGTCAATAGTGAATTATCTTCTATTTAAATGTGGTGGTGATTTGATTATAGACTTTTGATAATTCTTATATTGTTTCTGATTGCTCATTTTTTCATGTAGGTAGCTGGAGGGACTAAACATCTACCTCATCTGTGGGATCTTTGCAACAATGAGATTGTTGTTAGATCTGCCAAGCATATTATCAAGGTGAGAAAAGCTAGCTTACTTTAAGCACTTCATTGTTTGAGGCAAACATATTTGGATCCTTGCCAGCCTCTTATATAGAGCCTGGTTTTCAGAGATTGATTTTCTCTGAAAACTGAAGGGAAGGGTCTAATCATTAATCCATTGTTAAAGGAATATAAAACTAAAAAATAGTATTGTTTTTGTTGAACATCCCACATTGACTAGATATATGACCAAACTATAGTATATACGTGGAGGTAATCCTGACCATAATACCAGTTTGGTAAGATTGAGTTAGGCATAAATTTACATTCTAAGATGATATCATGGTTTGTGTTTGCAATTTCTGTTCATTCCATTAGGCTGCTCACTATTGGGCCTCCATTGGATCACATGAAAATATTTAGTCCCATGAGATGTCTTGTCCTCGTTGTGAGATGTATTAGAGAGGATCCTAAATCAGCTATGGTTAACAAACAAGTCAGTTTTGTAGCATTGAAGTAGGGGCCTAAATCAAAATCCCAAGAGGTTTAAAAGTCATGCTATTTTGGAAGTTTCTAAGGTGGCCCCTTGCTTTGCTGTGCTAGGATTTAGTGATGTTTTTAGAGGGACTGAACCTTGCAGTCTCTATGATGTCCTGAAAATCAAATTTGTTATAATACAATTGTTTATCTATATAATGGGTTATTTGACTTAAAAAAGATATCATCTAAATGTTTTGTAATTGCTCTATTACGTGAATAATATGTTTTATACCATTTCTAATTATTGATCACGGATCTTATGTTTCATGATTAATGATTTATAAATTGCCTTCCAATTCATGATTTGAATCCTGATTTGATAACCATGATTATATTACTTATTATGTGTACATTACGTTTATTGCCAGTTGTACATTGTATCTTTTGTACTGATTTACTGTGCAAGTCTTATTCATGTTTTTAATCGATAAATGTATTATTTTTGCTATACTGTTATAATATAAGGTATTACTTGAGCATTAGAAACATGATAGATGTTGCCACATCAGAATAGACAACAGACCAGGAAAATAACTATGAAATCCACTTGCATTTATTAATGATATTTGAGATCGTTCATGTGATATGCAGGATTTATTGAGGGAGACAGAGGACCATGATCTTGCACCAGCTGTATCTCATTTCTTAAACTGCCTATTTGGAAGTTGTCAAGCTCCCAGTGGCAAAGCTACCACTAATAGCACTCAGTCCAAAACTCCTAAAAAGGTATGTCTTTTTATGGTTCATTGTCAATGCTTTGAACTTTTGTTCTCCTTTTAGGGTAAAAAATATTGTTTTCCTGCCTTATTGTACAGGAACATGCTGGTCAACGGTCTCCAGGAAAACATTCCAAAGGGCAAGCTCGATGGAAAGGCAGGTCTTCATTAAGAAAGACTCAACCTTTGTACATGAGTGTCAGCTCGGAAGCTCTTTGGTCAGACATTCAAGAATTTGCCTCGGTTAAGTACAAGGTATCAGCTATTTCCTAACCTACATAGGTGTTTAGTATCCATTTAAAATGAGTCAGAAAGTAGGTACATATTATTATTTTAGCTATTTTTTGTTGAATGAGTGCCAGCCTTGGCACAAGAGTAAGGATGCAGGATTGTGAGCTGTGACCTGGAGGTCCGGTGCTCAAATCTTGGAAATAACTCCTTTGTACATGCAGGGGTAAGGCTGCATACATATACCCTTCTCAGACCCTACTAGAATTGGGGAAAACTGTTTTCTGAAATCACCAATTTATGAATCTTTTAGCTGTCATTTCTTAATATTTCTTTCTCTCTTGGTCAACCCTGTAGTTTTGAATTGTGGCTTATAGTCACAGTTACGGAGACTTCCAAAATCTTCACATTGCAAGGCCATTGTTAGTAAATGAAACCTTTGTAGCTTGAAAGTTACGATTTTCATGGATCCTAACGGATCGCTGTTGAAAATCACAACTTGTGTGGAAACAGTGAGTCTCGCCATGTAGACGTCGTGGTGGCACTCATCACAGAGGTGTCTCTCGTGGCTTGGTGGAACGACTGTCGTGGCAGCGTCTCCCTCCCAGCGGTGAGGGGCATGTTTAGTTTTAGGGTTTTTTAGTGGGGAGGAACTGGACCTGTTTTACACCCTAATACTGCAGGCTATTTTTTAAAACATTTAAAAGCCCAGTTACAACTACCTCTGAAATTGATACTGCAGCCAAAAGAGGTAACTGTGAAAGCTGCCAATGCCTCCAAAAGGTAAAGGTAACTTTTTGAGGTGACTCCTCCAAACTGTCACTTGCACACTTCAAATTGAAATATTAAAAAATTTCGTGACTCCCTCTGTTATGAAAATGTGAGAAAACTGTCACTGCACACTAAAAGTTGCCACTGGCGCTCTTCCTTGATCAAAATCTGTCCAGACTGCCGCTCTTCCTTTTCTAAAACAGTCTTATTCTCACTCTTCCTTCATCTATTTAATTCAACTTCCAAACGCTGAAGGTCTCTCGGAAGATTATGGATTTAACTTACAAGATTATTTGGTTTAGATGAATTATTGTTTTGTTACTGTTTTGTATCTTGAAAGGAGTAACTCCTACTTATATAGCTAGGATGTTGTGTGTGGACCTAATGATGTACTCTTTTAATTCATATATTATGAAGTTTAGTTTTAGATTTTGAGTAATAATAAAATTTGTAGGATCTCACGATCTGTTTTATTATGATCTTCCGATTTATGATTTATATTTTCCTTTCTGATCTTGAGTAGGATCTTGATTTTGACTACCTTGATTTTAGTTAAATTAACGGTGTGACTATATTTATTATATTCAAACTACTACACTGTACTCGTTATAAATTGTTCTAGCTGTATGAATTGATCAGTTTCCCACTTCAAGGTCTATGATTCATTCTGCCTTTTATCCCATCTCAGTTTCTCATCAAATTTAATTTTCTTGTACTGTGCAGTTGTTTTGCTAGCTATATCTCTATTATTTGTAAAATCTAAACAGCTATGCCTTTGTCATGCTTCGTTTTGTTAACACCTGTATCTCTGTTGATGTACATTTGAACTTGAAATCAATTTGCTGCAGTTTGAATTGCCCGAGGATGCAAGGTCGCGCGTTAAGAAAATTTCTGTTATACGAAATCTTTGTCTTAAGGTAAGCACAAGATTGTGTTCTGAGTTTGGGCTGTAAATGGTTTTTATGCGTTTTTCAAGTACTGGCTTTTTTAATTTTAGGGAGTTCCAATAGCATGAAGCTCTTTAAAGAACCAAGTACCAACTCGATGAGTTTTTATATAATGTAAAATATTATCATATCGTAATTGTGTATTTCTTGATACATGTGAAAGAAAAGATGGGATATATTGTGACTATTTTGCATTTCTGTTATATGAAATCTTTGTCTGAAGGTAAGCACAAATCCTGTTGCGTTTGTGCTGTAAATAGTTTTTATAGTTTTTTCGTGTTCTTCTGGCTCTTTTAATTTTAGAGTGTCTGATAGCGTGAAGCTCTTTAAAAGAACCAAGTACCAAATTGATGAGTTTCTATATCATGTAAAATATTCTCATCATAATATAGTATTTCTTGAAGCATGTAAAAAATGACGGGATATATTGTGTCTGTCTTTTCTTTTTTATGTTGCAAACAAAGTGACAATTCTCCAAATTTATATACAGTTGTTTAATGCATGGTTGCACTTGTTGCCAACAGTCTTATAAAACCTATTTTCCTCTGTAATACCTCTGAAAAGTTCTTGGAACTCTTATGTTGGTTTTTGGTTTTAGTGCTTTTATGCCATCAACCTCTTAAATTTTTTACATGTTAAAATTCTGAATGGGCTTTGCCATTCTTGATTTTCAGGTTGGTATAACAGTTGCAGCTCGTAAATATGATCTTAGTTCTGCAACTCCCTTCCAAACGTCTGATGTCTTGGATATCCGTCCAGTGGTCAAGCATTCAGTTCCTTCCTGTTCGGAAGCCAAGGAACTTGTCGAAACTGGGAAACTTCAATTGGCTGAGGTATATGCCATTCCTTGTGTAGAACTTAATCCACGGGGAGCTGGCCTCTTGTTAAGTGGTTTGGTAGTTTGTAGAAGATCTCAGGCACTGGCCTTTGCTGCCTATAGCACAATTAAAAGGGATCGGATATTGATTGGTATCTGTGGCAATCCGTGTTTTTGGATTTTAAGATGTATTTTACTTTCGGGGTGCGGTGGTGTTAAGGTTAACAGAGATCTAATCATTATTTAAGAGTTGGTATAATTTAGAGTTGTAGTGATTATGCTTCATAAGGTCGAACTCTTAAATGTGTTGAATACTGTTGTAAATTTATTAATCCTGGAGGCTTGATTTTTTTATCTATATATTTATGTTTTCATTTTCTCCATTGAATGTGTTAACATATATGTTATTGTTTCTTATAGGGTATGCTTAGTGAAGCCTACACTTTATTCTCCGAGGCATTCTCAATTCTACAACAGGCATGAAATTCTGTATTGGTTTGTCGTTCTTGGATGACTTGTGCATAAAATAATCGTTGTTGAATGGATTTCAGGTTACTGGTCCCATGCATCGGGAGGTTGCTAATTGCTGTCGGTATGTTTAATTTTTATTTCTACCATTTTGGCATGATCCCACAAGTTTTTCTATTTAAATTCCTATATTAATCATGATATGCAATTCTGCATGTTGTGCTGTTTTAGACCTGAATTATGATGTGAATTGAGCTCATTATTTTCAGTTGTGAGTCCTTGTAAAATAGAAGATTTATATCCTTTGCTTGTAAATTTCTGCTTAAGAAGTCAGTTGAATTAATGGCATGTTTTGTGTTTAATCTCTGATGAAACTATTGTATTTCAGATATCTTGCCATGGTTTTGTATCATGCTGGAGATATGGCCGGGGCTATTATGCAACAACACAAGGAACTAATTATAAATGAACGCTGTCTTGGTTTAGATCATCCTGACACTGCTCACAGGCATTCCCTATTCTATTGATCTTCTTTGTTCTTTCCCATAATATCTTAGGGTTGTGTAGTCGAATGTTAAAAATTACATTGGGCCATAAAAATAAACTGGGATACCCAGTTATAGGAAATTTTGAGATGCATGCATCGTTTTGGACAGACATTGTTGAACAAGTTCAGGTTATTTTTAATGTATTCAACCTATTTTTGTTTCATCTTGACCTGTTGTTGCAGTTACGGAAATATGGCTCTGTTTTACCACGGACTTAACCAGACAGAACTTGCCCTTCGCCATATGTCCCGTGCTTTGCTTTTATTAAGTTTGTCATCAGGGCCAGATCATCCTGATGTTGCAGCAACATTTATCAATGTTGCAATGATGTATCAGGATATAGGAAAGATGAACACAGCTCTTCGATATCTGCAAGAAGCTTTAAAGAAGAATGAAAGGCTTCTTGGCGAGGAACATATTCAAACTGCTGTTTGTTATCATGCTCTTGCCATTGCATTTAATTGTATGGGTGCTTTCAAGCTCTCGCATCAGGTACGTGCTGTGGGGTGGTAAAGTTGGCACACCTGTGAGTGGATAACTAATTTTGGCATTTGGTTTGGCAGCATGAGAGGAAAACATATGATATACTTGTCAAACAACTTGGTGAAGATGATTCAAGGACACGAGATTCACAGAATTGGATGAACACTTTCAGGATGCGAGAACTGCAGGTATCTTTTTGCTACCTTTACTAACGGAATTATACATTTCCACATGGCATCAATTTGCACTCTTAACCTCCAATGTATTTCCAAAGAAAGACTTAGAGACTAATTTTTTTGTAATAAGGGGAATTACAATTATATAGTTTTCTCAGCGAATTAGCTAATAAATACGGAAGGGGAGAAAATTGATGAAGATAGCATTTTGGTTTTGAGTGGGTAATATAGAGATCTTTGGAAATGACAATGGTTGATGGCAGAAAAACTCAGTTGAGACCAGGAGGGAGAGAAGTGGTTTTCTAGGTTAGGTGGGTTGAGGTGTTTATGAATGTTAGCGGACTTATCAAGATCATTATGTATTTATTGGCATTCCTATATTTTGTGTACAAATGCAGTCAGGTCAGGTTAAATTACCCTGCATCATAGTCTTCATTTCCGTATTAGCAAATGGTTTTGTTTTGATGGCAGTCTTAGTGTTACATTTTCACAACTTGTTTTAACAGATGAATGCCCAAAAGCAAAAGGGTCAAGCTCTGAACGCAGCTTCGGCTCAGAAGGCTATCGATATCCTGAAGGTACATTGTATTATTTTTTTTATGCAATATAATAAGATAGTATCTATGTCTAATACCGAGAGTATCTTGTATATTCAGCCTACCCTATGTGATATAGTAGTTGTAAAAAATGAGTCACTCTTTTATATTCAGGCTACCCTTGGATATACCACATTTTTCTAATATCTCAAGTGTCTGCAAAATCTTAGTTTTCGTAGATGCTTTTACTAACATGCTAGAGATTATCACCTTTGTTCAGATTGGTTTCTTATTTATATTTCTTTGACATTTATGTAGTATTGTGATTGTGCTTAGATTCTATGTTGGGTTTTTTTGGTACTGTTTCTCTGCTTGAACCTTCAAAATACACTGATGGACACTGATTTTGATGTTTTGTACTGTGACAGGCACACCCTGATTTGATTCATGCATTCCAAGCTGCTGCAGTTGCTGGGGGATCTGGAAGTTCAAGTGCATCTGCAAACAAATCTCTGAATGCTGCAATAATGGGTGAGGCCCTCCCCAGAGGAAGAGGAATTGATGAAAGGGCTGCACGTGCAGCTGCTGAAGTTAGGAAGAAGGCTGCAGCAAGGGGCCTGTTGGTGCGTCCCCATGGTGTACCAGTCCAAGCCTTGCCACCTCTTACCCAACTTCTGAATATCATAAACTCAGGTGCAACTCCAGACACTGTGGATAATGGGAATGCAGATGGAGCAAAGGAAGAAACAAATGGCATTCCTCCAAGTGATTCAACTGATGTCAACAAAGGCCAAACAGTTCCTGTGCAAGAACAGGCTCCTGTTGGATTAGGCAAGGGATTGTCATCCTTGGACTCCAAGAAACAGAAGGCCAAACCAAAAGCTGGAGCTTGAAATTTTGAACTTGTAAGCTCTGGTAGTTGGAAGTGGTAGATTTATTTCAGATCAATATTCTTTGAGATGGTTGGGTTAACCAGGTACTTTGCTCAGCTTTTGTTTTTTTCTGAAGAGTTCTGTAGCGATCAGAAGTAATTTTGTTTTTCTTTTATTGGCCTTTGCTCCTTAGGTTTGGTAGATTTAGACCTCCAGAATGAATGTGATTGTTATCAAGTACATTGTTAATTTTTTGTTCTGGGCGATTGCTGATAATTTTTCAATAAACTCTATATTCCGAGATGCAGGGTAAGAACTGTCATTTTGATAATGAAACCCTGTATCCATGACAAATTTAATTTTACTGCTGAATTAAGGCAAATTAAATGCATAATCTACTGTGTAGAAAATTTTGCTGCAACTTTTGTATGACATTATCATCTTTAATAATATGATGGCAATTCTTTCTGTGGATTGCTTGATCCTGAATTTTACTAGATTCTCTGAGTAGGAGTTTGGTGCCTGAGTTTAATGTTGTGCCTGTTACTTTTTATCATTTTCATTTGTTCATAGACATGGAGTGATGAGAACCATGTCAAATGTGATTTTGTATCTGTTAAGTTCAAGTTAATTTCTATGAAATGTATTCTGAAACACTTTTTCTAATAGAATTTTCACAACAAACTTTTCGTAACAAGTATAATATCTTTGGGAATGGGCCTCATAGAATGAGGGTTTTGGAATTAGTGACAACAATAGCAATATGGAGGTGTAATTAGTAATACTATACGATGACAAGAAAATTTTCACTGAACAGTTAAAAAAATTGAACAAGTGGAAGAAAGTAAGAAAAATAAGAAAAGTAAACATCTTATTTATAATACTATACGATATTTCAATGAGTTATTCATTGTCACTCGTTCTTAATGAGTTAATCAGACATATAAAATAATCTCCAATTATTTTATACTTTAATACTAGGTAGAGTACTTGTGTAAAATAATATTATCTAAAACTATTAAAAATGAAAATCGAAGTTAAAGTAAATCCATATATATAATATGCTATTGAATTGGCACAGGCTATTTATTCACGCAACTAATTTTATTAGAAGCATTGAAATTTTTCTTTTAATTTTCATCATTATATTATTTTGTTTTGTTGGATACATAAAATTCCAATGTTATGAGTTTATTTATTTATAATGGGAGTATATTTTGAGTTAATGTAAAAGAAAATCTCTTTTATTTTCTCACACTGAACATCTTAACTATAAAACTATAAGAGATTCCAACAGTAAGTAATGGAAAATCTTATAAATTTAATAAGAATAAATTACGAATAACTCTAACATTCAAAAAATGAAATTTAAATTTATAAAATTGATTTAGAAAAGTAGAGATTGTGTTAACTTATAAATATTTTAGTTTAATCATATTTTAATAGATATATAAGCATTTTGCATGTGGAGAAATTAGAAAATAAGTTTCTCATTTAGTTTATTTTAAGAATCTGGCATTACTAAGACACAATGTTTCACAATTGATTAATTAGTACCATGATGGTACCAAGAATAAATATTATGAAAAACAAAAAATCATATTATTATTTAATTAGTTATATAAATGTTATCCCGAGTATTTTACACATTTTAATTATTTTATGAATCACAATTTTCTTGGCAAGGATCACGATTTATTATAAAAGAAAATTTCATATTAAAATTGAGAATCATGATATACCGAAAAAAAAAAATTCTGTGTAAAACAATTTTATAAAATCAAGATAGTATTTTCAGAAAAAAAATATTTTAATTTAGAAAAAGTATATTTTCATGACAATAATTTGAAGTTAAAAAGAGTGCCGAGTTACTTTTATTAAAAAAAATTGACACTATATGAAATTATTTAATAAGTGTAAGATGGTATTCATTTAGTAAAGTTTTATTTTAATTTAGAAAAAAAAACTAGATTTTCACTCATGACAATAGTTTTGTGGAAAACTTATTTCTTGAATGAATGTTTTATAAAAAAAAAAAATACAATTTTCCAATTTTAGATTTTTAGAAGACAAAATTTTTCTTTCTAAAATTCTAGTGAATTTTGTAAGAATTTAATGGCTACGTATTATTGTAATTCGAGTTCTTAAGTATTTAAATTTAATTGTCTATTTGTTTGTAATTTAAATTGAATTATTGCTACCATTTGTTCATGACTAAATGTCTTATATAATTATTTCGAAGTCAAATAACTTTTATTATATAACAATTATGATCGAAATGTAAACATAAATGCAGAATATGATCTTATTATTGTACATAACAATTATATAACAATTCTGACATCTTCATGCACATAATCACACTTTTACGCACATAAACGCACATTCATGTACATAAACATAATATAAATCATAATATTGATTCTAATAATCAATCATAAACTCATAAACAATATCTCATACCCATATTGATAATCATGTTGTAAATAACGATAATATTAAAGCACTCCTATATGCGCAGTAATCTTCCTCCTGTAAAGCACCTTGATTTCCCTTTGGTTTTCTCTCTTGATGGGGATAGAAGGAAAGAAACAGGAAAAGTAGGTTATCACTTTGTGTGTGCTCTCAGAAGGTGACCACGACCATTTATAAACTGAATTACTTAAGTTTTAGTATTTCTAATTTGGCCCCTCATCAAATTAGAAATTACTAACTGGTCTCTACACAATATTTATTTTCATGACATATGCCTTTAGCCAAATCTTTAATTTAGTCAGATCACTTTATTATTTGGCTTTATAAATAATGGCCCTAACACATTTAATTATGTATCATATATATGCATGACCCAAAATTACTAACAATCTCCCACTGGTCACAAATATATATGTACTTACAACCTTATAAATGTGTTAGACTTTATGAGCTCAAAATTGCGATTATATTACTCGAGCATACTCTAAAAGTCTCGTCCATTGATTATATCAGTATGTAGAACCAAACTAGTTTTTTATTGCATCAATCGCAACTAAAACCAACAATGATCACTAATCCTGACACAACCAAATGACATGGATTCATCATGAAATGTGTAGCATGAAAAATTATGTGAAGGTGATCTGTATATACACATCTATTTTCAACTGGTCCAAACTTTAACTTAATGAGATCAATATAAAAACTTAATGTACAAAGTGTAAAATTAAAACCACATATATAAATAACCAAATATGTCTGAAAGTTTAATGTATGCATACAAGAAATTAAACATAGAACATAAAACATATAAAAATGACTATCTCCCACTAAACCTCAGATTCCTCAAACTGTAAAACACCCATGTGAGCAACATGCTCATGAAAGACCTTGGGTGGAAGTCCTTTAGTTAGAGGATCTGCAATCATGGAGTTTGTCCCTAAATGTTCTATGGAAATCTGTCCACTCTGTACTCTTTCTTTAACAACTAGGAACTTAATGTCGATGTGCTTCGACTTAGTCGAGCTCCTATTGTTGTTGGAATACAATACAGCTGATTTATTGTCACAATATAACTTAAGTGGTCTTTCAATGCTTTCCACAATTTTCAGCCCTGTGACAAAATTTCTCAGCCATATCCCGTGATTAGATGCCTCATAGCATGCTACAAATTCTGCTGCCATGGTGGATGAAGCTGTAAGGGTTTGCTTGACACTGCGCCAAGAAACCGCACCACCTGCCAACATAAAAATGTAACCTGAAGTAGATTTTAAGCTATCTTGACATCCTGCAAAATCTGAGTCAAAAAACCCAGTGATCTCCAACTGGTCTAACCTCCTGTATGTGAGCATATAACCTCTTATTCTCTTCAAATATCTCATGACCCTCTTTGCTGCTTTTCAATGGTCCATTCCTGGATTGCTTAAGTATCTTCCTAGAACCCCGACTATGTATGCTATGTCTGGACGCGTACATACTTGGGCATACATCAAACTTCCTACAGCCGACGCATAAGGAATCTTCTTCATTTCCTCAATTTTCAAATTTCCCTTTGGGCACTGATTGAGACTGAACTGGTCTCCCTTAGCAACTAGAGTATCCCTGGATTTACATTCATGCATGCTAAACCTTTTAAGAACTTTATCGATATAGCTCCTTTGTGATAATCCTAGAATACCCCGAGATCGATCTCGGTGTATCTGAATTCCTAATACAAAGGAGGCGTCACCAAGATCTTTCATTTCAAAATTCTTTGACAGAAATTTCTTAGTTTCGTGCAATATGCCTATATCATTAGTGGCAAGCAGAATGTCATCAACATACAAGATCAGGAAAATAAACTTGCTCCCCTTAAACTTGTGATACACACAATCATCAACAAGATTCATCTCGAAGCCAAATGAGAGAATTACTTGATGAAATTTATGGTACCATTGACGGGATGCTTGTTTTAGTCCATAAATGGATTTAGTCAATTTGCAAACCATATTCTTTGGGTCTCCCGACACAAAATTTTCTGGTTGCACCATATAGATCGTCTCGTCAATGTCACCATTGAGAAACGCCGTTTTGACATCCATTTGATGAAGCTCCAAATCATAATGTGCAACAAGAGCCATAATTGTCCTAAAAGAGTCTTTTGATGAAACTGGAGAAAAAGTCTCTTTAAAGTCAATCCCTTCTTTTTGAGTAAATCCCTTAGCTACAAGACGAGCCTTATACCTCTCCACATTACCGTTAGAATCCCGTTTGGTCTTAAATAACCATTTACAACCAATGGGTTTCACACCTTCTGGTAATGGGACAAGTTCCCAAACCTTATTTTCTTGCATAGATTTATACTCTTCCCTCATTGCTTCAATCCATTTTTCTGAATTAGGATCCTGTATGGCTTGTCAGACGGTGATTGGGTCATCTTCCATCACACCATTGTTAAGATCTTCATTTTCTTGGAGAAATACAACATAATCATCTGAAATGGCACTTCTCCTTTCTCTCATGGATCTCCACAAAGGTGCTGGCTCATGAAGCATAGGTTGTTGAGGATCTTGAGTTTGTTCTTCACAAACAACCAAATCATCTTGAGTATGGGGTTCATCAGCAATGTTTTATAGAGGTTCCGAACTTACTTCATCAAAAGTAATTGTTTGAATCGGTTCTGGAATTTTTACCGATTCTTCCTCCAAAACAAATTTCCTAATCTGATTCTTCCCCCCAAACTCAATATCCTCAAAGAATGTAGCAGTCCCTGTCTCAAAAATTGTCTTTAATATGGGATCATAAAATTTATATCCCCTGGATCTCTCAGAATAACCAATAAAGTAATTACTTACTGTTCGGGAGTCCAATTTCTTTTCATTTGGCTTATAAGGCCTTGCCTCAGCTGGACAACCCCACACATGGTAATGCTTTAGACTAGGCTTTCGCCCAATCCAAAGCTCATAAGGTGTTTTGGTAGCTGCTTTAGTTGGTACTTTGTTTAGAATATAAGCTGCCGTCTTTAGTGCCTCTCCCCAGAGTGACTCTGGTAAGGTGGAATGACAAATCATACTCCTTACCATATCCTTAAGAGTCTGGTTTCGTCTCTCAGCTACACCATTCATACTGGGTGATCCCGACATGGTGTACTGTGGGACAATTCCACATTCCTCTAGGTACCTGGCAAAAGGTCCTGGATGCTGTTCACCTGATCCATCATATCTGCCATAGTACTCACCACCACGGTCAGATCTAACCGACTTAATTCTTTTGTTGAGTTGATTTTCAACTTCAGCTTTAAAAGATTTGAACACATCCAAAGACTGTGACTTTTCATGTATAAGAAATAAGTATGCATATCTTGAGTAATCGTCTATGAATGATA
>Ga0214544_1005433_pt1 | contig 24662 bp, 6 predicted proteins | sample CNSS3metaG_FD_160074 | JGI IMG/M metagenome (GOLD analysis project Ga0214544, IMG submission 160074) | Root nodule microbial communities from cowpea collected in UCLA plant growth center, Los Angeles, California, USA - CNSS3 | ecosystem: Host-associated > Plants > Roots > Nodule | place: USA... | reverse complement strand
CAATAGTTTATGTAAAGTCTTCATCAACAAAGTCTGCCACTACCAATTCCTCAATGGCAATTGCTTCCTACACCCAATATTGAATGTGTGAATTGATAAAACCGATCTTTTAACTCATTTTTTTAACCCTAGAATTTTATCCCCTCTTTCTTCACTTGTTTATGTAAAGTGTAGTTGTGTAATACGTAAACCGAAAAATGCTATCCCTAATTTTTGTAGAAGAAAAAACTATCCAGAATATGTTTTCGAAAATGAAAGTGTCAAATTAGATTCTGGATAACATATTTCGTAATGGACAATTTTTCACTTCCACATGAAAACACAAATAGGACATTAGATCTTGATTGAACGTCTCACATAAAGTCAATTAAAAATATATAAATAAATATAAATTTTACTTTACAAGATGGTTTAATAAAATTGAGTTAGATTTAAAGTTTATATCTTAATATACTATCAACCATAAATTATGACATTAGAAAGAAGATCAATATAAGATATATAAGTAAGTGCAAACTTTATCTTACAAGTCAGTTTTGTCAACTAATAAATTGAAAATGTGTTGTCAACTTTTGTAGTATCCAATGAATTGTAGAAACAAAAAAAAAAATTATATGAAAAGAGAACTTCCAAGAAGGAATCATGATGCAATTTTTTTTTGTTTAAAATGGATGTATGGACTTTTGGATAAAATTTTTACCTAAATAATTTTATGAGATAAATAAATAAAATAAACTTTTGTACAAGTTAAAATTAATTTTTATGTAAATTAAGAAATTTTGAGTTATATGAGAAAACTTAATGATAACAAATCCAAAATCAAACGCTGTAAACATAAAAGTTAATGATATCAACGAGAAAATTTGGAAGGATAATAATAAATAGTTGAAATAATTTTTTAAACAATAATTTATAAATTTCAAATAAAGATCTTAAGAGAAAAAGTTTACAAAACCGAAACAAAGTCTTGAAGAAATGTAAATAACAGGAATACCGTTCTTTAAGCACATTTCTAAATTTGTAATCTTATAAATATGTTTTTTTTGTTAAATTAAAATTAACCACAATGTAATTAACAAGTGATTTGTGAAAGTGAAGTACATACCAATTTCCAATTCAACTGTGACGTAAGTGAGTGATAATGTAAAAGATTCTAGAAATAGAATAAAGCTACTGTTAACCTTGTGCCTTATGCAATTTTACAAGGATATTGACATAAATGCTTCATTCTTTTATGTTTTTTTTTTTGTCTAGTGTTGTGGTTTTTCTTAATGTAATAGTGGATGTGTATTTGTGAATAGGATGCAAGAAAGAAGATTATTACTATTATTTGCCGGAATTCAAAGTAATAGATAAGTCACTTCAAGCATAAAAGTTATTTAATGGTATAACAATTTATCTATGAAAAGTGAGTTTGCCTTTAAAAGTATGTTAAATTGTTGCTATTGAATGTTGTTACTTGTTGCTTTCCATGTTAGTAGAAGATGATAGAATAATTAAACAAGACAATCTAACTTTGTACCAGAGCTGTCAAAATGGGTAGGAATTTACGAGCCAACCCGGCTTACCACGAGTTCGAGTTGGGTTGAAATTTTTTTACAAATTTCAATACGGGTTGATTTTTGACCGAACTCATCTAGAACTCGGCTCAGCTGGGTTGAACCCGTGGTGAGCCAGGTTGGCTTACTAACTCGCAGATAAAAGAGTTACACAAGTGTTTTTTATTAAGTTGGACTTTATATTTGGGTCATGTTAGGTTTATTGTTTTAGCCAACACAAATAATTTGTATTTTTTTTTATTTTGGTTTGTAGTTGGATTGTATTAAAGTTTATTTAGATTTTAATTAGAATTATAATTTAGTTTAGACTGAAAAAAAAAATAAAAAAATTGTATTTTGTTTAATTAAGTCAATCCGTGAGCCAACCAGTTTAACCCGCCAACCCGTGGTGGGCCGAGCCGGGTTCAAATTTTTTTGGCTCACTAAAAAGTGAACCAGGTTGGGTTGGCTCACTAAATAATCAACTCGTGATGGGTCGAACCGGGTCGGCTGGGTTATCCGTTTTGACAGCTCTACTTTGTACTCATCATATGAGCAATTTTTTTAAGGTCAAATGATATAACTTTGTAATTATTAGATAATTAATCATATTATTAAGCTCAAATGTCTCCAAACTTGTACTGATCAGACGACATGCATCAGATTGTCTATTTTGTGTAAAGATCACCCAATGATTTTGCTGATAACATTAAAGTGAATTTATATATCTTATCTCTTTGACATGTGTGTTTATGCAATTGAAAGTCTCTATCAAAGTTTGTTTTTCTCTTCAACCAGACACTTAAAAGATATTGTCTAATACGTTCATTAGACGATCAAAGGATATCGTCTAACACACTTTCAAACAAAAAACTAATTTGTTCTAATTGTCTTTATTATTCAAGTTTTGTTTAAATTCGGTTTGAATAAGTCAAAATAAGCCATAAATGAGCACAATATTTTTGGATAATAAAAGGATTCCGTAATGAAAATGTATATATTGTTGGGTAAACTTAAATGTTAGTAGTTGCATTTAATGGTGTTGGTAGAAATGTCTTTGAAAAATGTAAATGTTAGGAGTACATCTAGTAATGATTGTGACATGTACTAGGGTTCATTAATTATGGTTTAGGTAATGGTTGTATTGAATGCATGTAGTTGAAGGACCATGTCCAAAAATCTATAAATTGACAATGTACTCCTCATTGTAAAATACAACAAGATATAATATACAAGAGTGTTTATCCGAAGACCTGTTTGTCAATAAATTGGCATGAGAGCTTCAGAACTCTAGTGTCTAAGCGCTTTAGAGAGTGTTTGAGAGTTTGAGAGTTTGATCAAGATGGCCAACTTAGATAACAACATGCCCTTGCCAAAGTTATCAAAAGGTGTCAGCTATGACAATTAGAGTTTGCAAACGAAGGCCTTACTTGGTTCCCAGGAAGTATGGGATGTGGTCCAAAATGGGCATTAAGAACCATATGATATTAAAGAATAGACGATTGCCCGCCTACTACGTTGAGAGTAATGTGGGTAAAGGACAAAACGACTTTGTACGTGCTGTATCAAGTTGTTGATGAGTCCGAGTTTGAGAAGATAAAAAAATGATAAATCTTCAAAAGAAGCATGGAATATTCTAGAGAAGGAATACAAAGGGGATAATTGTGTGAAGCAAGTCAGACTTCAAACTCTGAAAGGTGAGCTTGAAAACATGAGAATGAAAGATGGGGTTGCCGAGTACGTCTTTCGTGTTGAGACCATGGTGAAACAACTCGAAAGGAATGGAGAGACACTATCCACTTGTTGAGTGGTGGAGAAAATCTTAAGGTCGTTAATTAACGACTTTGAGAATATTGTTTGTGCAATCAAGAAGTCCAAGGACTTGTTAGTGCTCTTAGTGGAAGAGTTTAACGGGTCACTTGAGGTGCATGAGCAATGGATAAGAAAGAAGAAGGTGGAGTCTTTCAATCAAGCACTTCAAACAAAGGCAACCATTAAGGAGAAGAAGGTTCCTTATACTTAGAGCACTCAAGGCCTTGGTGGTAGAGGTAGATGAGGATATGAAAGAGGTAAATAACAAGCCAATCAACAAAACTGGCATGGCCGAGGACAAAGTAGAGTTCATGGTGGTAGAGGTCGAGGAGGACAATCAAGCAACTTAAGAGTTGAGTGCTTGACATGTGGGAAGTACGATCATTTTGCTAAGAATTGCAACTCATGAATCAAATGTTATAATTGTGGGAAGGTCAGACATTTCACGAAGGACTGCTAATTTGAGAGCAAGAAGGAAACAAACTTCCTGTCTAAAGATGTTGAGGAAGAGGGATTATTTATGATGTCAAGGAGTTAGGGTGCCTAGCTAATTCGGTTTGATACCTTGATACATGAGCAAGTAATCACATGTGTGGAGACAAGAACCTTTTTAAGGAGCTCACTATAGTTGAGGCCGAACACGTGTCATTTGGAGATGCATCCAAGGTAGCGGGAAAAAGTCGAGGTACAATTTGGTACCTGCAAAAGAATAGCAGAATTGGAGAAATCAAAGACGTATACTATGTACCCGATCTCAAGAGCAATGTATTGAGTATGAGCCAACTGATGGAGGAAGGTTACTCGATTCTGATGAAAGATCGAGTACTATACTTGAAAGAAAAGTCAGATCATTTGATTATCGAGTAGAAATGAAGAAGGACAATATGTACATGCTAGACTTGAAGATAGTCTAAAAGAGGTGTTTGAAACTTGACGTGAATGATGAAACAATGATATGGCATTTGCGGTTTGGCCATTTGCATTTTTGCGGGCTGACCGAGTTGGTTAAGAAAGAGATGGTGTGTGGACTCCCATCTATGTAGTTTGAAAAGAAATTTTGTGAAGAGTGTGTGCTTGAGAAGCATGTGAGGACCTCATTTTCGAGGACTATTGAGTATCGCGCAAAGGAACAACTCATATGGATTCACACAGATCTTTGTGGATCGATTACCCTTGAGTCTTTTAGTGGGAAAATGTATTTTATTTCCTTCATAACTGATTTTTTCAGGAAAAACCTCGGTGTATTTTTTGACAATGAAATCTAAGGTGTTCGAAGTGTTTAAAAGGTTCAAAGCAATGGTTGAGAAAGAGATAAACATGCTTATCAAATTTGTTAGGTATGATCGATGAGGCAAGTTCATTTCATCCGAGCTCATGAAGTATTGCAAAGAGCAAGGGATAAGGAGTTTTTTTTACAACATTATACTCGTCCCAACAAAATGAAGTTGGCGATAGGAAGAACATGATTCAAACAATGTTGAGAAGCAAGAACATGCCTAAAGAGTTATGGGTAGAAGCAATGTAGTGCACCATCTATGTGAAAAATAGGTGTCCACATGTTAACTTGAATGAGAAAACACCATAAGAAGTCTGGAGTGGAAGAAAGCCAGGTGTGTTTCACCTTAAAGTGTTCGACAACATTGCTTATGGTCATGTTCCAACTCAACATAGGACCAAACTTGAATAGAAGAGCAAGAAGTACGTGTTTATTGGGTATGATGAAAAAAACCAAGGCATACATGTTGTTTAACCCAATAATAAAGAAGGCCATTATGATTCGAGATTTTCAAATTGATTAACAGAGTGACTGGAATTGGAAAAAATTGGAGGAGGAGTCTACTAGAAATAAAAGCTCAAATATTGATACACTACTTGTTGTGAGAGATCATGAGACTTTTGATGAAGTAGATGAACCACTATGTTGCAACCTAAATCGCGACGAGACGATGAACTAAAAAGAAATTGTTTGAGAAAAGAGATTTGAAATCGCTACCATAGTTTATTTTGGAAAACTATGGAAAACCATAAAGATTAAACAAAGTCCACGAAAACCAAATTTTGGGTCCGAGGGTCGATTACGCGTAGGGAATATATTAACACCCTACAACTCCTACTGGAAGGTGGTACATTTAATTAAATTTGCAAAAGAGATGTGTTTATTTTTTAATATTTATTTTTCACAAAATAAATCGAACAAATATATATTCTTTGAGTGAAAAGGACCCGACAAGGGTTAACCTTGGTCTTACGTGTTCTCATTAAAAATGAGAAAGTATGACTATGTAAGTCTTTAAAAAAGTATTTGAAAATGATTTGGAAAACCTTTTAATATTTGGTAAGTGAACCTGACAAGGACTTGTCTTGTTCCTACGTATCTCCATTCACAGTGCAGAATCAAGGATCACATAGTTTTTTGAAAATATTTTGAGAAATTGAGCCAGCGAGAGCTGGGCTTGAATGAAAGGGAATGCTAGTGAGAATTGGACTTAAGTTAACTAGTGTTTAATATTCTTAATTTTGAAAATTTTATATTTTTAGAATTCTTTTAAGAGAAGAAAACGTATCGCGTACTAGGAGGACGCGAACAATCACATAAGTACTTGAACTTTTATTATGGATGTCAGACGACTCAGACGACCATACAAACTTCCAAAAAATATCTTTAAAAAAATTTGAATAAAAGAGTTGGATACCAGACGATGCAGACAACCGTACAAGTATCCAAAACATTTATTAGGGATGTCAAATGATATGGACGACTATACAAACACCCAAAAAAATTATCTTTTTTTTTTTGAAAGATATTGGATAAAAATATTGGATACTTGATGATATAGACAACCATACAAGCATCCCACATTTTAAATGTGTAAGTATGAAATAAAATGAGATAAAAAGAAAATAAATGTTGTACTTAGAATAATTTGAAACCACATATCACAATAAAAAATTCTCAACCACAAACCCACCATTCATAAATCACACTTATCAAAAAGACCCTAGTGACCCCACTCATGCAATTAGAAAAGAATCACCTGTTTCTCGCAAGCACTAAACATGACCCCTTACAAATACTTTAACACCATTAATGTGATAAAAATGTGGACAAGTAATAATTATAACATTAAAACACTAGGAACCACATATTTCAAATGTGTGCAAACTTAAATACATGAAACAATTACTTTTTTTAAAAAATTGTGGGTTCTATTAAGAGAAAATTTTGAAATTTTTTTCACAAGCTTCTACGTAGCATATGTTTTCAATTTTTTTAATTTTCAAAAGTTTTTCCGTGTGGCAGAGGAGAGAAACGTTTTCAGTCCATTTTCATTTCGCGTTTCTGTTCTCCCTCATTCTCCATCCATCGATGTATAGAACCAAGAATGGCATTAAAGCTGAAACCACTACCTCTTCCTTCCTATCATCATTCCTCTCCCCATAAGAACCCTAATTTCTCACTTTTCAATCATCGTCTTCCTAGTTTTCTCTTTGCACATTCTCTTCCTCTCAATCTCTTTCTCATCCACACTTTCAAAATTCATGTTTCATGGCAATGCCTTCGTAATCTCTCATGCATTTCGAAGTGATGAAATCGCTAACGAAGGTGAAGAAGAAAAGGAAGAACCAATATTGATGCAGGGTGAGAAAAAGGAACTGCTACTATTCTGTCAAGCCCATCTAACGATTATCTCTTTCACAACCTCTGTCCTCACCATGGTTTTGTCTTCTTTTCCACAGGGTCGCGCCTTCACCCCTTAATTTCCTTGGTTGTCTCTCGCAAGGTAACAATGTCATACTTGGAGGATTGGTGTTCGCGACTTCGATCTCTTTCTGGAGGTTGGCCCTCTTTTCTCTCTTTGACAGCCTCCACGAAAAAATTTGCTGTGGTAACTATTCAATGTTTCACTTTGGAATAGAAATTAGAATGCTTTCCACTGATGTTTTGTTCCCTTCGCTGGTGCAAAGGCTTTTTCTCTGTATATTAGTGTTGTTGTTTTGCACTTATCATTGGAATTGGAAAATTTGGTAGAGGGTACTATCAGTGTGTGAGTGGATTAAAGTTTTCACTAAGGTTTAGGGGATTTATAGGGTTTATGTTTTTCAAGGTATCCAGTGACAATAACATTAACTTGCTTTATTTGTTTTGAATTTGATTCAGTTGGAATTAGGGTGTTTCTTTGAGGGCAGTAGATTGAGGGTCCAACATGCATGTTCCGTTTTATAACGTATAAAGCTATCAGTTTCAAAAATAAAAGATGGCACCTGACCTATATCTTTTCCTAATATTAGTCAATATTATGTTACATATATGAGAGGTTTTCATGTCTGCGAAAGTTTTGATTAAGATTATTCTTGTCTAACGGTTTTGAATATTATCTTAGAAGCATATCTAGTGAAAAAAAGAAAAGACTGAACATAGGATAATAAATGTTATTTGGTAAGCATGTTAAGAGGTAGATGTCAATGTAATTGATGTGGGAAACTTCAAAAAATCTTACCATAATAAGTTGCTTATTGAGTCAAATTAATCTTAAATATTACCGTTTTGTTCATTAGTTTCAATTATTGTGGCAGAAGTTTCAAGGCTTAAGAGGATAAAGAAAAACAACAGATTGAGCACATGATGGATAATGTAGAAGATGTTGTCACAAATGCCGCAGGGAGAATGATATCTATAGCATCAAGTAACATTTGTTCATTCATTGCCACTGTATCGATCTCTTTCATGTACGACTCTTGATTAAATTTTGGTATCTTTTGATTTGTTTGTAGGAGCTTTGGATTATGATTCCGAAATTCTTGAAATATGGTAAAGCAAGTGAGGTTTATGATGAATCTAGGGATAAAGTGAAAGCATTGGATTGAGGAAATATGGTTGTGGATGTCTTTGATGAGGTAAATGATTCTAAAGATAACATAGGCGTGGGAAATGAATATGGAGTCCACAAAGTAGCCGAAACTTTTGACCAACCTAAACGTGCAATGGAGGAATCATATGAGTTAACAAAGAATACAATGAATCAAGAGGCAAAGGCTAAGTACAAGGCTGGAATGGAGAAGGCTTCAGATGCCAAAGGATATGTCAAAGCTAAGATGAGGAACACCCCAAACCAATGAACCTATGGGCATTGCATATATTCAAAATTTGAGCAGTTCTAAGAATAACGAGGATAAATAGACTGAATGTTAGGAAATATTTGATACCCCAACAAGGTGCATGACAAAATATTTCATGATATTGATTTTAGTTTTTCAATTTATAGGCGTTTCTTATGAAATCAACATGAATATTGCGCTTAATACAAAGCCTTTTATTTCTTATGTTTTTAACCCTTATTGTCAATGTTTGAATTTGTCATTGAATTTTTATTCTTCATGGTTCTATTATAAGTGTTATTATCTTCAATGGTAGCTTGTTGTTAATTACAATTTTTAATGGTAGCTTGTTGTTATTTTTTTCGTGAATTTTTCCGTTTTTTAATTATTCAGTTTAGTTTGTAAAAATTTCAGTTCGATAAATGAAAATCTATATAATCCCACATACTTGGAATATGTAGATTGATATATTATATGCATTTCCTTAGACCCTTATGTCATTGTATGAAACATAGTTCTGGAGATGAAAAGCTTAATGAGGTGGTAAAAATGTTACTTTTATGTTGTCTATATTTAATAGGATTGTTTGTAATTCTTAAGTACGACATGCCAAGAATCACTGTGTTATAAAACCTTCTGGCTTATCTATATGGAAAAACTAGTTTATTTTTTAGTTGCATGATGTCTTTCTAGTCTGGTAGACATAAATTATAGTATGTTACCGAGACCGAGAAATTTAAATTGTGTTAATGGATTAACCACTCATTTATTGTAATTATGAAAAAACTAATATTGCATTTGTCACATAATTACTCTATGTTTGGTACCTAAAAAATTGAAAAAAATAGTAAATATATATTTTTAAATTTATTTTTCCCAATTCCAAGAGTCCATGCCTGTACATATTGTAAATACCATTCAATTATGAGCTTGAAAAATTCTTCATAACTAATATGGGTAGTTAACCACTTATTTATTATAATTATGAAAAAAAGTATCATTGTGTTTGCCACATAATTACTCTATGTTTGTACCTAATACTTTGAAAAAAATAGTAAACACATATTTTTTAAAATCCATTTTTCTCAATTGCAAGAGACCAATCCTACCCATTTTGTAAATATCATTCAACTATGAACTTGTAAAAATTCTTCATAATGTATACAAGGTAGTTAATCATTCACTTATTATAATTATGAAAAAGTAACATTGCATTTGCCACATAATTACTATATGTTTGGTACCTAATACTTTGGAGAAAATAGTAAATATATATTTATTTAATTAATTTTTTCCATTTGCAAGAGTCCAAGCCTACACATTTTGTAAATACCATTCAGTTGTGAGCTTGTAAAATTTCTATACAAGACAATTAACCATTCATTTATTATAATTATGAAAAATGTAACACTGCATTTTCCAGATAATTACTTTATAATTGGTACCTAATAAGTTGAAAGAAATAGTAAACATGCATTTTCTAAATCCATTTTTCCCAATTGCAAAAGTCGAAACCTATAAATATTGTAAATATTATTCAATTGTGATCTTGAAAAATTCTTCATAATGTATACAAGGTAGTTAATGTCCTACCCGTACCCCGACCTCAATTACCAAGGCCAGGCACTAAGTACTGGTTTCCACAAGAGATCAAGAATCCAACAGTACCCGTACCTGACCTCATCTACCAAGGACAGGTACTAGGTACTGGTTTCCACACGAGATCAAGAATCCCAGAGTACCCATACCCAGCCTCATTTACCAAGGCCAATTATTGGGTATTGGTTTCGACAAGAGATTAAGAATCCCACAATACCAGTACTCGACCTCAACTACCAAGGCCAAGTACTAGATACTAGTTTCCACAAGAGATAAAAAATCCCATAATACCCGTATAGGCCTCATCCACCAAGACAAGTACTGGGTACTAGTTTTCACAAGAGATCAAGAATACCATGGTACCCGTACTCGACCCCATCCACCAAGGCAAGGTACTAGGTACTAGTTTCCACAAGAGATCAAGAACCCTATAAATACCCGTACCCAGGACCATCTATCAAGGCCAGGTATTGGGTACTGGATTCCGCAAGGGATCAAGAATCCCATAGTACTCGTACATGGCCTCATTCACCATGGCCTATTATTAGGTACTAGCTTCAGCAGGAGAATAAGGATTCCACAATATAGATACCCAACCTCATCCCACCATGATTGAGTATCGAGTATGAATCTTAGAGAATCAAAGAATAGCAAGGGCTGTGTGGATATTTCTCCAATCTCATTGGATCCAAAAAACGGTTGAAAAAGGTATTTTGGGCCAAAAAGCCCATCCCATTAAGACCCATAGGAAAAATAATATATATAGCACGTTACTCAATGCATTCATTACACAATTAATATATCCTGAAATCCTTTGATATTCTTTAACAACACTAGTGCTAACTTAAACATCAAAGTGTCTTTTACAAGCACACGTGCACCCTAGACGAGGACCACTAGAAGTGAAGAATTTCTAGACTGAAGATCAAGGGTCAGAGTACAATTTGGTCCTGTAAGAACAATTAATCACTCATTTATTATAATTATCAACAAAAGTAACATTGCGTTTGCCACATAATTACTCTATGTTTAATACCTTATACTTTGAAAAAAATAGTAAATATATATTTTTTAAATTCATTTTTCCCAATTGGAAGAGTTCAAACCTACACATTTGGTAAATACCATTCAATTATGTGTTTTAAAAATTCTTCATAATGTATACAGCGTAATTAACCATTCATTTATTATGATTATGAAAAAAAGTAATATTGCATTTGCCACATAATTACTCTATGTTTGGTACCTAATACTTTGAGAAAAACAATAAATATATATTTTTTAAATTCCTTTTTCCCAATTGCAAGAGTTCAAATCTGCACATTTTGTAAATACCATTCAATTGTGAGCTTGAAAAATTCTCATAACGTATATAACGTAATTAACCACTCATTTATTATAATTATGAAAAAAGTAACATTGTGTTTGCCACATAACTACTCTATGTTTGATACCTAATACTCTGAAAAAAAATAGTAAATATATATTTTTAAAATTCAGTTTTCCTAATTGCAAGAGTTCAAACCTACACATTTTGTAAATAGTATTCAATTTTTAGCTTGAAAAAATCTTCATGACGTATACAACACAAATAACCACTCATTAATTATAATTATGAAAAAAAGTAATATTGCGTTTGCCACATAATTACTTTATGTTTGATACCTAATACTTTGAAAAAAAATAGTAAATATATATTTTTTAAATTCATTTGCCAATTGCAAGAGTTCAAACCAACACATTTTGTAAATACCATTCAATTGTGAGCTTGAAAAATTCTTCATAATGTATACAACATAATTAACCACTCATCTATTATAATTATGAAAAAAGTTATATTATGTTTGCCACATAATCACTCTATGTTTGGTACCTAATACATTAAAAAAATAGTAAATATATTTTTTAAATTCCTTTTTCCAAATTGCAAGAGTTCAAGCTTACACATTTTGTAAATACCATTCAATTGTGAGGTTGAAAAATTCTTCATAATGTATACAACATAATTAACCATTCATTTATTATATATATGAAAAAAAGTAACATTGCGTTGCTACTTAATTACTCTATGTTTGGTGCCTAATACTTTGAAAAAATAGTAAATATATATTTTTCAAAATTCATTTTTCCTAGTTCCAAGAGTTCAAACCTACACATTTTGTAAATATCATTCAATTGTGAGCTTGAAAAATTCTTCATAAATTATACAACGTAATTAACGACTCATTTATTATAATTATGAAAAAAGGTTATATTGCATTTGCCACATAATTATTCTATGTTTTGTACCTAATACTTTGAAAAAAATAGTAAATATATATTTTTGAAATTCCTTTGTCCCAATTGCATGAGTTCAAGTCTACACATTTTTGTAAATACCATTCAATTGTGAACTTGGAAAATTCTTCATAACTTATACAATGTAATTAACCACTCATTTATTATAAGTATGAAAAAGGTAACATTGCGTTTGTCATATAATTATTCTATGTCTGGTACCTAATACTTTTAGAAAATAGTAAATCTTTTTTTTTTGTACTATACTATACGGATAGGACCGACAACCATGAATACCCGTCCCTAGCCGCCAACTATAGTCCTGTTTGGAATACACCACCAATCAACTATATACAAAACTAATCCATACATAGCGACCAAAGTTAAATATCAGTATGGACCACCTACTCTGGACTTACAAAGTGACATCTACCTTTACAGAGCCAATCCATAAGCCTAACACGTGGGCTTTGATAAGGCCCATGTAAGCCCAAAAGAGACCCAATGAGTCCATTTAAGGCCCAACCCATGGACCAGGTAATCTATGGTTAATATTCTATAAATATAGGTGGAACCTAACGATTAAAGGTATGCAATTTATTAATACTGAAAATTAAGATTTGACTTTGAGAACTCTCGCTAACTTGATCGTTGGAGTCCTTTTTGATGCCTCATCCGGTAGCTGGATATTAAGACATGCCCCGCAAGATCGTAGAGTACTTGTCTTGGAGATTCAATGATTGGGTAAGACAATATTTGTGTCTCATGATAATCTATTATTGTTTCTGCAGGAACATTTTTAGATTCATTTTTTCCGATTTGCCTAAAATATATATTTTGCTTATGAAGAAGTCACATTCATTTTCTATTGTAATTTCTCTTGCCTAAAATGGCCTTTGGAGAAACTCGTCCAAGCATCCAAGTCTTTCCAAAGATTGCATACTAGTATGTGGTGCAACATTAGATGTATAATAACTATTGAAAAAAAATCCAAAGTATGCTTATTCTTACATTTGGAAGAGGAAGAGATTCCAACAGTCGGGACAAGTTGCAAAAAACAAAATAAAATTCCAATTTATTCACCATGGGCTAATTAGGAACTTGTCAAATAGTTATACAGACTAGTTAAAGTAAAAAGAAAAATTAAAACTATTTATATGCTAAGAATATGCTTGAGTAGATTAACTACACATGTGAATTACATCATCCGTACCTAATTTTGCAAGATGAAAATGGAGACATGAACATGTAGCTCATGCAATCACAAACAACACTAGCAATTCCTTTTTCTAATTCTACGTCAATATTTGTTTTTCCTTTTCTTCTTCTTCTTCACCTTCATTAGCGATTTCCTCACTTCAAAATGTGTAATTAATTATGAAGGGCATTGTGATTAAACATGGATGCTGAAGTTATAGTCGAGAGAGAGATCGAGAGGAAAAAACTGTGCATAGAGAAAAAAGAGGAAGTCAATGATTTAAAAGTATGAAATTAAGGTTTTGGCGGGGAGAGGAGTGAAAATAGGAAGGAAGTGGTTTGAGTTTGAATGCCATTTTTTGTACAGTTACTCCACCTAACTATTCAAATTATTTTGTTTTTTACATTTGTAAAAAATTTCAAGTGTAAAAAATTACAACTGAAAAAAATGTAAGAAATAAAATAACATGAGTATTTAGAGAGTAATTTGATGTATAAATGATTAAAAATTATTTTAACATGAATACTTAAGTTGTAATTAAGCTTAATTGTTAATTTGGTGTCAAATTGGAGAGGAAAAAATTGAATTAGTTTAAAAAAGAGGGACTAAATTGAATCAAAATTCTAAATAAAAGGACTAAATTGGTTAAGGTAATTGTTCGACACTTCAAAAAAAGTTAACGTAATTGTGTTAAAATGACTATATTCATAGTGCAGAGACTAAAAACATACTTAACCTTAAATTTTATAATGATTTATAATTCATTTGGAATGTTTATAATTTATTTATTTTACTTTTCTTGTACTGTCTATGTTTTTGTGCGTGTGTTTAACAAGAAAGATGTGATGGTTGATATATTTCAGTATTAGGACAATGTTAATAAAAAAGCAAAAGCCACTCTATATCAGAGCCAGGTTTCGATCCTGGGACCTGTGGGTTATGGGCCCACCACGCTTCCGCTACGCCACTCTGATTGATAAAATATGATTCACAATAAGTACAAATGATTTTAAATTTCAGAAAAACTGGCCAAAATAAAGAATTAGGATTTGAGTTTTGCCAAAATCAATTGACAATAATTTTGAACTCTTAAATTTGGTCTATTTTTCTTATAAGTGCACACCCTAAATTTTAATTGCGTTAACTATGTTTTTGGTCCCTAAACTATAACACGATTTTGGTTTTAGTCCCTATTTCAAAGTTTGATCTTGTTAAGTTACTGTTCTTATAAAGCACATGAATTTGGTCTTCAATATTGGACGACGTTAACGGTTTTCGTGACATTGCAAACGGTGTGCAAGTTCACCATTCATTTTTGACACTTCTCTTTAAAATTACACGTGTAAGTTTATTTATTTTTTACCATTCACCAATTTTCTCAGTTTCTCCAATTCCAAAAAAATCAGAATGTGTGCGAACATATTTAGAGATGTCAACTACGCATATTAACCTACACAAATGCCTACTCAATGGATGGGTCACCTACCTTATCAATGTTTTGTTTAAATTTTGACCCGTTCACCTTGAAATAATAACTCCTTCCTTTACTTTTACTTTTATCAAAGAGAAAATAAAACAATAGTTTTAAAAAGTTTTAAATTATTGAATACATTCTTTTGGAGAGCATAAACTAATACTCATGCTATGAATTATTCTAAAAGAGAAATTCGTAATTATTAAAATTGAAAATAATAAGTGTGTTTTAACTTTTTTTAATCTCTTCGTGCTCTCTTTTCATTAGTTTTTTTAATAAGCTTGTTAAGAGTAATTTTTTGGACAAATAGCATGTTCATTATTTTTATATATTAAACAAATATATAATTTCAATACAAAATTTTACTTTGATTAATTTTGAAGAATTGAATATGTGTTTGATATTTAGTAATTGTTGTCATATTTATTTGTTAAAAAAGTTATTGTTAATATATAATTAATTTTGAAAAAAAATTACCTTTCACTACAAAAAAATATAAATTTACTGGAGGTTTATTGTTTGCGGTTATACTAACCCCTACTAAGAAATATATATAATAGAGGTTTTAGGAACCCAGAGTAACTAGTAGCGGTTCTTTTAAAAACCTGTAGTAAATTTTAGATTTCTAATTTATTACTTTTTTTTTCTCAAAAATCCTAGAAGCAGCTTTGACTCGTGCAGCGTTCACTCCCGTTCCATCATCTCCCTCTGTGTCTCTCAACGTTCTTCTTTTTTTATTTCATATATGATTTCATCTCTTTGATTTCATCTCTCTGATTTTGCCAGTTAGTGCCTAGGAGGAAGACGAAGCTCGTGCATCTCACTGTTCGGTCAAGGTAAGATTTCAATTTCATTATCGATATTCTGATTTTATTTCCATGCTTTCAATTTTGTCTCTCTGATTTCAGCGTGCCTCTAGTTCTTCCTACGTGCTTGAAGATCAAGGTAATAAACATTGTTCTCTCTACTCTCAATTTTGTCTCTCAATTTCATTACCATTCTTTCAATTTTAACTCCATGCTTTCCTTTTCGTCTCAATTCAATTTTGTCTCCCTGATTTCATTTCCCTGCATCATTGTCCTCTTTCGATTTCGCCTCTTTTACTCATGCTCTAGTGCACTACTTATTTTGCTTTTACGGAATAAATTAGGTTTTCAGTTTTTTATCTTTTAGTTCTTGTCCTCTACTTTCAATGTGTCAAAATCCTTCCTTATTGCCTTCTAGCCAGTTTTGTTTCTGCTGTTTTCCCCTACTTAGTTTTTGTGCTCTTTTATAGTTCGTCAATGGAGAAAAGTAAACATTGAAAAAACTTTTTCTAACCTTTTCATATACCATTTTGTTCCATGGATTTGTAAAACCATAAATTTATGTTGAGATTATACTTACTGAGACTTTTTTGATAAATTATGTTGAGATTTTGTGAGGTTGCCTTTCACTTTATAATTATTTGATATTCTTGGATACTTGTATTAATAAGAAGCCAAAAAGCTATATATAGAGGTTATGAGTTGAGATTAAAGAAGTGTTTTGTTGTTGCGATTGAAATGTTAGATTAGTGATTGGGGTAGGTATGAGCATTTGTTTTATTGCCAAGTCATATAATCTAACCCTAGTTATTATATAAGTCACTTTCTTCCTAGTTATTCCCACCTCACATGATTACTAGATCTTAATACAGGTATGCACAAATCTATGTGTTGTGTTGGGGCTTAATTGTGTTGGTGGTGCTTAATTGTTTTCATCGGTATCATCTATGGTTCAAATTAATCAACTTTCAAACTTGATATGAAATATTATGGTTCATCGACTGCATTTTTGCTTGTGAATTTTCAGAATTTTGCAATCTTAGTGGTGTGCTGAGGCTACTCCTGAGGACCAACAATGTGTGGACCAACTCCAACTGAAAACTAGCAAATTCATTGAGTGATACGAAGGTACATATTAAAGTTGCCTAGTTAAAATCTTATTAAACAAAACTTTTTATATGCTATTATTAAATAGATTTATTACTTTGTAAGTTTAGCTAGCCTTGGAGAAATTCCTTTTGTTCATGAAGCATAAATTAGTGTATCAGGGAACATGTGTCTTGTATGATTAGATTTCAGCTTCAATTAATCAATAAAATTAATGAAGAAGGTAAAGAAACAACATCTAATGCCTAAATTATAGAAAGATTTCTCAAACTTGTTGCCTTATGGCCCTTGGTTGAATTTTGAACCAAATTTATTATGGACATTGGAAAAAATAGAAATCTCTTTATCATGTAAAGTCTTAAAATTAATAAAATGTCTAAGTTTTTTATGAGCAAAACTATTGATTAATATTATTTTTATTAATTATATAGAAACTCAGAATAAAAATTATATTCGTAACTTATAATAGTTAACTTGAAATTTGAATATGATTTAATTGTAATATTTATTCTAAAAGAAGAAAAATATTAATTTATTTTGGCTATTTATCAAGTATTGGATTGTGGAACATTGACATGTGTAGAAAAGATTTGATATAGGGTACCTTATGTAATCTAAGACCCTTTATAATATACAATTGATACACAGGGTATCTTATGTAATCTAAGACCCTTTATAATATACAATTGATACACGCACTAAATTATGGGAGTAAAAGTCCCAATATAACAATTAAGAAGTTGTGGACAACAATACTTGACTCTATCATGAATTGGATTACCAAAATCACATTGTTGTCTAAGTTTAACAACCTTTTTTTATCCCTTTTTTCTGTAACTAAAAATTAATTAAGGTAACAAGATCTTTCATATCTGTTTTCAACACTTGATTAATTTCTCTCATGGATCAATGCATTGGTTCAATACCAAATCAAATAGAAAAATAAAAATGTTGCAAATATATGCTCAAATAACCGTTACTTTAATTAGAATAAGTTAGTTTTTAGGATTTTTTTTCCTAATGTTGGATATAAATTGATTTCAAGTTTGATTTCGATTTTAATTTCATGTTCGATTGCGATTTGATCTCACTCCATCATCTACCCTAATTACTTTTTTCATGATTTTCAATTTCAATGAGCATGGTTTAAGTTTCTCTATGTGTTATGTGCATGAGAGTTTCATTATTATTGAGATAAAATATGTTGTCTCTTTCTGTAACTAAGAGTTTGATGTTCATAGTTGTTGATGCAAGTGGAGCAATAGATAGTAGAAGGCGATTGAGGATGCTCGTAAGGTTGCTGATCAAGATGTAGCCACACAAAGATATGTTGCCCAAGTCCTTCAGGCTACCCTTTACTCTGTTTCATCTTGTATCTGTCTAATAATTATTTTGGCATGGACTATACTTGACTGCCTCTAGTTGGAAGAAAGTGCATCCTATTGGAACATTTTAGTCAAATATGTTGTATATAGTTGATCATGTTTGATTTAGTTTTTTTATTCTTTTGCGGTGGGATTGGTGGTGATTGTGATTGCATTATACTTGTTGTATTAAGCATTATTTGATTCAGCACCATTGCCTTGACTAAGGCATGTTCTAAATACACTGATACTTATAAATTTATATTATGTTCATCTATGTCAAGACCAATGCTTTCATATATTGCTATATTATATTTTGACTGACAAATGTTGAATTTTGGTACAACTCAAATAATTTAGTTATTGATTTATTATTTAAACAGTTACAGTTTTAATGAGTCAGAATGTAAACCCTAAGCAGAAACAGGTTTTGAAAACCTAAGACAATAGTGGGGGTTTCGAAAACCCCTGGGAATAAAACCCCTGGCACTAACGGGGGTTTTGAGAACCCCAAGTAAGTTGCATTTTTCCAGGGGTTGCTAAAAACCCCTGATAATTCGTTAGCTATGCTTGTTCTTCCAAGGAAATTGCAAACTCTGGGTAAACCCATTTGTGGGGGTTAAAATCCCTGCAAAAGCCAAATATAACCCCCACTAAAAATAATTCTTTTTGTAGTGTTTTACCTTTTATTTATAAGTTTAAAATTCTCTATAACTCCTTAAAAGTTAATTATATATTAATATTATTTTTTTACTAAACACACAAATATTAAGTTATTTTTATTGTATTAAAAATAAAACATAATTAATATCTATACTGCATTAGTTGTTTATCTATTTAAACATCATCATTCTTCCAAAAAATAAAAATGTAAGCCCACAAAATTTATTATATATTTTGAAGGATTTGCATTCCATAGAAAGAGTTGAAAGATTTATTGGAAGAAAAAATGGATAGGTCCAAGAGGATGAGCGTGATAAAGGAGGAGAAAAGAGGAGAATTGATGGAGAAGATGAAAATGGGGAAATGAATTATTTATTAACTCTATTGATGGAAAATAAAGGGAGGAAGAAGATTATGGCTAGTTGAAGGTGGGGGAGGCGAAGGAAGGAGATGGTGGAGGGAGGAAAGAAGATGAAGATGAAGGTTAGAAGGGAGACGAAGATGGTTGGAGAAGAGGGAAAAGAAAAAAAAATTAGAAAAAGATAAAATGATAAAAAAAAAAAAACTTACACGTGTTATTTTAAAGAGAACACATGTACAAAAATGAATGGTGGACGTGCAAACCGTTTGCCATTTCATAAAAACTGTTAACTCCGTCCAATATTGAGGACTAAATTCATGTGTTTTATAAGGATAGGGACTTAACAGGATCAAACTTTGAAATATAGACTAAAACAAAAATCGTGTTATAGTGTAGGGATCAAAAACATAGTTAACCCATTTTAATTTATGGTTACGAATCCTTAAACTTTACATTTTTTTTATAAATAAACATATTGTATTTTAATACTTTTATCTCTTCTACAAGATCACCACCTTAATTTCAAATTGATCGTAATTATTTCTAAAATATTATTTTCATTATATTTTAATAATTACAAAAGAAAAAAAATATTAATAAACTATTCATATTTAATGAATATTAATTAACTTAAATATGTTAGCAAAACAACAAACTAAAGAAAGATTATAATTTTTAAGAACTAACTAGAATTGTAAGAACCTTAACATAAAATCAAAAAGTAAAAGTAATTTTATAAATGATACTTAATTATTTTATTATTAAAATGTCAAACAAAAAAAATCATTTTATTTTATAAAAATAATTATCTTTCTAAAATACATTATATAATAATTTTCTACATTCTTTTTAGATTTATGATTATATTACCATCTCTTTGAACACCAAAGCATACCATAAGAATTTTTGCTAATAATAATAAAAATCTATCTTATCAGATTTGTAATTAGAATAAGTTAAACATTTACCTTGTGTTTGGATGAAAGATTTCAACAATTATAAAAAATTATAATACCTTGTATGTAAATTACTTGCAATTGAATTATTTTCATTTCTTAAATAATTAGTTTTAATGAAGTAATTAAAATATTTTAAATTTCAATTTTCTATTTTAGATAAAATAAATTAATTTTTATTTTATAGTGTTTGCCACATAACTACTCCATGTTTGATACCTAATATGATGCAATTTTTTTTGTTTAAAACGGATGTATAGACTTTTGGATAAAATTTTTACATAAATAATTTTATGAGATAAATAAATAAAATAAACTTTTGTACAAGTTAAAATTAATTTTTATGTAAATTAGAAATAAGAAATTTTGAGTTATATGAGAAAACTTAATGATAACAAATCCAAAATCAAACGCTGTAAACATAAAAGTTAATGATATCAACGAGAAAATTTGGAAGGATAATAATAAATAGTTGAAATAATTTTTTAAACAATAATTTATAAATTTCAAATAAAGATCTTAAGAGAAAAAGTTTACAAAACCGAAACAAAGTCTTGAAGAAATGTAAATAACAGGAATACCGTTCTTTAAGCACATTTCTAAATTTGTAATCTTATAAATATGTTTTTTTTGTTAAATTAAAATTAACCACAATGTAATTAACAAGTGATTTGTGAAAGTGAAGTACATACCAATTTCCAATTCAACTGTGACGTAAGTGAGTGATAATGTAAAAGATTCTAGAAATAGAATAAAGCTACTGTTAACCTTGTGCCTTATGCAATTTTACAAGGATATTGAAATAAATGCAGCATTCTTTTATGTTTTTTCTTTGTCTAGTGTTGTGGTTTTGCTTAATGTAATAGTGGATGTGTATTTGTGAATAGGATGTAAGAAAGAAGATTATTACTATTACGGAAATGATATTTGAACAAAACTTTTGGACTCAATTTTGACATAGAAGAGGTGACACAATAGTTAAGTTTTTTAAATTGATTTTCATTAAAAGGTTTTATCTTCTTTCACGTGCGGACATTTTTTTGGAGGGAAAAGAAAAAAAGCATTGTGTTTTGCAGAGAGAAGACAAAGGCATTTTGTTTTGTTGAGAGAAGACAGAGGTGACGAAAACACATCGTTGAGAACAAGGGTTTCCATTACCGTCATCCATGCCCACGGTTGTTTGTGAGTTTCCTCTAATTTTATCTCACGACTTTCTCACACCTTCATCATTTCTGGGTTGGTAACCCATTCATGATTTGTTTATTTCTTTGGCACAGAGAACCTGCAACCCAAACATCAAAATGTTTGGTTTGTGTGAGATTCACCAGAAAAGTTGAAACATTGGGTTTATTTAAGCAAAATGGTCTAATATTTTGGGTAGTAGGAGTCATTGCAAGTAAGGAATGCGGTAAGAGTTATTGCAAGGTTAGGAGAATCAAGTATTTTGAGTGTTGTTGTTGGAATCCTTCCTTCGTCGATGTTCATTCGTTGTGGGTTCTGTATGTGGGGAGTAGTGTTGGAATAAGTGAGGAGTTATTGTAAATTTTTTTATTATCTGTTGCAGTAACTCAAAATATGAAACAAAACTAGTACTGATGACCAAAATATCCAACATAACTTCCCACTTAATTGTTCTCCACTCCTCACTTTCGAACATAGTGTGACTCAAAAATTCCAAAAAATCCTCGTGGCCACATTACCCAGTATTTAATGTCATGGTCATGGAAATGAATTTGTATTATGTTAAGGTTAGTGTGAGGATATTATGTTCACAATGAAGTTTGATTTTTATATAAAAATTGGGTAATGAAGACCAAAATATTCATCACAACTCCTCACTTACTACATATGTACTCCCCACTTACGAATAATATCAGTATTAGCACAATTTCAAAAAGGTCCACCATCCACATAATCCAATAATGAATGTTGTCGTACTGGCTAATTTTTTTATGTACATAATGTACCATGCATGAATTATTCCATAAGTGGTGAGTATAAAGTTATTAATGGGGAGTGGTGATGAATATTTTGGTCTAATAATTTCCACTTTAAAAATGGATTTCAAACTTGATGACCTTAATGTACTGCAAATTGATTTTCACAACCTAAATACTCAATATTTGGTTATCTTCATGACGTTAGTCTTTTATAAAAGTAATCATCAATAGCTGATAACATAACTGGGGAGCATTGGCTAAAAAAGTGGGGAGTGGAAATGAATATTTTGGTCTAATAATTTCCACTTTAAAAATGGAATTCAAACTTGATAACCTTAATGTACTGCAAATTGATTTTCACTACCTAAATACTCAATATTCGATTATCTTTTATAATTGGGTTTTTTTATAAAAGTAACCATCAATAACTGAATCCATAAGTGTGGAGTACTGATTAAAAAAGTGGGGAGTGGTGACGAATATTTTGGTCTAATAATTTCCACTTTAAAAATGGAGTACAAACTTTATTGTCCACACTGACCTTAATGTACAAGAAATTGATTTCCACTACCTAAACACTCAATATTCGGTTATCTTCATTACTTGGGTTTTTTAATAAAAGTAACCATCAATAACTGAATCCATAAGTGGGGAGTACTGACTAAAAAGGTGGAGAGTGTTGTTGAAGATTTTTGTCTAATTTCCACTTCAAAAATGGGGTTCAAAGTTTATTGCCCACAAAACATGATGACCTTAATGTACTACAAATTGATTTCCATTACCTAAATACTCACTTTTTAGTTATGTTCATTACTTGGATTTATTGTAAAAGTAATCATCTATAACTGATAACATAAGTGGGGACTACTGACTCAAAAAGTGGGGAGTGGTGATAAATATTTTAGACTTTTTCGCAGTATTTCATTGAAGTGAAAAATTAGGTGTCGGAAAATGATCCTTACAATGTGACCCTGATTTTCTAAAAAATGATTTCAATTACCAAAACATAGAATATTGGATTATGATATTCGTTGTGATTTTTTAAAATGGTTCATCAATGACTCATTACATAAGTGGGGAGTATGGATTAAATAAATGGGTAGTCATGATCAATATTATGTTCATTTTTTGCAATTTTTAAATGAAAGACAAACTAAATTGTGAACACAAAATCCTCAAACTCACCTAAATGTAGTTAAAAATAATTTCCATGTCAAAAAAGTTGTAGAACTAGGTTACGTGCTTGGGTGACCTTTTTTTAAAATGTCCCAAAACTGAATTATAATGTTAGTGGGTAGTACAGATGGTTAAAGTGGGGAGTTCTGAAGGATATTTTGTTCATTATTGTTGTTAAATTAAAGCGCCAACATTTTCTTACGAAGTTTGTGGATAGTAATGTTGTATTCAGTGGAGAGTTATATTGGATTTTTAGGTCAAGAGGATTTTTTGGAATTTTTGAGTCACACTATGTTCGAAAGTGAGGAGTGGAGAACAATTAAGTGGGAAGTTATGTTGGATATTTTGGTCATCAGTACCAGTTTTTGTTTCATATTTTGAGTTACTGCAACTGATAATAAAAAAATTTACAATAACTCCTCACTTATTCCAACACTACTCCCCACATACAGAACCCACAACGAATGAACATCGACGAAGGAAGGATTCCAACAACAACACTAAAAAAACTTGATTCTCCCAATCTTGCAATCACTCTTATCGCATTCCTTACTTGCAATGACTCCTACTACCCAAATATTTGACCTTTTTGCTTAAATAAACCCAATGTTTCAACTTTTCTGGTGAATCTCACACAGACCAAACATTTTAATGTTTGGGTTGCAGGTTCTCTGTGCCAAAGAAATAAACAAATCATGATTGGGTTACCAACCCAAAAATGATGAAGGTATGAGAAAGTCGTGAGATAAAATTAGAGGAAACTCACAAACGACCGTGAGCATGGATGACGACAATGGAAACCCTTGTTCTCAATGATATGTTTTCGTCACCTCTGTCTTCTCTCAGCAAAACGAAATGTCTTTGTCTTCTCTCTGCAAAACACAATGCTTTTTTTCTTTTCCCTCCAAAAATTGTCCGCAGGTGCAAGAAGGTAAAACCTTTTAATGAAAATCAATTTAAAAAACTTAACTATTGTGCCACCTCATCTATGTCAAAATTGAGTTCAAAAGTTTTGTTCAAATATCATTTTCGTTACTATTATTTGCCGGAATTCAAAGTAATAGATAAGTCACTTCAAGCATAAACGTTATTTATTGGTATAACAATTTATCTATGAAAAGTGAGTTTGCCTTTAAAAGTATGTTAAATTGTTGCTATTGAATGTTGTTACTTGTTGCTTTCCATGTTAGTAGAAGATGATAGAATAATTTAACAAGACAATCTAACTTTGTACTAGAGCTGTCAAAATGGGTTGGAATCTACGAGCTAACCCGGCTTATCACGAGTTCGGATT
>Ga0214544_1005432_pt1 | contig 24665 bp, 17 predicted proteins | sample CNSS3metaG_FD_160074 | JGI IMG/M metagenome (GOLD analysis project Ga0214544, IMG submission 160074) | Root nodule microbial communities from cowpea collected in UCLA plant growth center, Los Angeles, California, USA - CNSS3 | ecosystem: Host-associated > Plants > Roots > Nodule | place: USA... | reverse complement strand
AAATACGCACTCTATCATGATAAAAAAAAAGAGAAAAAAAAATTCTATATACTTCTCTAATTCTTCCCCATCACCACTCCCACATACACACCCCATGTTTTATCTCTCTTTAAAAAAAAAAAAACATATCGAAGGAGGTAGAAAAAAAGAAGAAGAAAGCATTATCTACACTCTCTCTTTCTCTCATTACCACCCACATAGATACCTCTCATCTTTATCTCTATTGGAAAAACAAACAAACAAATATTAGAAAAGGAAGCAAAAAAAAAAAGGAAAAAGGTGAGAAGATATTGAAATTGTTTTAAGGTACGTCACTCTCAATTCTTTCATCTTTTGATTTAGTTTTTTTCAATTTTTATTCTTTTTTTTAATCATAAAAAATAATTTTCCCCTTTCTTTATTGTCTACCCGGCCGCTCGCGTCGCATGACATCCTATTCAGACTTTTGTTTTTTCTAAAAATATATACAGATGATCTAAAAATAAAAAAATAGTTTTCTTCGTTTACTCTTTTATATCTATCTAGTTGCTCACGTCGCAATGACATCCATAACTACTTTAAAATAACTTACAAAAAAAATATTAAAAATTTATAAATGATTAAAAAATAAAAAATAAAAGATTAGAAAAAAAGAATTTATTTCAAGTGTCTATTCGGCCGCTCATGTCGCATGATACCAATTTTAAAATAATACTAAAATTTTAATAAAAAGGTTTTCAAAATTATAAAACAAATTAAATCATTTTCCAAATAGTTTTTTCATAAAGAACTACGTAACCCTAATTCTCCATTGTAAATGGAGATACGTAGGAGCAAGGATTAATCCTTGTCGGGCCCAAAAACCAAAAAACCCCGGTTTTCACACTAGCCCCCAGGCCCAGTTTTCACATTAGCCCTCAAGCCCAGTTTCCACACTGGCCCCCCAAGCCTAGTTTTCACATTGGCCCTTAAACCCAATTTTGTCTAGCCTCAAGCCTAGTTTTTTTTTCATCCTCTAAGCCTAGTTTTCCTTGCTCTCAAATTAAAATAAAGGAAAAATGAAAAATGAAAAAAACAAATTCCACCCATGCATCCACACATCCATGTATGGATATCATCATATAGGTTCAAAAAGAAATCATAACATGTCATGCATAATCAAATCATCCATCATACTCCACAAAATCATTGAAAATCCTTTAAAAAAGAAGAAGTCAACAATGATAATTTGTTGTGTAAGTCTCACCAATGTTAGGCATTCACGTGGTGTTTGTCGACACTTCAAAAGCAAAATTCAGGTTCTCCTTTTATATATTAGGACCCTTTACAAGGCAATGGTCATTGATTTCCTTATGTTTACATCAAGACCCTCTACAAGGCAATGGTTATTGATTTCCTTTCTTTACATCGAGGCCCTCTGCAAGGTAATGGTTATTGATTTCCTTTTATACATCAAGACCCTCTGCGAGGCAATGGTCATTGATTTCCTTATGTCACATCGAGGCCCTCTGCGAGGCAATGGTCATCGATCTCTTTACATCAAGACCCTCTGTAAAGCAATGGTCATTGATTTCTTATGTCACATCGAGGCCCTTTGCGAGGCAATGGTCATCGATCTCTTTACATCAAGATCCTCTACGAGATAATGGTCATTGATTTTTTTGTCAGATTGGGACCCTCTACATGGTAATGGTCACTGAATCTTTTGATATAGACCCTCTCCTTGAGATTGGTCTAATCTCTTTTTCAAAAAGTTAAAAAGTTACAAAAAGATTTTTTTTTCGAATCGAGACCCTCTACATGTAATGGTCGTCGAATCCTTTGGATATAGACCATCTCCTCGAGATTGGTCTAATCTTTTTTTCAAAACGTCAAAGTACAACAAGAATATGTTTTTCGGATTGGGGCCCTCTACATGGTAATGGTCGCCGAATCCTTTGGATCTAGACCCTCTCCGCGGGATTGGTCTAATTTGGTTTTTTAAAAAAATAAAAAAAACAAAAAGAATTAGTGTGTCAAATCGAGACCCTCTACTTGGTATGGTCAAGTTTGTCTTAAAATTTGTCTTCTTTTGAAACCCGAACGAAATTAGTGTTTTTATCTTTACTTATCTTTTATTACGATAATATGAAAAAGTCTAATTTTCATATTATCTATTAAAATCTAAGTAAAGAGGGGTAGTTGTCAACACCCAATTTCGTCCAGGCGAATAAATTTATTTTCAAAAAAATAAAATAAAAAAAAATGTGAAACAAAATTTTCTTCAAAGATTTTCAAACTTTAATTCTAGAAAAAAAAAAGAAAAAAAGGAGAGATGAAAAAAAAAGGAAAAAAGAAAGAAAAGTCCAATTTGTTATTAATTATTGCATTCCTTCTCATGACCCCAACAACTAAACATGCTTTCTACCCTTTGTTTCTTGAAGAGAAATTAGTGATATGATTGGAATGATTAGAAGCAATATCTCTTCAAATGGTAAGAATCAATATTACTAATTGGGATTGATTTTGTTCTCTGATTTGTTGACGGTTAGAATCAATATTAGTGATCTTGATTGATTTTGTGTTATGATTTGCTATGATTTGATCTCCATAATGTGCTGCGATCATGACCAATTCCTTCCTTATATTGTTCATTACAATTAAGGTTGAGATTGCATTAATATTGCAAGGTGTGAGTATAAATACGCACTCTATCATGATAAAAAAAAAGAGAAAAAAAAATTCTATATACTTCTCTAATTCTTCCCCATCACCACTCCCACATACACACCCCATGTTTTATCTCTCTTTAAAAAAAAAAAAACATATCGAAGGAGGTAGAAAAAAAGAAGAAGAAAGCATTATCTACACTCTCTCTTTCTCTCATTACCACCCACATAGATACCTCTCATCTTTATCTCTATTGGAAAAACAAACAAACAAATATTAGAAAAGGAAGCAAAAAAAAAAAGGAAAAAGGTGAGAAGATATTGAAATTGTTTTAAGGTACGTCACTCTCAATTCTTTCATCTTTTGATTTAGTTTTTTTCAATTTTTATTCTTTTTTTTAATCATAAAAAATAATTTTCCCCTTTCTTTATTGTCTACCCGGCCGCTCGCGTCGCATGACATCCTATTCAGACTTTTGTTTTTTCTAAAAATATATACAGATGATCTAAAAATAAAAAAATAGTTTTCTTCGTTTACTCTTTTATATCTATCTAGTTGCTCACGTCGCAATGACATCCATAACTACTTTAAAATAACTTACAAAAAAAATATTAAAAATTTATAAATGATTAAAAAATAAAAAATAAAAGATTAGAAAAAAAGAATTTATTTCAAGTGTCTATTCGGCCGCTCATGTCGCATGATACCAATTTTAAAATAATACTAAAATTTTAATAAAAAGGTTTTCAAAATTATAAAACAAATTAAATCATTTTCCAAATAGTTTTTTCATAAAGAACTACGTAACCCTAATTCTCCATTGTAAATGAAGATACGTAGGAGCAAGGATTAATCCTTGTCGGGCCCAAAAACCAAAAAACTATTTTTGTTTCTTTTGTATATTCTTTTATTACTATTTTTGGGGAAAAATAAATATTTTGAAAACCACATCCTTTGCACATTTAATTAAAGGTAACCTTTTAGGACGGGCGTTGTGGGGTGCTAATACCTTCCCCACGCGTAACCGACTCCTGGACCCAAAATCTGATTTTTCGCAGACCTTACTCTTTTTTTTTGGTTTTTTCGTAGTTTTCCAAAATAAACTATGGTAGCAACTCCAACCTCTTTTTTTCCAAATTCTATTTTTGGTTTGTCGTCCCATTGCGATTTCGGTTGCGACACCTTGCAAATCGTTTGAAGGAAAATTGTAATTGGTAAAAAGCATAAAAGAACTAAAATCAATCATAGAAATGCATGAGAGCTAAAAACAAATTCAAGAATAGCAAAGTTAACCACATTATACCCAACATGACTTTGGAACCTTTGGCCAACTATCAAAGTTAATGGGGACATTGATTGAATCTGTAGCAATACGACCACATGCTGAAGAAAGAAGTGAAACTGGTAACATCCCTACTGGAATTTACTTAATTAAAATAAATTAATAAGAAAAGAACATCAAACGTCAAACTTTTATTATTCCCAAGGCAGGAAAATTCAAAACATAAATCTAAGTACCATAATTTAAACAAAATTAGAGTAATAAACTCATTACAATTTTCTAACAATTCTGATAAATAATAAAGACATAACAAAATCCCTAGCTCCAACCCAAGCTAGCCCCTCTCTCTGTCTCAAGTGTTAGCAGCATCACCTATATCATGATCTGCTCTCGTGTAAATAATTACACGATCATCGCTAAGCACAATAAGAAAGGGTGAGCTTAATAATAAACGAAAACACATCAATTAAATAATATAAATACACCCAGTTATATTATCATAGTTAGACCTTGGCCAAAATCCTTAATACCCCAAGTCTTTTCAACCTTCAAATCACACAACATAGTTAGCCATGGACTCAAGATTTATGACGCTCACACGAAGCTGCCCGCTCGTGGTCCTACCTCTACGAACCTCCCGTTCGTAGTCCTACTCTACGGACCTACTCGCCTGTAGTCCAACACATTTGATCCACCAACTACATACCTCCCTGCACGCAACATCTCTCAAATGTGAGTACAGAACATACGAACGTACCTCGCTCGTATCCCCACATGAGAGTAATTCAGTATGAACCTCCCTGCTCAAACCATCACATGTTAACCACCATCCATGAACCTACCTGCTCATGGCACAACATCTCCTAATCCACGTCTGCATCAACGTGTACAAACAACACACACAAACTACACTATATTCGCTTGGGCTAGAAGCCTTAGCTTGAGCGACTAGGTCTGTCTCGTTTAAGCTAAGCTTTCTCGTCTGAGCGAGCGTGCTTTAGTGGCTCACTGCGAAGTCTTGCTTAGGCGAGCTCTTCTCGCCTGGGCGAGATCGCCCTTCGCCTAAAACCAAAACTCTCGCCTAGGCGGTGAGTTAAGCAAAACACAAGACCTTGCACTATTTCTCGCTTAGGCGAGGACCTCTCGCTTGAGCGAGATGCTCTGTCGCCCAATCCATGGGCTCCTCGCCTGAGCGAGACTCTCGAGCAAAACTTCACAACCTCTCGATTTCTCGCTTAGGCGAGATGCTCTCGCCTGAGCGAGATGCTCGAACAAAACCAGGTTTCGAGTCTCTACTATTTTCGCCTAGGCGAGCCTTGCTCGCTTGGACGAGAATAGCAGAAGTTCTCCCCTCTTCACGTACGCAGACACCAAAATCTTGCCCAAAGTTTCCATCCAATAGTCTATTTTGACATGTCATTCGTAAGAACAAGTTATAACTCAATTAAACTCCCAAAACGTGAGCTTAAACCATACCCAATCATGCATTGTAGAAACCCTTATCTTATTCATACAAAACTTAAGGGTTTGATCAAACAACATGCAAAAACAACAAAACTCCAACCTCATCACATAGAGCACGACAAATTCAACAGCAATAGAGTTTATTCATTCATTCCATACAATATACCATGCAATTTTTCACCAATTACGCATAAAATAAATACAACTTCCCTAACCTGGAAATCCTTGCTTCAATTGACTTTTAGCTTTAACTTCGTGATACTCAGGAGCCCTCCTTAGCTCTCCCAAAAAAAAAAACTATAGCTCTCCTTTCAACCCATAATGACTCTCCTCTCTTGTAAAAATTCGCACCCCTCTAGTACTCTAGGTTTTTCAATCTCAAAAACCCTTCTACTACCTTATTTTGCCCCTTTTATATGACCTTAATTATGGGTAATGGTAAAAAAAAAAGAAAAGGACTTTTTAATTGTCTATAATTGCCTTTCATAGCTCATTTTGGGTTGTTTTTCCCATTCCCTTGGCTGCCCAATGTCTCTAGGGTTTACCCACCCTTTCACATTCAGACTACAATTATATTAGCAAAAATAAAGAAGTCAATTTCGTTCTCAACAAGATTTGAACACATAACCCCTCAATCACAAAGCAAGTGCTCAACCAATACATGTTTCGTGATAATCCATATAATTTTAGGATTACATTATCACTACTCCCATTCAATGGTATAACCATACCCAATCATGCATTGTAGAAACCCTTATCTTATTCATACAAAACTTAAGGGTTTGATCAAACAACATGCAAAAACAACAAAACTCCAACCTCATCACATAGAGCACGACAAATTCAACAGCAATAGAGTTTATTCATTCATTCCATACAATATACCATGCAATTTTTCACCAATTACGCATAAAATAAATACAACTTCCCTAACCTGGAAATCCTTGCTTCAATTGACTTTTAGCTTTAACTTCGTGATACTCAGGAGCCCTCCTTAGCTCTCCCAAAAAAAAAAACTATAGCTCTCCTTTCAACCCATAATGACTCTCCTCTCTTGTAAAAATTCGCACCCCTCTAGTACTCTAGGTTTTTCAATCTCAAAAACCCTTCTACTACCTTATTTTGCCCCTTTTATATGACCTTAATTATGGGTAATGGTAAAAAAAAAAGAAAAGGACTTTTTAATTGTCTATAATTGCCTTTCATAGCTCATTTTGGGTTGTTTTTCCCATTCCCTTGGCTGCCCAATGTCTCTAGGGTTTACCCACCCTTTCACATTCAGACTACAATTATATTAGCAAAAATAAAGAAGTCAATTTCGTTCTCAACAAGATTTGAACACATAACCCCTCAATCACAAAGCAAGTGCTCAACCAATACATGTTTCGTGATAATCCATATAATTTTAGGATTACATTATCACTACTCCCATTCAATGGTATAACATAAAAAAGTGCACCATTTACACAACATACAATTGGCATACATAGGACTCGAACCCAAGTCCTTTCACACAACTAAGTACTCTCAACCACTTGAGCTAGTACTTTTCCACATCACAAATATTTGCATTAAATGCCATAAAGGCTCCTATTACCCATATTTATTAAATAATTATTTAATTAATTATTTAAATTTCTCGGGCCTTACAAAGCTGCTTCTCCATAGGCTCGTAACTGTCTATCAAATGTCACAATTATACGTTCACCATGAGGCATCTCAAATACACCTGGCTTCGTCAACTGAATTTTTTTTTGGTATTTCCTTGTTCATCTATCAAATGGTGACATAATTAGCAAGAAATTTTAAAAAATTATAAATTATTATTTATAAGTAGAACAAAACTTAATTACCAATAACATGTACATCCATACTCTACTCGACTCACGTCCTACATGTGGTTGTTGAGTAGTATCCACTTGAGGTGGAACATGTGGATGTGAGGTAGGAGCCATAGGAGGAGGAATATGTGGATGTGGACTAGGAGCCATAAGAGGAGGAACATGTGGATGGGTCGACATAGAAGGAATATGTGGTTGCTGAGTAGGCGATATAGGTGGAGGAATATATGGTTGTGGAGGTATAGGACACACAAGAGGAGGAACAAGTGGTTCTTGAGTAGATGCAATTTTTTAAAGACGTTTGGTTTTAGGAGCCATGATTATTTAAACTAGAGTACAAGGCAATTTTTGTGAAAGCTGAAAAGAACCATTTCGAGATCCACTTACCGGTGAACCTCATATTTTGTTAGCTTAACTACTTTTAGCTCATTTCTCTTTACTATGCTGTATAAATTTTACGGTTGATGCCTTTCTATACTGCTATCAAAGTTTAGGTTGTTATTTTCTTAAAACTAAAATTAGTTTCAATTACTAAATTTATCAAGATATCAATTGATCCTTCACGCTATAATCAAATGCTTAATAAAATTCAAATGCTTAATAAAATGTATGCTAAAAGAACTAGATATCACATAATGCATCTCAAAGAAGGTTTCTAAAAGTTATACGAATTGGAAAAGTCCAATAAGTTTTGAGGAAATACATGACTACCTTCTCACTGATGTTACACATTTTCATGTCTCAAAGAAAAACTTTTATCTGTCTCATGATGATGCCATTTTTCACGAATTATTTCCTTATATGAAGAATTTGAAAACTAAAAGATGCTTATTCAGTTTTCTGTTTACATGTGTAATCATTTGAAGTTTAATATAAGAACTAAGATTATGATCGAAAAAGAATGGTTGTGGTTGGAGAAGTGAAAATTGCTATCTAAAATCTCATGCTTAGTGTAACATCCCTAAGGAATATTACTTAAAAAATAAATAATAAAAGAAATAATTATATCAAAAGTCGTCTCAATAATAATCCCAACGCGGGAAAATTTAAATTCATGAAAACATGTGCCAAAACTCATAACTTAAACGTTGAAGTGTTACAAGTTCTCAAGATTCGCGTTTGTAAATAAAAACATAATAAAGTACATATGAGAAAAACCCTAGCTCTACTCCCAAAGCTAGCCCTCACTCCGTCGCCTGGACATCCTCAGCACCACCTGTATCAACATCTGCTCTCGTGTAACGAATCACACGATCATCGCCATACACACACAAAAAGGGTGAGCTGAGAAAAATAAAATAAAAGATATATAATACTTAAGATAAATTATACACCCATCTTATTCATTCTACATAATTCTTTGCCAAGACCTAAACCCCATGGCTTTGTAGCCTTCAATCACACAACAGGTTAGCCTTGGACTCGGGAATATGATGCTCACACGAACCTGCCCACTCATGGTCCTACCTCTACGAACCTCCCCGGTCGTAGTCCTGCTCTACGAACCTCCCCGCTCGTAGTCCTGCTCTATGGACCTGCCCACCCGTAGTCCAACACAGTGATCCACCAACCCCTTACCTCCTCGCACGTGGCATCTCTCAACGTGAGCATGGAACATACGAACCTACCCCGCTCATATCCCCACGTGAGAGTAACTGGATATGAACCTCCCCGCTCATATCATCACATGTTAACCACCTTCCATGAACCTACTCCCTCATGACACAGCATCTCCTGATCCAAGTGTATCATCATTGCTCAAACAATACCCAAAACAACCAAAACACAATTGCGTTTCTGCCTGGCTCGGCCCACACGCCGCCAGGCGAAATCGCTCCAGACCGCCTGGCGGTACTCCCTTTCCGGCAGGCGCCAGCGTCCTTTCAGAGTCACTGTTTTTTTTTTCCAGTTACTGTCGGGCGGAGCTCGACATGCCGCCAGGCGCCCCTCAGTACAGTGCTCTCCCATGTTAAACCTATCGCCTGGCGGTTATCAGTATACCGCCAAGCGCCATACCAAAACAGTACCTTACTGATTTATGGCACCTCAATTAATCCAATTTACTATACAACTCACTTACATAGACCACATAGAACCTCCAATATCAAACTCTCGTATTGGCTAATCTACAACTATCATATGTAATTCAGTCCTATACTTTACCATGACCAATCCATCGAATTCAAGTCTCCCCAATTAATCAAGAACAATATCATAAAGTAGCAACTTCTTTCACCTCATGAAAACAGCTAGCCCCTCACTATCGGGGGTCACACCCTTCACTATACCACAAAATTTGGTTGACTCCACAGTCTCACCAAACACTTAAACATTCACACTCATTCCCAGCAAAATGATTGTTAAACTCCAAGTTAATTGCTACTGCCTCCCAACTGTTTCTTACCACATCCAATTTTAAAAATCAAATCACTCTAAGGTTCCTATTATAATTGTCGTCCCATACTCAATTTCACCACAATTCATCCACAGATACTTTCTCTCAAAACAGACTTGCAGACCTTCCCGACAGTCTCGTACATGGCTGCCAGAACTTCACAACATAACCTCTGGACTCGCTATCGCCTGGCGGCAAGCCTAGAGCCGCCAGGCGGTACAACAGCGCCTACCGAAACGCAGAATCCTCCATACCTGTGATTTTGTCAACCATAACCAATATCCAGTCCTATTCTACAGACACTCCAATATGACAATATATATATACCATGGCTCCACTTCTGTTTGCAAATCCATTCGGAACATATTCCTAGCTTCTACCCACACGCATATGATCATGAATGATCCATCCCAAGAGGGTCTAAACCCCACCATTTTACAATTATAATCAGTTCCAAGTTAAGATAACACCCAATAGGATCATCACGTTTGAAGTTCATGAATTACAGTGACCCTTCACACCCACAACAACAAAATCAACCAACGATCGCGAGAACTGTCGCACCGTCTGACGGATATTCATCCCTGCCAGGCGGTTTAAGTTAGCAGAAGCCAAAACCACACACAAATTGATGAATTTCCTGGCGGCACATGCATGCCCGCCAAGCAGTTTCTGGGCAAAACCAAGAAAAACGCGAAAAACAATGCAGACAGGACAGAGATTCAATACACACATGATCATACGAGGCACAATGTAATGACTACGATAAAAAGCACGCAAAAACAACTCCCCTTACTTGGATTCCTTGCTAAATTCGAATTGGTATGCTTATCCCTTCACAAAAACCTTCCTAGCTTTTGCCTTCCACTCCAACCTTCGTGATCTCAACCTCACCACTTCTCTCAATCAGCCCTAATACTCTGGAAAACCCTTGCTTATGATAAACACGAACTCATAGTGCTCTTTCTCTCCTCTTATGACCTTCTCTCTCTCATTTACTACCTCAATTATGTGCACTTAACACCCAAAACGAAAATGCGATTTAAGTTTCCCGTTTAATGGTTAATCATGGTCTCCATTCAGTGTTTCCAGCCCCTTAAACTGCCCCTCTTGGCAGATAGGGTTTTCATGTCTCTTCAATCCCATGCAAAAATAAAATTAGGCCAAAAAGAAGAGAGTTTAATTTGGTTCTTAGCAAGACTTGAACCCACAACCTATAAATCGCCAAATCAAGAGCATAACCAAATCAACCCACCACGCATTCAATATTTCATTAAACAAAAATGCATAAATTAAATAACATTCAAGTGGCACACACAGGACTTGAACCCAAGTCCTCTCACACAATCAAAGTACTATCAACCACTTGAGCTAGCACTTTTCCACATTATAGATCCACACTTTAATTGCTTTAAAAGTTTCTATTACCCGCCATAATTAAATAATTATTTAAATAACTATTTAATTTTCCCGGGTCTTACACTTAGTTCTCTCCACAGAAAAGTTAAAAATTACAAAACCCATTTTCCTTTCACAAAAGTTCCTCAAAACAAGGACTAAGGTCCGTGAAAAAGACCATAAGGATTATGAATCCAGGGATCACATGGTATCCTAGGAAGGGATAGAGAAAAAAATCAAAGGAACTAAATGATATCACAGTTAATTAAATACTAGTAAAAAAATCATCAATGCCTTTGAAAGTAGGAAGAGGTTTTGGTGAACATAGATTGAGATTAATTTTAATGTGCTCTTTAGTAGAAAGAAATGATGATGATTGATAATAGAAAATGAGAATTAAGCAATGTTTGACATGTACTGAAACACTACAAAGTTAAATATTGTCCAAAGCATCTTAGATTTCCCTTAAGTGAGTTTGGAATCTCAACAATAAAATTTGTGATCCTGTAGTAGTAAAATAATATTTCTTCTACTTATGCCTCTGATTTGATGATGACCATTTTACCTTTAAGTACTTTAACTCAAAAGTTCAATTATTAAAACTAATTACCATGGTACCCCACCCATCATACAAAAATTTATGTAATGTTTAAGTGTATGATAATATGAAAATTTGGATATGAAAATGAAAAATCTATAATATCAAGAAATAATTTTAATTAAAAGTCAAGTAATAATTTTATGATAATATGAAAATGAAATGTTATAATAAAACATACTGGAATAGCTAAGGTAATGCTACAAGGATTTGCTGATGAAGAAAAGCACCTACTACAGAAGCATTAATCAACAATAATGATGTTAAAAGCTTTAGTTATGATGCAGAATCAACCCATCAACCAGTTGATAAGGGACAACAAGGTTAGCATAATTAATATTGCGAAAGGTAAGAATAAAGCATGATAATACATTTTTCTGTTTCATGATTAACAAACAAGATTATAACTTACTGACACAAGCCTCAATGTCCCTAATATTTAGAATTCTAACTTTAGAAATCCCTAATACAAGACCCAAAATATTAAACGAAGAACATAGATAAATACCTCAACAATGTTCCAACGAAGTTACTGCCTCTTGAGCTTAACCTTGTACGATTTCAATTCTAGATCGAACCTCTGCAACTTTTCCTTCCACCACGACAAAAATTTCCATTAAATCAAGAGACCTTATGCTAATGAAAATGGATAGAGAAAACTAATAGTAGAATCAATTGGTTTAGGGTTCCAAAAATAGAGAAAGAGGAACGAAAAGAAGAAACTCTACCTTCCAAATGTGAATCTATGACAAAAAACATGAAGCTCGAATGATGTCGTTGGTTATCATCTTCAAAGGTAACCACGTTTCTGAACTAAGGCTCATTTAAACAGTTTAAAGTGAAACTGAAAGGGCTTTCACGCGTGAGTATAACGTTTGGTCTCAATATAAATTTAACATCTCAATATAAAAAATTTAAAATTTAATTATATAAAATTAAAATAACATTAAAAATTGTGACGGTCAAATAAAACTAACAGAAACAGTAAATATTTGTAGCATTTTATTTAACTATCAGAAAAAAACCGCTAATAAAAATTATTATTTTTGTAGCGATTATTATTAATCAAAGATAAACTAAGACATTTTATTTAATATAATATTTAACTAAAATGTCTAATAAAAATTTTAGTCATATAACTACACATCACTAATAAATTATTATGTCAATTTTATAATTTAGTACAAATAAATTCATATCTAAATGTTAGTTTTTTAATCTTAGTATTTATCATCTAAGAAAATAGTAATATCTTTGATTCACCATACGTCAATATCTTTCTGTAGTTTTGTCTGACTGTCTATTTATCTTATGTCAATATCTGCATATGTTTCTATTTATAAATTTTAACATCAACCTCACATCTTTCTTTTGTATGGACTCATTCATATTTTACGATGTGCCTACACTTTACTTTTATTTTGTATGTTTAATTATGCCTTTGGTCCCCATTTTCGTAGCAAAATATCAATTTGGTTTCTCTACTTTTTCTTATCTCAATTTCGTCCCTGTTTTGAGAAATTCGATGCAATCAAGTCATTTCCATTAGTGGTACAGTAACAGACTTATCACTATCACATTATTATCAAACTTTCATGCTAAATTTTCAAAGCATAAAAATAATGTCTCATGTGAAACACCAATCTAGGAATAATGTCTAACAAAACTGTAAAACATTTTAAACATAAAAATAAAAACAATTTACAAACCATATTTACAAATCATGCTCATGAGATTAGATTGATCTGGTTACCATCCCAACTACAACTTGAAAAAACATAAAGAACCATTAAACATAATAATATACTAAACAACGAAAAATACACTAACAAGACTCCCAACAGATTAAAATAACTTTAAAACCCAAATGACTCCAAACAGATTAAATGCGTACGAATTTCAAATAAATAAATCAAAATACGTACAAATTTAAATTGAAATATTAAAGAATCCAAATACATTTTAGAAAAAGAGTACACAAAAACATCTAAATGTTTCCGATTCCTAGAGGTTTGACATAAATCTAACCTATTACTTTGCTCATAACTAACGTTGCTAACTTGAAAAAACAACTACAAATATAAATAGATAGCAAATAGAAATATAAAAGTCCTTTATCAATTAATATTTATAATTTTTTTGTATGAAAAGTAAAGAAATAACACTAAAATATAAGCCAAAATATACATTCAATAGGAGAATAACTAAATATCATAAAAAAAAATTCTTTCCCCTAGACAACTAACTACCTTACATTTTGGAAAACACATAAAGAATAAAACAAAACAACCAAATCTGATAGAAGTAGAAGAGTGTATTATGTAATTGAATAATATCTTAATTAATAGCTTCACAAACTATCTAGACAATAATGTCTCTCTTCGAGGACATTATTTTGGCTCGTGATGAATCCATAGATACCTATAGAAAATAAATAAGCACTCAAAACAAGTGTATGCTTGAATATCATTGACCAACTCCTTTTCAATTTTTATTCATTTTGATATGAATATGAATTCAACGGATTTTATTGCCTAACATAATAAGTCTACAGCAAAATCAAGTATTTGCAAAAATATTTTATACTTTATACATAAATGTTCTTTTTCGTTAACAAATAATTCAACAAAAAAGAAATGTAATAAATTCTAACAAAATGTAATTTATATTATTTTATTAGTTCAAAAAATTTCTTATTGGCGAGCCACAAAAATTGCACCTATTAAAGCAACTAAAAGAATTATTGAAATTAGTTCAAATGGAAGAAAAAAATTGTTGATAAATGAATTCAATTTGTTGACTAGTGCTTATCAAATCTTGCTCTAAAATCTGATTGGGTCTTGTCGTCCAAATAATTTTGTGCCATAATGTCTCTAGAATAGTAGTTATTTGTGAAAGAAAGATACTAGTACAAACCATCAAAGTAATTCCATCCCCAACGGTGCAAACACAAAATTTTGGTAATAGTCTGAACCATTCATAAACATCATAACAAATATTATTAAAACATTTATAATGCCCACAATGGGAGTTTGATAAAATATAGAATAAAGATACACAAATAAGAACTAGTCCCAAAGGAAAAGCAGGAAAAATCGGATTTGTAAAGTATACTACTCCTAGACTTCCTAATATGAGACCTGATCCAAGAAAGATTAAAATAAAATCATGTTGCGATTCGGACAAATCCATTATATGTAAAATAAAAGATAAATAGAAATTTCATGACCAGGAAAAAACTTGTTAAATACGAAAATTATTTGTGCATAGAAATTCACCAAATCCTAAGATAAGATATGTGAATTGTTATTAGGTACAATTGTTATAGAATCAATGTAATTTCATTCTTTTCTTTATGCCAAAGAGTCATTTCAAAAAAATAGAATATCTTTCTTTTTATTCTATATATAGAGAAATTCAATTATTTTTGTGAAGAATTTTGAAATCATTTTATTTGAATTGTTCGAATTGTATAGTCATCAATTACTGATACTGGTAAACGACCCAAAGCAATTAGATTATAATTCAATTTGTGGCGATCATAAGTTGAAAGTTCATATTCTTCGGTCTTTGATAAACAATTTGTAGGGCAATACTCAATACAATTACCACAAAATATACAGATTCCAAAATCAATACAGTAATTAAGCAACCATTTTTTTGAATATCAGTTTCTAGTTTCCAATCAACAATGGGTAGATCAATAGGACAGACACGAACACAGACTTCACAAGCAATGCATTTATCAAATTCAAAATGTATTCGACCGCGAAAATGTTCTGATGAGATTATTTTTTCATAAGGATATTGAATAGTTACGGGTAACATATTTGCGTGAGATAAGGTAATCATGAGACCTTGACCAATATATCTAGCAGCTCATATTATTGGTTCACTATAATTTATGAATTCAGTTACCATAAGGAACATATCGTGAATAACTCCAATTTTTTTTTATTTCTCTTGTTTAAAACAAGTTGAGATGACATTGTTAATAATAGATTACCAAGAGAAATGGGTATGTCTTATTCGTATAATATTATATTAGGCATAGACATATAAAGAGTAAATCTCTTATCATGATCACATTGTCATCAAACTTTAATGCTAAATTTTGAAAGCATAAAAATAATATCTCATGTGAAACACCAATCTTTTGGAACAATGTCTAACAAAACTGCAAAACTTTCTAAAACATAAAAATAAAAACAGTTTACAAACTTTATTTACAAATCATGCTAAAGAGATTATATTGATACAGTGTCCATCCCAACTACAACTTGAAAACACATAAAGAACCATTAAACATAACAATATACCAAACAACAAAAAATACACTAACACAACAACTAACTACTAGTAAAATAACTTTAAAACCCAAATGGCATCAGAAATACATAAATACCACGCAAATAATGGCATCGGAAACGTGAAGGTGACGATTAAATAGTCCATTGGCTAGGAAACATTGAGAATGACAGAAAACCCACACTTGAGAACAGGTGTCACAATATTAGAATGGGTATTAAAGGGAAACAAAAATTGGAAATAATTTAAAAACCATTTATTTGGACAACTATCAAAATTTTAAGAAGGGGTAGTTAGGTATATTCATTGGTAGTTGTTTTTCTTATATTGTTATAGAGGTAACAAAATATATATGTTGAGAAGAAGATTTCTTTATATAAAAGAACTTATTTTAAGAGAATATTATTATACCTTAAAAGAAAAAAACTTACACATTCAATAACATGCAATCAAATATATAGAATATATAAGACATAATTCATTATAAACCTATTAGTAACTGACGTCGTGAATTTTAAACCCCGTCAATCTAAAATTATAAAAAAAAATTAATCTTCTATAAAAAAATTTAACTCCTAGTTTAACAATTCAAAAGAAATATTGTTTGGAAAAATTTTGTCAGTATCCAAACAAAATGTGTAAAGAACAATAAATGGTTTAAGAAATGTAGAACAAACAACCAATGTGTTGAGATAAAAAAGAACAATGTGATTGAAAATGTAAGGTATAATAAATAAAACATGCTTAGCTAATGTCCACACATCACACATTCCAGAATGCACATATTACTTAATAATACGCATCTATTCATGATATAAATGATCAACTTTCAGAAGATTAGTATCTATTCAATCAGACCTTGAAGATTCTACACTTGTCATATGACCTCCCATGCTCACATAGAGCCAAACTCCTCATGTTAAAGGATGAATTCCAAATTACCCATCACACACAGTCCTTTTTCACATCACCAAATAGGTCATATAAAGCTTCGTTATTTGTCCTCCTCATATGATAAGGTAAGTTTCTTAGGATTTATCGCACATAGTTTATCTTCACACCACCAATAAGATTATAGGAAGCTCTATCAACTAAAACCACATGAGTCCAATATTTAGTAGAATCAAGATAATCTCTTTACCTAATCCTTAATCAATACACCTACTTTGCACATAGTGAGCTTAGAGTCAAATTTCAGTAGTTGTGAAAAATATTGAGCGTGTGATTAGTTTTTGTAAAATCCTTCACATAGTGCAGTAAACCTTGTAAGCATAATTGTACTTTCATTATTTTATATTAAAGTTTTCACCTTTTATCAAAGTACATTTTATATTATTGGAAAAAACTCATTTAAACAAATGAAAGTTTCTAAATTTAATCAGAGTACATATTCAATTAAAATTAAAAACCCCTGGACCCATATGATCATCATGTATATAGATTAAAACATCTCACTAATTAGTTGGATGTAAAAACAATTACCTTTTACATCTTTGGAGAGCAATTCTCAACCAATACTAATGGTTTGACATGCAACCTCTCATATTTAAAATCCTCCTTGGCCCATGAAAAGAGCATTTGAAGCCCATGAGGATTTATGCCATCTTGAGAGAAGCTCATTTGAATCTTTCTTAACATGCTTCTTGTATTAGGCCTTTGATTGGGCTTGAGCCTTGAGGTGCATATGGGTCATGGGTTAGGCTTAGAGTGGATTCATCATATCCTCCCCCTTGGAAAGGATTTGTCCTCAAATCTTGATGTTCATCATCGTCCACAGTCCCTTAGAAAGGAAGTAAGTTAGATATATTGAATGTGGAATGAACACCATAGCCAACAGGGAGATCTAATTGATAAGCATTATCATTGATTTTCTTGATTATTTGGAATGGACCATCACCACGAGGACTAAGTTTGGATTTTCTCAAATGTGGAAATCTTTCCTTTCTTAAGTGTAATCAAACTAAGTCACCCTCATTAAAACTCCTAGCTCTCTTGCCTTTGTTGTTATACTTGGCAACTTTTTCAGTTTGAGCTTGAATTTGGTTTCTCATATTTTCATGTAAATCTTTGATGAACTTAGATTTAGATACCCCTTCTTTATGGATGAAATCAAAAGAAGTAGGAAGTGGTATCAAATATAAAGGTGTGATAGGATTGAAACCATGAACAACCTCAAAAGAAGAGAGCTTGGTGGTGTTATGGACCACACGATTGTATGCAAATTCAATGTGAGAAAGGTACTCATCCAAAGATGTATGGTTGCCTTTAAGGAAGACCTTCAACAAAGTGGATAGAGATTTATTGACTACTTTAGTTTCCCATCAATTTGTGGTGACAAGTAGTAGAAAAAGATATCTTGGTTCCTAGCCGAGACTAAGGTTCTCCAAAAGTGGCTAACGAATTTAGTATCTCTATCAGACACAATGGTTTAAGGTAGACACAAAAATAGAATCAACACTCCTAGAAGTTCTTGGAAGTTTTAGGACAAAGTCCATGCTTATGTCATCCTAAGGGGTGAAAGTAATAGGCATAGGAGTATAAAGGCCAGAAGGCATTGCAATAGTTTTGGCATGTAAGCATATGGTGCAACTAAAGCAATGTCTTTGGACCTCTTTCCTCATATGGGACCAAAAAAAAATTCTTTAAGCATGACTAAAGTTTTAGCAACCCTAAAGTGTCCCATAAATCCCCTTTCATGCATTTCTTGTATAAGGAGTTTTGTATACGAACCATGAGCAATACGAATTCTTCCTTCTTTGAACAAATACCCATTGTTCACATAGAATCCTCCTCAGGACTTTTGTTCACAAGACTTGTAAATGGGCAAAAAATATGGATCATGAAGGTATAATTCACAAATATTATTTAAGCAAAATATTTGAAAAGCAAAGGTGGCTAGAAGAGTATATCTTCTTGAAAGTGCATCAGCCGCAACATTGTTTTTCCCTTTCTTGTATTTGATAATGCATGGGAATTATTTTAGAAATTCCATCCTTGTGTTGGCTCTTCAAAAACTTGAGAGATTCATGATCACTATGAATGATGAACTCTTTTGAAATAAGGTAATGCTCCCAAGTATGAAGTTCCCTCACAAATGCATAAAGCTCCTTGTCATAGGTGGGATAATTACGCAAGGGCCCATTTAATTCTTCACTAAAATAAGCAATGGGATGACTATCTTGTAATAAAATCGTACCAGTGCCAACACTTGAAGCATCACATTCAAGCTCAAAGGTTTTCTCAAAATTTGGAAGAGCAAGAATTGGAGTTTGAGTGAGCTTAGCCTTAATCTCATCAAAAGCATGTTGTTGCCTTTCATCCCAAACAAAAGGAACATCCTTTTTTACAAGCTCATTTAAAGGTGAAGCAAGAGTTAAAAAGTTGGGTACGAACCTTCTATAAAAGCTTGCATGACCATGAAACTATGGATGTCCCCGACATTTTTATAAATAGGCCATTCTTGGATGCCTTGATTTTTCAAGGTCAACATGTACCCCATTTTTATTGACTACAAAACCTAAGAAGACTACATTATCTACACAAAAGTTGCATTTTTCTAAGATGACCTACATGACCACTAGGACTCTTACTAAACACTTAGATATCATCAAAATAGACTATAACAAACTTACCAATACAATCCCTCAAGACATGATTCATTAAGCGCATGAAAGTACTTGGAGCATATGTTAGGCCAAAGGGCATGAGTAACCTTTCATAAAGGCCAAATTTGGTCTTAAAAGCAGTTTTCCATTCATCACCCTTTTGGATGTGAATTTGATGGTAGCCACTTTTAAGATCAATTTTGGAGAAAATATTAGCTCCATGTAATTCATCCAACATGTCATCAAGTCTTGGAATAGTATGTCTATACTTTATGGTGAGGTTGTTGATGACCCTACAATCACAACAAATGTGCCACATACCATCTTTCTTGGGCACCAATAACACAAGAACAACACAAGGACTCAAACTCTTTTGCACATAACCCTTATCTAAAAGATCATTCACTTGAGTCACTATCTCCTTAGTTTCAATTGTATTTGTCCTATAGGCAAGTCTATTAGGAAGACTAGCACCAAGGATAAAATCAATTTGGTGCTTAATTCCTCTAATAAGAGGTAGTCCATGGGGAACATCCTTAATAAAAACATCTTGGAATTCTTGAAGAAGAGAAACAATTGAAGGAGATAGATCCTTAAGTGAAAGACTTGGAATTTTTAGTATTTTTGGAATTTTTCTTTTCTTTTTTTGAATTTTTATTATTTGCAAATATTTTTTGTTTTTCGGAAAAATAACATGTGTACAAAAAGATGGGACAAAAACAAAAATGAAGGTAAAAATAAAAATAAAAAATGCATGGAGGGTCTAAGCATAAAACACAGTGGGGTGCAATGAGTAAAATCTAAAAATAGAGTAAAAATATAAGGGTGTAGACTACAAAAATTGGGGTGCAGTTAATAAATGAGGACCAATGACATAAGGAATGCATAACGTAAATAATAGGGGTGTAGTGAGTAAAAAGGCACTTAAAAAAACATAAACAATTTCTACAAACATGTAGATGCAGATATTAAGGTGGCGTTGCATAGATAACACTAAACAGGGTCAAATCCAATTTATTCTATGAAAAAAGAAAATCAAAACCCTAATTAAATTTAAAGCCTCTATTCACTTCACCAATGGCCGCCCATTCTCCATTGTTTCGAGCCACCAAGTTTTCTTCCTTCATTTTCCACGCTAACCCTTTATGGCTAACACCAGAACTAACAAACCCTATGTGTGTGTTCACTTGTAATGATTTCACTATTGACGAAAATTTACAAAGACAGATTTTAACTATGCATTGTGTTCTCTATATCTGAAATGCGAGGATTCTAGAGCGCGGAAAAGTAGGATGGAGGAATTATCTAATAATGGCAATGCTGCGCAAATTTGAAGGTGTTCATTGCCATTTTACGATTTTAACCATGTCACGTGGTTAATATTTTTGAGTTACATGGTGTGGTTTTCCCTTTCTGCTAGCAAGATTCATGAACCATGCTGCCACAACTTCACGCATACTTGTTATTTAGTGTGTGCTGCAGAGGAGTGTGTGTTTTTTAATGTGTTCTTCACGCATAAAAAATTTAAAAATTGATTAAAACTCATACAAATACAAATTTATACTACTTTTTACATAAAGGGCAAAATGGTAATATCTCTTTAAAATATATTAAAACATTTTTTATGTATCATAGCAATCAAATCACTCACAAACTCTCATAAACTTTACTTCTAAATTCACTCACAATCACCTCTAAATTCCTTAAAAAAAACAAGACACATTTCACTCTCAAATTCACTCAAACCCATCCTCTCCCTCTCCCTCAAACCCATCTAACCAAGTGAACAAAGCCTAAGGTTTCCAACTTACATCTCTTTACAAACGTGCACCACCCCAAACCAAACATGTTCACTGCCACCTTGTTCTGCTTGACCAAAGGCCATCGTCGACGTCCACAAAGGCTTAGTGATTCTAGAGCTGGAAATTTGTGTGAGTGTGATGATGAAACTGTGTTATATTGTGTGACGTGAATAAAGGTATGGACTTGGGTTTGAAGACCAAAGTAGAGATAGATTTTGGCTTGTTTGTGTGTGATTTGTGGGTCGGTGAAACTGATGAAACTGAGTATGAAGTTGGTTCTTTGTCCGAGTATACGTTGTTGGTTAAACGGTGAAAGTGTTGGTGGATCATGAACGATGGTCAAACAGAGAGTATAATGTAACGTGTATATGTCCTTTGATCTCTGAATGCAGGTTGAAATGGTGTCCTGGTGGTAAAGGAGAATGAGATGAGACAATGGTGAAAATAGGTTATGAGAATGGTCACTACTTTAGGTGTTTCGTTGGTTATGGAGAATGGTGAGGATTGGTGGTTTTACGAATTGGGATCGAAGGTTAATGAATGTGAAGGTTAGGATTTGTGATTGTGGAAGGGTTTGGTGTCAGTTTCTTTTAGGTTCTACTTCTTTGTATTTTTCTAGGCGTGAGATGTAAATCAATGCATGAACTGTTTCATTAGGGAAGAAGAATGGAGAATGTGAAGCTGTATTGGCTGAACGTGATTAATGTTGGAGGTTGAATGGCAAAATGAGCAATGGAATGTGTGAGAAATGTGATGCGCATATATTAATGATGGTGATTGTGGATTATGTTTTCAAACACTCAAGCAACAACAACTAACACAATATCATTATCATGAATTAGCAACAAATAAAGCATGGCAAACACAACACAACATCATTCTTTCAAAGACTAGACAGTTTCACATTCATCCAAGCATTCAACTAAACATTCAAGAATTGAACGGTGTTTACCTCTTGTAGCCTTCTTGTGCTTGCGTCATTTGTAGCCTTCTTGTGCTTGCGTTGCTTGCTGCTGGGTGATTCATCTCCCCTAATCTTAGTTGCTTCCATTCTTTCCTCCCCTGGTTGTTCTCTCCCCTCTTGTTTTGTTTTGAATTTTGAACTTATTCCCCTTTCACAAAGAATGGGTTACCTCAAAACTACCAACACTTTCCCTTTTCATTCATTCTCTACTTCAATTTTTGAAAAAAAAACCAAAAGCATAAGGGAAAGAAGGAAGACTGACAAATTTTGCCATTCCAACACCAGCGTTGCCATGGTGCAACCTTGATAGTCCCTAGTATTTCCCTTCTCATGTCACAATCCGTATAGGGGAAAGAAGGAAGACTGACAAATTTTCCTTATATCATGATAGAAGAAGGCCAACAAAGGTGCAACGACTTCAAACGATTGACTTCAAATTAAAAATAAAATAAGATAAAATAAATATAACGTAAAATAAAACAATAAAATAAAAGTAAAACAAGATAAGAATATATATATATATAATAGATATAAAAATAAAAATAAAATATAAAACAAAAAAAAATTAAGTTGAAATAAGATAAAAAAATAAAAATAAAAATCTATTATTTATACTCAATTCAATGTTCATTTTTTTTGTATTATTATTATTTTCTTTTTTTGTAATTATCTTTGAAGTCAATTTTTTATTATCCAAACGAAATAGTGTTTACTTGACTAAGATGAGACACTCCATGCAAGGGGGCCTTCTCCCTGCACCCCTAAGTCTTCTCCAGTACCACCCATAATTACCATTTTATCCCTAATAAATATTTACTTGGCAGGTGGGTGAAAGTAGTAAATGATATATTTACTGCGACCAACAGTGTATTTTTGCTTTGTTTTTATCTGAGCTTTGCACCCCCAACTATTTCCACACTGTTTCTTCTCTCCACCGTTTCTTCACTCTGTTTTTTCTCCATAGTGCTTTCTAAACTGTCATATTTGGTCCCTGTGCTTCAAGGTTGCAGTGGTTCCCGCTTGTGCTTCATTCTCTTGTGCCTTGTTGAATTGAAGCTGGTTTGAGCTTCGTGCACCCCTATTTCATTAATTTTATTTTTCAAAGTTGTCCTCTTCTCTTCTCTACCAGGTTAGTCGTCTTCCACTTTAATCATAATCATGTTGAATGTTGGAATTTTATTTGAATGTTGAAATGTTGTTTGTTAAGATCCGTTTTGTAATTTGTTTCTTTTTTCTTCTGTGAAATGGATGTTGAGATTCGTTTCAGGAAAATGTGAAACGGATGTCGACATCCGTTTCATATTCTTTTTTTATATTACAGATCTCGAGATCCGTTTCAGAAAAATATGAAACGGATCTCGACATATGTTTCTTTAATCTTTTTTGTTTTTTAATGAAACGAATGTCGACATTCGTTTCACATTTTTCTAAAACGGATCTCGACATTCGTTTCATTATTTTTTTTCTTTTTTTTACAAAATGGATGTCGAGATCCGTTTCACATTTTTGTGAAACGGATGTCGACATCTGTTTCATTAAAAACAAAAAAAAAATAATGAAACAGATACCGAGATCCGTTTCACATTTTTCCGAAACGGATCTCGTGATCCTTTAGTATTTATTTGTTTCCTTTTTCTTTCTTACGGATGTCACACACAACTGGATTGATAAAGAATTACAGAGGCAAAAGCAAGATACAAATGTAAAATGTTAATGGTGGCTTTACTAGTAATGGTAATGGTGTGGAGAAAATAGTGTGGTTTTAGTGTGGTTTTAGTGTGTGTGCGTGAGTGAGGTGTAGTGAGTTTGTGAGGTAGTGTGTTGTGTGCGTGAGTGAGGTGCAGTGGTGTGCATGAGTTTGTGGGGTAGGTAGTGTGTGTTGTGTGCTTGGTGAGAGAGTGCAGTGAGTGTGGTTTTCGTGTGTGCGTGAGTGAGGTGTAATGGTGTGTGTGAGTTTGTGAGGCATTGTGTGTTATGTGCTTGGTAAGAGAGTGTAGTGAATGTGGTTTTAGTGTGTGCGTGAGTGAGGTGCAATGGTGTGCGTGAGTTTCTAAGGTAGTGTGTGTTGTGTGCTTGGTGAGAGAGTGCCCTGAGTGTGGTTTTAGTGTCTGCGTCAGTGAGTTTGTGTTCATAATTCATCTCTTTGTTGTTTCTGTTGGTTTCTTTTGGTTTGAGCTAAGGATCAAATTTTTCTGCTGGTGCATTGCATATTTTGCTTATCTGCTTGCATATTTCGCTTTTATGCTTGCCCTTAATTAGAGATGGCAAATAAACCCGTGCCCGTGGGTATCACCCGAACCCGTCCCCGTTTTGACGGGGAATCCCCGCTTTGACTGGGTATGGGTATGGGTATGGGTAATACCCGAAATTTTCAACTGGG